>Ga0187783_10000572_pt1 | contig 27023 bp, 23 predicted proteins | sample 1015_SJ02_MP02_2_FD_132471 | JGI IMG/M metagenome (GOLD analysis project Ga0187783, IMG submission 132471) | Tropical peat soil microbial communities from peatlands in Department of Meta, Colombia - 1015_SJ02_MP02_20_MG | ecosystem: Environmental > Terrestrial > Soil > Wetlands > Peat | place...
ACCGGCCACGAGCAGCGGCGGTCTGCCATCGCCGTCTGCAGCGACGCTAGCTATAGCTAGAGCGCCATCACCGCTTCGAAGATGCTCAGCGCCAGCCGCGTCGAGAGGTAGTGGGCTCCGAGCGACGACGGATGAACTTCGTCGCTGCGCAGCATGCGATAGATATTGTTGAGATCGGTCACGCCTTCCGGTTCCCAGGAAGGCAGGGGATATGCGCCGCCGGGATTGATGCCGACCTGGAGCGTTGGCGTGCCGAGGGTTGCCGGCGAGATCTGGTACGTGGGGTCGATACTGATGCTCGGCAGAGCGCCAGTATAGCCAACGCCGTCTGAGATGATGTTGATCGCGGTCATCACCCCGGTGCTGGCGATGGTCGACGACAGCAGCAGCCCGTAACCGCTGCCGCCGCTCGCCGTGATGTCGGGAGCCTGAGAGTACTGGCCGCCCGAAACCACCGGGATGCTGGCGATACCGCCGTAGCCGCCGCCGCCGCCGCCGTTGGTATTACCGGGCTTGTACGTCGTAGTCGTTCCCGGTGCCGGGGTGCCGCCGGTCAGCCATTGGAGGTTGCGCACCTCGCCCGAGGCTCCCGAAGAGTTCAACCAACCAGTGCCCATCAATACGTCGATGTAGACCCACGGCGCGGCAATTTGCTGCAGCGACGATTTGAACAGGGCGGCCTTGTACAGAAAATCGCCCATGCCGCTGGTGTTGGTTATCGTGCTGGCGACGTAGGAGGAGTCGGAAAGTGTTGGATTGGGACAGAACGGCGCCGTCATCACGATCAGTGCATTCGGCTGCTTGGCGCGTAATCCCTGTAAATAACCTAACACGGCCTGTTGGTATACCGCCCCTGTAGGCCACACCAGCGTCGTGGGGCTGGTCAGGTCGCCGTAGTCATTCAGTCCACCGACGACCAGGTAGATCGTCGAGTTGTCCGCTGCGTGCGCCGGCAGGCGATCGTTGAAGTTTCCTATGTCCTCGCCGGAATTCCAGTAGCCGGTGCCGCCGACGGCATCGGTCGCCACCTTGCGGATGCCGAGCCGCGCAGCAGCTTCCATGGCGATCGCGCCACCATTGCCGAAAATGCCAGAGGTGACCTGCTGATAGGAGTCTCCCACGACCGTGATCTGCGGTTCGGCAGAGTCGCCTACGGCGACGACCGAATCGGACGGACCGACCTTCACGAACGCAACGTACAGACCTGTCTGTATCCAGATGTCGCGCTGCTGGCTGGTGCCGAAGTCGATGCGGATGGTCGCAACGTTCCAGCCGCCCACCCCTCGCGAGCTCGATAGCGCCTTGGGCGGCACGAGCTGTCCGTCGACGATCAGCGTCTGCACGGTGTAGCTGCCGTCAGTCACGACGCCGGTGAGCTCGAGCACCGCCGCGTCCGTGCTGATTCGCAGGCTCATGACCGAGCTTACGGTTCGGGCGATCCCCTTGCACGTGTACGGGCGATTCACGGCAAGGCACGGCAGCCCCTGCACGATCGGATTCCCCGGAAGCGATGCGGAATACTCTGACGCGATCGCCCGACTGATCAGGGAATTGGACACCGGAATGATGACACCGTCGGGCAGAGAAGTGGCCGCCGTCGAGCCCGACAGAGGGCCCGCCCAGGAAATAGTCGGGACCGCGAGCGAGGCCGGCGGGAGTGAAAATATGGAGGAGGCGTGCGGCTGAAGATAGCTCTGCAGCGGGGCGACGACCGGGCTGGCAGCGGCACTCGCAGTGGCCGGCGAGGCCGGGCGCGGTTTCGAGGACGAGGTCGCAGGTGGTGCAGCGGTGCCGTCGCTGCTGTCGCTGCCTGCTTTCGAGGGGTCCGGGTCGGGCTGCGCAGCCCCTGCGGAACACGCCGCGAGCAGCGCTGAACTCGTGAGGGAACCCGTCAGTTGCAGAAATTCGCGACGACTGCGAGCCATTTCAAGTTCCTGCAGCGGAGGGGCGAAAACCATGAAAACCTACCATCGGGGCGCTACAGAATCATGACTGCCACACGTTCGTCATCATCTGCGCGCGACAATGTGTGATTGCCCCGCAGCCACGCCGTGCTCGATGTCGAAGTTCTCCACGCTCCGGCAGACGGTCGTAGCCTGATGCCGGGCAGCAACGTCCATGCGGCCGTGGCCGCAGCCTCAGAGCGGGCATCGCCGCCGGCGCAGCGTACCTGGTGGAGCGGGTTGCGGACGCTCCTCCTCACCGCGGGGGCGCAATCTGGCATCCAGTTCCTTGCTGTCGTCACCGGCCTCGCGGTCGTGCGTCTGCTGTCGGTGCGCGAGTACGCGTACTACACAATCGCCAATGCGGCGCTCGGCACGCTGACCGTCCTCACTGACTGCGGAGTGACGCAAAGCGTACTCGCCCTGGGTGGCAGGATTTGGCAGGATCCTGCGGCACTCGGCGCCGTGGTGGCGGGTGGCATGCGGTTTCGGCGTCGCATCGCGCTGCTGGCGATCGTCTTCGCGATGCCCATCGTACTCCTGCAGCTGCGGCAACAGGGTGCGGGTGGCGGTGAGGCGCTGCTCGTCACGGCATCGATTCTGCCGATGCTGCTCAGCACCATCACCGGTCAGCTTCTCGAGGTGGTCCCACGGTTACATCAGCGCCTTGCGCAGCTGCAGCGGATTCAATTGTCGGGGGCGGCGCTGCGTTTCCTGAGTGTCGTGGCGATCATCCCGGCCTGGCCGTTCGCGTGGCTGGCGAGCCTTGGTGCCGGACTCGCGCAGACCTGGGCGACCTGGCGGACACGCCGCCTCGCCGGCAGCCTCGCCGACCTGAAGGCGCCACCCGACCGCACTGCGAGCCGCGAGATGACCCGGCTGATAGCGCGCGCGGCTCCCGGCGCGATCTATTACGCGCTCGCCGGGCAGATCACGGTCTGGCTCATAGCCCTCTTCGGCACGACCAGGGCGGTCGCTCAGGTTGGCGCCCTGGGCAGGCTGGCGATGATCTACAACGTCATCGCGGCCGCCTTCACGGTGATGGTGGTACCGCGCTTTGCGCGCACACATTTTGCCCGCGGCGGCGCCGCGCTGTGGGTCTACTGGCGTGTGCAACTCGCGCTGCTCGCACCGCTAAGTCTGATCGTACTGCTGGTGGCGGCGTTTCCCGCTGCAGTATTGATGGTGCTCGGCCGCGAGTACCTCGGCCTCACCCGCGAGCTGCTGCTGAGCGCGGTCGGCGGTGCCTGCGGGACTCTGGCCGGAATCGCCTACGCGCTGGCGGCGGCTCGCGGGGTGATCACTTCTCCCTGGTTGGCGGTTCCGCTGGCACTCCTGATCCAGATTGGACTCATCGTTACGCTGCCTATGGGCACCGTGAGTGGCGTGCTGTGGCTTGGCTTGCTGTCGAACCTGGCGTTGTGGCTCATATACTCGGCCAATTTCAGCTTCGCCACGTTGAAGCGACGCTGACAACCTCGCTACCGCGCGCCAGGAGCATGCCAGGATGCGATCCGACCCCACCCGCCTGCAGCAACTCAAATACAACTGCAAAGTGCGCCTGTTAAGAGGCTTCCGGCAAGTTGCGCTGCGCAGATTTGCCTATGTCGCCACGGAGTTCGATGCACAGACCCATATTGACAAGCTGCGCGGCTTCTTCGCCCGGGTGGCCCCGGTGCTTTCCCAGCACCCGCTGATTCGGCTGGGAAATGCACACGATGGCGGATATCTCGTTCCGGATGATCTGCTTGGCGTCAAGACCTGCTTCTCGCCCGGCGTCTCTGATATGTCAGACTTTGAGCGGGCACTGGCCGGCCAAGGCATCCATTGTTACTTGGCCGACAACTCGGTGGACGGGCCAGCATGGCAAGGCGATCTCATCCACTTCGAGAAGAAGTTCCTGGGGTCCGCAAACGACGCTGCCTATATGACTCTCGAGTCGTGGGTCGAGCGGATGGCGGACGCGCGCGATCAGGATCTGATCCTGCAGATGGATATTGAGGGCGATGAGTACGATGTCCTCTTGCATGCGTCGACCGAGCTGCTGAAAAGATTCCGCATTGCTGTCATCGAATTCCACTATCTCGACTCGCTGTTCAGCCAGGCCGGATTCAAGCTGATCGACAACACCTTCGCCAAGCTGCTGACGATTTTCCATGTCGTGCACCTGCACGCGAACAATTCATGCGAGCCGATTTCGCTCGGTGAATGCGTGGTTCCGCCGGTGATGGAAGTTACCTTGCTGCGCAAGGATCGCTGCGCCTTCGTGAAACCCGTTACGCAGCTTCCGCATCCACTTGACAGTCCATGCTCAAGATGGCGGCGGGACATCGTTGTTCCTGCATGCTGGTATCGTTCCCGAGCCTCAAACTCGTGAGCGACCGGCCCCGTCAGCTGATCGATCGGCCGCGTCCGGTGGCTGCGGCGCCTCGGCCCCACGAATCTCCGCGGTGAATCTGGCTGCGATCGCCGCCAGGCCGTCGCGCGGTGCCCGGCGATGTAGCTGCAGAAGCCATGCGGGCAGAGCGGCCGTCACGCGCTGCAGCAGCGGATCATGGGCCTCGAGCCCCTCGGCGCCGATGTCCACATCGTCGCGCGGCACGAGCACGGGCAGGCCGTGATCGAGCATGGCGGCAGTGCTGGCGCTCTTGCCGATCAATTGCCACGGGGTGGTGGCAATGCCGAAATCGATGCTCTGCAGGAACAGGGAGATCTCCGCGGGGCTGCGCTCGCCGAGCCGCGCGAAACGGAAGCGGTGCCCGTAGCGCGCCTGCATGTCTCGCCAGACCGCCTCGCCGGGTCCGATGCGACCGATGGAGATCACGGCAACCGCACGCCTGGCGCGCTCCGCTGCCTCAGCGATGTAGGTGAACAGCGGTTCAGGAGCCCATTGGTCGGGCAGCATCCCGAAGAATCCGAATCGCCACTGGGCGCGACGCTCAGCGGCAGCTGGGGGCGTCGCATGAAGCTTGAGCAGTTCCTGCTCCAGCCACCCGGCATCCGCGTCCGCGACGATCGGAATGCTTCCGCAGAGGGGCAGCAGCCGGGCGTGGACGCCCACGTTGCCGAGCAGTCGAGCGTAGCCTGAGTTGCTCGTGTGAATGGCCGCTGGCTTCAACCGGGCGATGAGTGAGCACACCGCCCGTCGCTGTATCGAGCCGATCAGCCGCTCGCGCAGACTCGCGCCGCGCCGCGCTCCGATCCAGAGCTCATGCAGCATGAGGTGCAGGTGTCGGTTCTCAATGAGTGGCGCCAGGTGGCGGCCGAGGCCCAGGGTTATGCCCTTGGGATGGAAGCCATAACACACGAACTGCAGACTGATCCAATCCGCGGGACGCTGCTGCAGGAAGCGACGTGCCACGAGCAGCCGCTCGTGCCACGTGGAGGAGGCCGGTAAGCGCAGCGCCTGAATGGCTGCACCGCGTGCCAGCTGGATCTCCTCGTGCGGACGCCCGACATACCGGTCGTTGAGCGCGATCAGCCGCGCGTCGCATTTCTGGCTCAGGCAGGCTGCGGCGAGATCCCGAGTGTAATCGCCGACGCCGTCCTTGCCGGGCTCCAGGCAGGTGGTGATGAAGGCAATGCGCATTCAGCGCGCGGATGTGCCGTTCGCGCCGGCCCGCACCATCTCGGCGACTACTGCCGGCATGGTGAGACGCGCTTTCCATCCGAGCAGCCGCTCGGCCTTCGCTGGGTTGCCGCGGTTCGCCGCGAGATCTGTGGGGCGGTAGAGCGCTGGGTCGCTGACGACCCACTCGCGCCAATCGAGCCCCACCGTCTCGAACGCCGCCGTGGCGAACTGCTGCAGCGAGTAGGTGCTTCCAGTCGCGATGACGAAGTCTTCGGGCCGATCGAGTTGCAGCATGCGGTGCATCGCATCGACGAACTCCGCCGCCCAGCCCCAGTCGCGGCGAACGTCGAGGTTGCCGAGACGCACCGCTTTGCGGTCTCCGGCGGCTATGCGGCAGGCGGCACTCACGATCTTCTGCGTGACGAAGCGCTCCGCCCGCAACGGCGACTCATGATTGAACAGCAGCCCGGAGCATGCATAGAGCCCGTAGGCTTCGCGGTAGTTCGCCACCACCCAGAAGCTCGCCGCCTTCGCCACTGCGTACGGGCTGCGCGGCTGAAAGGGGGTGGTCTCATCGGCCGCAGTATCGCCAGTGGCGCCGAAGCATTCGCTCGAGCTCGCATTGTAGAGCCGCATCGGCCGCCCGATGAAGCGCATCACCTCGAGCAGGTTCAAAGTGCCGAGGGCGATGCTCTCTAGGGTCTCCATCGGCTGTTCGAACGAGAGACCCACCGAGCTCTGCCCGGCGAGGTTGTAGATCTCATCGGGCTGTACCTTCGTTACCACGTGGAGCACGCTACGGAAATCGGTGCCGACCATGGAGTGCAGTTGCAGCCGATCCTTGATGCCGAGCCTCACCAGGTTGCTGAAACTCGCCATCTGCGCATCGCGCGAAGTTCCCGAGACGCGGTAGCCCTTGCCGAGCAGCAGCTGAGCCAGGTAAGCGCCGTCCTGCCCCGAGACGCCGCAGATCAGGGCACTCCTTTCTCTCATTCGGGCCTCGTACCAGGCTGCGCCATTTCCTCAGGTTGTCCGTGAGAGCTGGCGTTTTCCGCCTCGGCGAGCTTGGCGTCGACCAGCATGCGAAACCACAGCGCCTGCATGAAGTCGTAGTAGAACCCCGCGCGACCGTCGAGAAAGCCGAGCTGCACCAGGTAGCGATAGAGGAAATAGCCGCAGGCGCGCCAGCCTGGCGGCAGCCGATAATAGATTCCCTTGTACCAGCGGCGACGCTTGCGCGGATCCGCCCCGAGCTGCGCACGCAACAGCGCCGTCGCGGCGGGTGGCTTCAGCAGCTCCTTCACCTCGAGGTCGCTCCAGCGATTGTGGCGCGCGGTCCACTCGGCGATGCTGCCGACGTTCATGTCATGCATCACTCCCGGCAGCCTGGCGACCGCGCCGCTGCAGATAAAGTGCTGATCGTAGAGCCGGTCCTCGCACTCACCCTCTCCGGATCTGAACAGGCGCAGGTGCCAGGAGTTCTCGCCCGCAAACCGCAGCGGCCTGCCCATGAAATACGTGAGCCGTCGCAGCATGAAGCCGGCATGCCCGCCGGGATTCTGCAGCGCCGCGCGCAGCGACCCGATGGCGGTCTGGTCGAGAACCTCATCGGCATCCAGGTGCAGCTGCCAGGCGTAGGCATTGCCCAACGTGCGGATCGCCCAGTTGCGCTGATCGGCGTAGTGCCTGAAGGCACGACTGTGCACCTCGCAGCCGAGCCGGCGCAGAATCTCCGGCGTGCCGTCGGTGGAGCCGGAGTCTACGCAAATGACTTTCGGCGCGATTTGCAGCGCGGCGCGCACCGTCCGCTCGATGACGGCGGCGGAATTGAAGGTGAGGATGACGACCGCGACCGAATCCGCCATAGCGCGCTAACCCTCAGGCTGCCAGCAGCGCGCGGAAGTAGTCGATCGTGGGCTCGAGACCCTCCTCGAGCGCGACGGTGGGCCGCCAGCCGAGAATGGCCGTCGCCTTGGCGATATCCGGCTGGCGTTGACGCGGGTCATCGCCCGGCAGCGGCTTGAAGCGGATTCTCGATTTGCCGCCGATTCTTTTGAGCACCTTCTCCGCCAGCTCGAGGATGGTGAACTCGACCGGGTTACCGACGTTGATCGGGCCGGTCACTTCGGGTGCGCTGCGCATCATCAGGAGGAACGCGCGCACCATGTCATCGACGTAGCAGAAACTGCGGCTCTGCTGCCCGTCACCGAACACCGTCATGTCTTCCCCGCGCAGCGCCTGGACGATGAAATTGGAGACTACGCGGCCATCGCTCGGATGCATGCGCGGCCCGTAGGTGTTGAAGATGCGCAGCACCTTGATCTCCAGGCGGTGCTGGCGGTGGTAATCGAAGAACAGCGTCTCGGCGCAGCGCTTGCCTTCGTCGTAGCAGGAGCGCACGCCGATCGGATTGACGTTGCCCCAGTACTCTTCCGGCTGGGGGTGCACGGCGGGATCGCCGTACACCTCGCTGGTCGAGGCCTGCAATATCCGCGCGCGCAGCCGTTTGGCGAGGCCCAGCATGTTGATGGCGCCGTGCACGCTGGTCTTGGTGGTCTGCACCGGATCGTGCTGGTAGTGAACGGGCGAGGCGGGACAGGCAAGGTTGTAGATCTGCTTCACTTCGACGTACAGCGGGAAGGTTACGTCGTGGCGCAGCAGCTCGAAGCGATCCGACGACAGCAGATGGCGGACGTTCTGTTTGTTGCCCGTAAAGAAATTGTCCACGCACAGCACGTCGTGGCCCTGCTCGATCAGTCGATCGCACAGGTGCGAGCCGAGGAAGCCGGCGCCGCCCGTAACCATTATCACTTCGTTCATGAATTCTTTCCGGGCGAGCCGCCTAAGCCGATGTCGGTAAGGAGTTTGCGCGGCAGTTGTTGCGGGCGCGCTGCCGGATACGCTGTGCGGGAATCCCACCGTAGACCTGCCAGGCCTCGAGGTCCGCGCTCGCGACGGCGCCGAGGGCGAGCACCGCCCCCTCGTGCAGGCGCACGCCCGGCAGCACGGCCGCGCGTGCGCACACCCAGGCATAAGCGCCGACCGAGATGGGAGCGGTGATCATCGGAAAGGCGGCATCGTCGATGTCGTGGGTGGCGCAGCAGAGGTAGGCATCCTGGGAGACGATGGCGTGTGAGCCGAGATGCACCGGCGCCGCGTTATAGATGACCGCGCCGTCGGCGATACAGGCGCCCTCCTCGCAGCGCAGATTCCATGGCGCCCAGATCGCACACTTCGCATAGATGTGGCAGTTGGGGCCGAGCCGTGCGCCGAAGCAGCGCAGCAGAAACGCCCGCCAGGCATGCAGCGGGCGCGGCGAGGGGCGAAACAGCAGCACGTACACCACCTGCCAGAGTGCCCGCGCGGCGCGATTGCGCGCCGAGGTCTGCGGCAGCAGGTAGGGGTCGGCGAACGCGTCGCTCATGCGGCGACGCCCGGCTGATGCTTGCCGCCGTACTGCGCGAACAGCAGCAGGATGTTGATGGCTGCCGTGTCGATGTGGAAGCGCTGACGGAAACAGCGGCCGGCATTGCGCGACATCGCCTGTCGCTCGGCGTCGCCGAGGGCGAGCCATCTCTGCAGCAGCTGCCGGGTACCCGGCAGGTCGTCGTGCGCCACCAGGCCCGCCTGGTCGGTGACGATTTCCCGCCAGATGTTCACCTTGTTGGAAATCAGCACGGGCAGCTGACAGGAGAGCGCTTCGGCGACCGCTATGCCGAAATTCTCCTGGTGTGAGGGCAACACGAAGGCTTCGGCGGCGTGAAATGCGCCCGCCTTGAGATCATCGCGCAGCATTCCCGGCCAGGTGAGCGAGTGCGCAACGCCGAGCCGTTCCGCGAGCCGCGTGAGCTGTGCCTGCATGCCAGAGGCATCCGGTCCCGCAATGACCAGGCGCAGTGCCGGATCGACCTGCAGCATCGGCGCAAAGGCCTCGATGAGCAGGTCGCAACCCTTCTTGGGGTGAATGCGCCCCAGGAACAGGAAAATGCGCTTGCCCCGCAGGTGCGGGAACCGGCAGAGGAATGCCTCGCGCTGCGCCGCCGGCTCGCCCGCGAGTCCCGGCGTACCGTAGTTCACGACGATCTCCCTGGCGCGATACCAGCGGAAACTCCGCCGCGCGAGCAGCCGCTCCTCCTCCGAGGTGAACAGCACCGCGCGCGCATCGCGCAACACCTGGTATTCCGCCCACGGCCAGTACAACAGCTTCTTCACGTGCTTCAGCGGATATTGCGACTTGAACCAGGGGTCGAGCATCCCGTGCGTGAAGACGTAATAGGGAACTGCGGTGTCGCGCAGCGCGCGCCACGTGGCGTAGCTGTGGTACTGCCAGATGCCGTTGACGACCACGGCATCAAAGCGCGTGCAGTTCCGCCGCAGCCACGGAATGAATTCGGGCGCATAGCCATACTTGAGCCGCCCCGGCCCGACGCAGTGAACTGCACAGGCACAGTCCCGGCTCCAGGCGCTGTCGGGCGGATCCAGCGTCACGATCTCGACACTGTGATCGAGACGGAGCGCGGCAGCCGCCAGCTGCCTCACACCCTCCGCGGGGCCGCCTTGTGCCGGGTTGAGCGAGTGTATGACATGGAGATATTTGACTGTCACATTCGCGTCTTAGTATGGCACCGCGTAAACGAGCACGCGGCTCCGGCAGGGGTCTGTGGATGAAGAAGACCGATTCGAGGCGATTGCTCGTCGTTGCGCTGAATTATGCACCAGACCTCACGGGGATAGGCAAATATGTCAGCGAGATGACCGAGTGGCTGGTGAGCAGAAAACAACTCGACGTTCGCGTCATCACCGCGCCGCCTTATTACCCAACCTGGTCGGTGCCTGCCGGCTACTCGACACGCACTTACCGAAAAGAGCGGCTCGCCGGAGTTGAGGTCTATCGGTGTCCGCTGTGGATACCGCGTCGGCCGCGTGGCGTGACACGCATGCTGCACCTGCTGTCGTTCGCGCTCTCGAGCCTGCCGGTGCTGCTGTGGCAGGCGGTGAGCTGGCGGCCGCACCTGGTGTTCGTCGTCGAGCCGCCGCTCGGTGCCGCCCCCGGGGCGTGGCTCGCGGCGAAGCTCTGTGGTGCGCAGGCCTGGTTGCACGTGCAGGACTTCGAGGTCGATGCGGCTTTCGATCTCGGCCTGTTGCGCAAGGGCGCGTTACAGCGCGTGGCTCTCGCGGTGGAGCGTGCCCTGCTGCGCGGCTTTGATCGCGTATCGAACATTTCCGAACGCATGCTGGCCAAGCTCCTGGAGAAGGGAGTCGACCGGCGGCGCGTGTTCTTTTTTCCGAACTGGGTCGATATGTCCCTGATCCGGCCGCTCGAAGGGGCGAATGCGCTGCGCGCCGAGCTCGGCATCGCCGCCGGGACCCGCGTGCTGCTCTATTCGGGGAACATGGGTGAGAAGCAGGGGCTCGACATCATCGTCGAGGCCGCGCGGCACTTTGCGGAGCGCCACGTGTTGTTTCTTTTCTGCGGCGACGGGGTGGCGCGCCCGCGTCTCGAGGCCGCCGCTGCCGGCCTCGCCAACGTGCGCTTCATCCCCCTGCAGCCGCTCGCGCGCCTCAACGAGCTGTTGAACCTGGCGGACGTGCACCTGCTGCCGCAGCGGGCCGCCGCCGAGGATCTGGTGATGCCGTCGAAGCTCACGGCGATCATGGCGAGCGGCCGGCCGCTCGTAGCGAGCGCCGGCAGCAGCTCCGATGTGGCGCGCATCTCGCGTGAGGGTGGCATCGTCGTGTCGCCGGGCGACACCGCGGGCTTCGCCGCCGCGATCCGCGGGCTGCTCGATGACGAGCCGCTGCGGCGGCGGCTCGGCGCGGCGGGCCGCGCCTACGCGCTGGCACATTGGGAGCGCGACCTGGTGCTGCAACGCGCCTTCGACGAATTGCAGTCGTTCGCATGGCAGACGTGAGCGCCGGTCCACCGCCGCTGAATTCCCGGCAGCTCGCGGTGCTCGCCATTGCGGCCGCGACGCTCGTGCTGGTGTTCCAGGGCACCTTCAGGTTCCTCTACGAGCAGTGGCAGCTCGAGGAATACAGCCATGGTTTCCTCATTCCACTGATCAGCGCCTATCTGCTGTGGCGGCGGCGTGCGCAGTTCGCCCAGGTAACCTTGCGCCCCTCCTGGGCGGGAGTCGCACTGGCATCGGTGGGCCTGGCGCTCTACTTCCTCGGTTCTCTGGCGTCGATCACCACGCTGGACGCCTACGCGCTCGTCATCGTCATCGCCGGCTGCGTTCTCGCCGTGATGGGCTGGGAGGCATTCAGGATAGCGTTGGTGCCGATCGCGCTGCTCTTTCTGATGAACCCGATTCCGCGCTTCTTCTACAACACTCTGTCCCTGCAGCTGCAGCTGCTCTCATCTGAGATCGGCGTCGCGATCATGCGTGCCTTCGGCGTCAGCGTGTTTCTCGAGGGCAACGTCATCGACCTCGGTACCTACAAGCTGCAGGTTGCCGAGGCCTGCAGCGGGCTGCGCTACCTCTTTCCCCTGATGACCCTCGGCGTGATCGTCGCCTACCTCTTCAAGGGGAAGATGTGGATACGCTGGGTGCTGTTCCTGTCGACGATTCCCATCACGGTGCTCATGAACAGCCTGCGCGTCGGCGTGATCGGCATTCTGGTGGACCGCTTCGGTATCGCGCAGGCAGAGGGATTTCTGCACGAGTTCGAAGGCTGGGTCATCTTCATGGTCTGCCTGCTCGTCCTGCTCGCCGAGGGCTGGGTACTGCTGCGCGCAACCGGGGATCGGCGTCCGCTCCGTCAGCTGCTCGCATTCGAGCTGCCGCTGCCGCGTGCGACGGCCGCGGCGCGCCGGAGCGAGCTCGGTAAGCCCGCGGTGATCATCGTGCTGATGCTGCTCGCGGCGGTGCTGCCGGCGCGCGCGCTGCCAAAGCGGATCGAGCTGCGCCCGGTGCGCTCGGAGTTCAGCGATTTCCCGTTGCAGATCGATGACTGGCACGGCCGCCGCCACCGGCTCGACGCGCTGTCGCTCGATACGCTCAAGCTCGATGACTACCTGCTCGCCGATTTTTGGCGTGATGGCGGGCCCGGCGATGCGAATCTGCCTGGCAGCGCGGGCGGCCCCGCGCCCGTCAACCTCTATGTCGCCTACTACGCTTCGCAGCGTACCGGCGAGTCGGCCCATTCGCCGAGCTCGTGCCTGCCGGGCGCGGGCTGGCACATTCTCGAGTTTACGCAGCACGAGGTGAGCGGCGTGCGCAGCCCCGGCGTGCCGCTGCGCGTCAACCGCGCGATCGTTGAGCAGGGCTCCGACCGGCAGCTGGTGTACTACTGGTTCCAGGAGCGCGGGCGCGATATCACCAGCGAGTACCTCGTGAAGTGGTACCTGCTCACGGACGCACTGCTGCGCAACCGCACCGACGGCGCACTGGTGCGGCTCATCACACCGCTTGGACCCAACGAGTCCGCAAGCGCCGCCGACGAGCGGCTCGCGCAGTTCTCCGCAAGCGCGCTGCCGCAGCTGGCGAAGTACCTGCCTGACTGAGATGAACCCGCTATTTGAGCTCACACTCGCCGTGGCGGTCAGCATGCTCGTCATCCCGCTGGTACGCCGCCTCGCGCCGCGCCTCGGGTTGGTCGACATGCCCGATCCCCGCAAGGTGCACACGGTGCCCATCCCGCGGGTCGGCGGCTGGGGAATCACGGTGGGGAGCCTGGTACCGCTGCTGCTCGTCTTCAAGCTCGACCCGCTGGTGCAGTCGTTCCTGGTCGGCTGCCTCACGCTGTTCGCGTTTGGCATCTGGGACGACGCCCGCACTATCGGACACTGGACCAAGTTCGCCGGCCAGCTCGTGGCGGTCGCCACGGTCGTCTACTACGGGGATTTGTGGGTCTCGCGCGTGCCCTTCATCGACGGTGCCTTGCCGGCATGGCTCGGCAAGCCCTTTACGATGTTCGCCCTCATCGGTGTGATCAATGCCATCAACCACTCCGACGGGCTCGACGGACTCGCCGGCGGGGAATCGATCCTCAGCCTGACCGCGCTCGCCATTCTCGGCTACATGTCCGGCAGCCCGCTCATGCTCGGCATTGCGCTCGCGACGATCGGCGGGATCCTCGGCTTTCTGCGCTATAACAGCCACCCGGCTTACGTGTTCATGGGGGACTCGGGCAGCCAGGTGCTGGGCTTCACCCTCGGATTTCTGGTCGTCTATCTGACCCAGAACGCCAACACGGCTGTGAGCGCGGCGCTGCCGCTGCTCATTCTCGGCGTACCGATCGCCGACATTCTCTCCGTCCTGTATCAGCGCATCCGTGGCGGCATGAACTGGTTCAAGGCGACCCGCAACCACGTTCACCATCGACTGCTGCAGATCGGGTTCGATCACTACGAGACGGTGGTGATCATTTACTCGATCCAGGCCGCTTTCGTGGCGAGTGCGGTGCTCGCCCGCTACGAATCGGATACGACGGTGGCACTGCTGTACGCCGCGGGGATTGCGGGGCTTTTCTGCGCGCTGGCGGCCGCCGAGCTACGCGGCTGGCATGTGCGGCGCGCCGGGGGGACCGAATCGAGGCTGACCCGTGCCATCGCGGCACTGCGCGTGAGCAAGGCGATGGTGAAGGGCCCGCTGCTCGTCATCACCGTCACGACGCCGCTCGTGATGCTGCTCAGCGCTTTCTGGGTGGCGCGCACGCCGTCCGAATTCGCTGCGGCCGCCGCCGTGCTCGCGTTGGTGCCCGCTTTTCAGCTGCTGTGGCCCCGGGCGGTGAAACCCGCGCTGCTGCGCCTGACGATCTATGCGACCGCGATCTTTCCTGCCTACCTCCTCATCAGCTACCGGGAAACGATTCCGCCCGGTGTACAGGCGCTCACCACCGCGGTGATCGCGATGCTGGCGGTCGCCATCGTGGTGTACGTACGCTTCAGCCCGCACGAGCGCTTCGGCACAACGCCGACGGACTACCTCATCGCCTGCGGCGTGGTCGCGCTCGTGGTCTACGGCAGCGTCGAGGCGAACTCCCGCGAGGCGGTAGAGGCAGTGCTGCTCGCGACCGTGCTCATGTATGCCTGCGAGATCATCATCGTGAGTACGCCGGAGAGCTCGGGACGCCGCCTGCTGCAGTTCTCGACGCTCGCCGCCTTGCTCATCATCACGCTGCGCGGGGTGCTGTAGCGGACCTCGTCGCGGCCGCTGCGTTGCAGCACGCCGCGTTCCCGGCGATCTGTCATCCGCAGGCAAATCCTCTGTCACGCAGTCCGCGCTAAAGTAGCCGGGACGTGCCCCAGGCCGGCGGCATCGATGATGCCGTGGTCAGGGGATCCAGGGGCTACGGCCGGGGTCCACGGCTGGCGCAGATCGATCCCCCCCTGCGCTCGCACACCCCGGCGGCTCGCGCGCTTGTACCCCGGCTCGTCGGCGCGGTAATCCCCCCACCGCGCCGATGCTTTTTCATTCGACATATAAATGTGCGATCCCGATCACGGCCGCTGCGGGGTCCGATCAGCCCGTTTCCCGTTATTTCAGGCAAACTTACTCTTCTCACCAGACGCCCGGCTCACCGACAGGGGCCGGCCGGAAGTGGCATCGGGGCAGGGGATCATGTGCGGAATCGTCGGAGCGGTAGCTGAGCGGAACATCGTGCCGATTCTCATGGAGGGCCTGCGACGGCTCGAGTATCGCGGCTACGACTCGGCCGGGATCGCGGTGCTCAACGGCTCGGAGCATCTCACGAGGCTGCGTACCGTCGGCAAGGTGCGCCAGCTCGACGATGCGCTCGAGCAGACCCCGACGAGCGGCAAGATCGGTATCGCCCACACCCGCTGGGCGACGCACGGCATACCGAGCGAGCGCAACGCGCATCCGCACATCTCGCGCGACGGCCTCGCCATAGTGCACAACGGCATCATCGAGAATCACGAGGAGCTGCGCATCGATCTCGAGCGGCGCGGCTATCAGTTCTCTTCCGAGACCGATACCGAGGTCATCGCCCACCGCATCCACTACCACCTGCAGACCCTGAAGGACCTGTTCAAGGCGGTGCGCGCCACGGTCGCCGAGCTCGAGGGAGCCTATGCGCTGCTGGTGGTGAGCGAGCACGACCCGGATCGGCTGATCCTCGCCCGCGAGGGGTGCCCCGTGGTCGTGGGCCTCGGCCGGGATGAGAACTTCGTCGCCTCCGACGTCGCGGCACTGCTGCCGGTCACGCGGCGCTTCATATTCCTCGAGGAGGGCGACGTCGCCGAGGTGCGTCGTGACGCGGTGCGCGTGATCGACCGCAACGGTGATTCGGTCGAGCGGGCGATACGCGAGAGCGACCTGTCGGCCAACGCGGCCGAGCGCGGCCCTTACCAGCATTTCATGCTGAAGGAGATTCACGAACAACCGCGCGCCATCGCCGATACGCTGCAGGAGCGCGTGGCAAACGGGCGGTTGCTCGAGGCGGCGTTCGGCCCGCTCGCCACGGAGGTCTTCCGGCGCACCCGTAACGTACACATCGTCGCCTGCGGCACGAGCTACCACGCCGGCTGCGTCGCCCGCTACTTCATCGAGCAGATCTGCAAGCTCCCGTGCTCCGTCGACATTGCCAGCGAATACCGTTACCGCAGCCCGCTCGTGCCGCCGAACTCCCTGTTCGTCACCATCTCGCAATCGGGCGAGACCGCCGACACTCTGGCGGCGCTGCGTCTCGCCCGGCAGTCCGGCTACCTCTCCTCGCTCGCGATCTGCAACGTCCCGGAGAGCTCACTGGTGCGCGAGTCCGAGCTCGTTATGCTCACACGCGCCGGGCCCGAGATCGGGGTAGCCTCCACCAAGGCATTCACGACCCAGCTGACCGCGCTCGGCATGCTGGTCGTGGCGCTCGCCAAGCATCATGGGGCCGACGCCGAGCGCGAGCGCGGTCTGGTGACTCGCCTCATCGAGCTGCCGGCGCTCGCCGAAAAGGCGCTCGAGCTCGATGCGGTCGTGCAGCGCCTGGCGGCGCGCTTTGCGGACAAGCATCACGCGCTGTTTCTCGGCCGCGGGGCGCTCTATCCCATTGCGCTCGAGGGGGCGCTGAAGCTCAAGGAGATCTCCTACCTCCATGCCGAAGGCTACCCGGCGGGCGAGCTCAAGCACGGACCGCTCGCGCTGGTCGATGCCGATATGCCGGTGGTGACCGTGGCGCCGAACAACGATCTGCTCGAGAAGCTGAAGTCCAACCTCATGGAAGTGCGCGCGCGCGGCGGTGAGCTGATCGTGTTTGCCGATCCCGAGTCAGGCCTCCAGTCGAGTGATGGCGTCACTGTCATCGAGATGCCGCGCCACGTGACCTACGTGCAGGCGCCGGTGATCTACAGCATTCCGCTGCAGCTGCTCGCCTATCACGCCGCGATTCTCAAGGGCACCGACGTCGATCAGCCGCGCAATCTCGCCAAGAGCGTGACCGTCGAGTAAAACCCCTCTGCCCGCAGGCGGCTGGCGCTCGCCTTCGCCGTCGCCTGCCCGGACTTTGCTCGGACTTGCTCGGGCTTTCCCTGGACCTGGGGAGCTGCCGCCCCGGCCGGTGGCAGCCGCCTGTTCGCTGGCGTGGCAGTTGCCGCCTCGTTCCACGGTGTTCGGCCGCGGTATGGCCGAGCTTCGGCCTGTCGGTGCCCTGCATCAAACGGCCGGAGGGTTGGATGTTACGTTGTTTTAACGGAACGCCCGGTGGCGGCCGCAGGGCTTCGTGTTACTCTTTTGTTGCGCTTGTGCAGACGCGGTTGGGGCCCGCGGCTCTCGGGGACCGCAGCCCGCCGCGCTGGATCTCAAACATGGGGTTCAAAAAACGATCCGGAGGACACCATGGCGGACGACAAGACTCCTGCGGCTCCCGCGACGGACAACCCCTATACGCAGACCTACACCGTGCAGTCGGGGGATACGCTCTCGAAGATCGCCCAGAAGTACTACGGCGATTCCTCACTCTACACGAAGATCTTCGAGGCCAATCGCGATCAGTTGAAGGATCCCAACCGGATCTTCCCCGGTCAGAAACTGCGAATTCCGTGACCCTGACCCGTCACCACGCATGAGAGGTTAGAAATGAAGAAACTATCCGTTTGGCTGCTGGCTACGCTGGTGGCCTTCGCCCTCGCCGGCTGCTCCACTCAAAAGGGACCGGCAGAGCAGGCGGTCGCGTCCGCGGACGCGGCGCTCGCCGCGGTCCGCGACGCGGCGCAGAAGTACGCTCCCGAGCAGCTCGGGGCCGTCGAGGCACAGGTGCAGAGTCTCAAGGATAGTCTGGCCCAGGGCGACTACAAGGGCGTGCTGGCTGCTGCCCCTGCGGTATCGTCGGCCATCAGCTCTCTCAAGGATGCCGCAACCGCCAAGCAGGCTGACGCGGAGGCTGCGCTCGCCAAGGCGAAGGATGCCTGGGGCCCAATCAGCGCGGACGTGCCGAAGATGGTGGACGCCATCCAGAGCCGGGTGGACATCCTGTCGAAGTCGCATCACCTGCCGCACGGTGTCACCAAGGACAGCCTGGCGGCCGCGCAATCGGGGCTGAGCTCGATGAAGTCGACGTGGAGCGACGCGTCGAACGCCGCCTCATCGGGCGATTACACGACCGCGATGAGCAAGGCGCAGTCGGTGAAGGATCAGGCGACGCAGATCATGCAGTCCCTGGGCATGAGCTCGAGCTGAGCTCGAGCTGAGCGTTGGCGCCGGCCGCCTCAGACAGCCTCGACGAGGCGGCCGGTGAGATCGTAGGCGTCCGCGCCGACGATCTCGACATCGGCCCACTGTCCAGCGCGTAACCAGGCGCTGTTCCCCTCGCCGGCGCTGAGCCAGGCGCTGTTCTTTTGTCCAGCGCGTAACCCGCCGCTGTTCTTCTCGCCAGCGTTGAGCGAGGCGGCGTTCGTGTCTTTGGCGTGTGACCGCGCGCTGTTCTTCTCGCCAGCGCTGAGCCAGCGGGCGTTCTTCTCTCCAGTGCGTGACCCGGCGCTGCCCTTGTCCGCGTCTCTCACGATACGCACGATGCCATCGATCTGCGGCGCCTCGGCGGCGCTGCGGGCCGTCGCGACCTCATCGCTCACTTCGTCCACGATCACCCGCACCCGCTGCCCCACGCGCGCTGCGAGCCGTCGTGCGCTGATCGCAGCGGCGCGCTCCATGAAGCGCGCATAGCGCTCCTCCTGAAGCGGCGGCGGCACGTGATCGGGAAGCGCATTGGCGGCGGCACCCTCGACCGGTGAGTACCTGAAGCAGCCGACGCGATCGAGCTCAGCCTCATCGAGCCAGGCGAGAAGCTCAGCAAACTCATCTTCGGTCTCACCAGGGAAGCCGACGATGAAGGTGCTGCGCAGCGTCAGCCCGGGACAGATGTGCCGCCAGGCACGGATGCGCGCCAGCGTGTCCTCCGCGTGGGCCGGACGGCGCATGCGCCGCAGCACCGCAGGGCTCGCGTGCTGGAACGGAATGTCCAGATAGGGCAGCAGGCGACCCTCTGCCATGAGCGGGATCACCGCATCGACGTGCGGGTAGGGGTACACGTAGTGCAGCCGCACCCACACCGGCAGCTCGGAGAGCGCACGCGCGAGCTCGAGGAACCGCGTCTGGTAGCTCACGCCGCGCCACTCCCCGCGCGCGTAGCGCAGGTCCGCCCCGTAGGCGCTGGTGTCCTGGGAGATGACGAGCAGCTCCTTCACGCCGGCGCTGGCCAGCCGCTCGGCCTCGCGCAACACGTCATCGATACGGCGACTCACGAGCCGCCCGCGCATCGCCGGGATGATGCAGAAGCTGCACCGGTTGTTGCAGCCTTCGGCGATCTTCAGGTATGCGTAGTGTCGCGGTGTCAGACGCACGCCCTGCGGTGGCACCAGGTCGAGGAACGGATCGTGGCGGGGCGGCAGGTGCTCGTGCACCGCACTGAGCACATCCTCGTAAGCGTGCGGACCGGTTACCTTCAGCACACGCGGATGTCGCTCGAGGATGCGCTGCGGCTTCGCACCGAGACACCCGGTCACGATCACCCGGCCGTTCTGCTCGAGTGCCTCGCCGATCGCCTCGAGCGATTCATCGACCGCGGCGTCGATGAAACCGCAGGTGTTGACCACCACCACGTCGGCGGCCTCGTAGGTGGGTGCAATCTCATACCCTTCGGCGCGCAGATGCGTGAGGATGCGCTCGGAATCGACGAGCGCCTTGGGACAGCCGAGGCTGACGAACCCGATCTTCGGCGGGCGCTGCGTCGCGGGCGTGCGCGCGCCTCTGCCGCGGCGTGCAGCCGCGGCGGGGTCAGCGGCGCGGGCCTCGCTCTGGCGGGGGGACATGCGGTGAATGTGATCCGGCTCTGTGAGCCTGCGGCAAAGGGCGCCCATCCTACTACAGGCAACGGGTACCGCCCCGCATCTCGGCTACCGGCTCTGAGGTCCTAAAAAAGCTTTCTAAAATTAATACGTTAGGTGTCGCGTCCGGCGTGCTTGGCGCGGGTCCTTGGGGAGTATGCGCCGGGCGTCTTCCGGGTGCTGCGCCCGGGTCGTGGCGGGTCCTGCGCCCGGGTGGTGGTGGGTGCTGCGCCGCGGCGTCCTGCAAATGAGTCGTCGATTCGGCGGAGCACGCGCGCCGCATTGGCGTGGCGGCGCACAAACTGTGGTTTCGATTTTATGAAAAGTTCATCCCAGGGTAACAAGCCGAGCGCGGCCGTGACTTACGCTCGCACGTCAGAGTTTGCATCTACCGCAGGGGATGCACGTGGCCGTATTCAATAACGCGATCCGGCTCGCCGCCTTTGGTGCTGGCCTTTTGGGCTTCGGCGCGGTCGGCACAGCGAGCCCCGTGACGTACGACGTCGTCACCGGGTCGAGCAGCAACATCGAGCTCTTTGCCTCGAACGCAAATAACGGCAACACGCTGCTGTCGGGCGGAGTTCTGCCGATGACGGGGGCGTCGCTGGTGGAGTTCGACTCCACCGCCCTGACACTGCCGAGTATCGATTTCGCGGACACCGGACCCACGACGCTCGCGCTGTCGGGCGCCCTGTCGAGCTACTCGGTGCAGGTCACCAACCTGAGCGTAGTACCCGAGTCGCCGTATTCCTCGACGGTCACGAGCACCGGTACCAACTCCTACAACTTCACGCTGGGCGAGCTCGAAGCCAGCGGCAGCTGGCAGCTGATCCAGAACTCGACCGGTAATCCGGTCTCGGGTCAGAGCGGCACGTTCAATCACACGATCTCGACCTTCAACGGGCAGTTCGGCATCTCCGGCCTCGATATGCAGAACCTGACGCTGACCGGCATCTCGCTCGGTCAGGTCACGATCGAAGGCACGCCCGTGAACCTGAGTGCCGACGTAATGTTCAACGGCATTACCGCCGTGCCACTACCGGCGGCGTTCTGGCTGCTCGGCTCCGGAGTCGTCGGGCTCATCTCGGCCGCGGGACGGCGACGTCGACCCGCATCCGCGTGATCGACGGCGACCGCGCGCTCAAGTCAGCGAGGATCCTCGAGCCATGGGCAAAGTGAGTCACGAAGGCGAGCGGGCGGCGCCGCAGGTCGCGCGCCGCGCTGCATGCAGCGGGCTGATGGCGCTACCGATGCTCCTCGTCGCCTCGGGACTCGCCATCGCGCCGCAGGCCTCACCCGCGTCGATCGTGACGCTCAATGTCACGACATCCTCGGGAACCGGTCTGACGCAAGGGGACGTCTGCTCCACGACCTCCGGCCAGACCTGCCCGGCCGACCCGACGTTCGTCATGACCGGGACGTATCCGGTCACGGGCTCCTTCACTTTCAACTCCTCGACCGATACGGCGAGCTTCGCGCTCACCCTCACGCAGAATGCGGCGTTTGGCTCGCAGACACTGCTCTCCGGCTCAACTTTCTCGGGCTCCGGGGTGGGCGTCACCCTGAACAGCGCCGGAACGCAGTTTTCGGAGACCGGCGGGCCTTTTTACGGGACGGAGAACCTGCTGTTCTCGGGCCTCACGACGCTGCAAAGCGCACCGTCCATTTCGGCGCTGAATTGCACCCTCGGCTCGAAGGTCGATGTTTGCGGGCTGTCCCTCGGGCCGGCGGGAACTCTGCTGGAGGACTCGAGCGCAAACCAGTACGAGGCCTTCCTCACCTTCAACGTCAATGCGACTGCGGTGCCACTGCCGGCCGCGGCCTGGACCCTGCTCGGCGGCTGCGGAATTCTTCTTGGCTTCGCGCACCGCCCGCGCCGCATATCGCTGCTCACCGCGGCGTGAGCCGCAATCCGGCACTCGTCAGTTCCGCTCCGCGGTGGTGCTCTCAGGCGCGTGAGCGTCGGGACGCTGATGCAGGCGCTGCAGCCCGTAGAATACGAGCAGCACGATGAGCGGCATGACGAGCCACGGCCACACCGCCGGCCGGCGCTCGCGCGTACCCTCGCGCCGACGGCCGCCAGCTCTAACGGCCATAGAGGCCGACGAGCTCGGCGTGCGCCAGGGCTTGTGAACGCACGTTGAAACCGACCATCGCGGCACTGGCGTCGGCGGGCAGCTCGAGTTTCGGCACTTTGAGTGCATACAACTGCAAGTGATAGTGGTGCGGGTTGCCCGGAGGTGGGCACGGGCCCCCGTAGCCGACACTGCCGTAGTCGGTCCGCCCTTGCACCGCGCCGCCAGGCATCAGCTTCTTCTTCGGGTCGCCCGCGCCCGCGGGGAGTGAGGTCGTGCTGGCGGGGATGTTGTAGACGACCCAGTGCCACCAGCCGCTCCCGGTCGGTGCGTCCGGATCGTGCATGAGGACCGCGAAGCTCTGCGTGCCGGCCGGGGCGCCGCTCCACGACAGCGCCGGCGACACGTTGCCGCCCTTGCAGCCGAATTCGTTGAATACCTGTGCCTCGCCGATGCGGCCGCCGTCGGTAAGGTCCGGGCTGGTGAGCGTGAACTTGGCCATTGTAGCGGTCTCCGGTGCGGCGGCCGGCGCCGCGCGCAGATGGCTCGCCGCGACAGCCGCCGCGGCAACTGTGACTGCGGCCACCGTCCGCGCGATTCGCCTCCGCAGACTGCCTCCCCGCCGGGGGAAGCGAATGACGGCGAGATCGATCACTGCTCGGCTCGTGCAGAAGTTCTCGTGTGCGTGAACTGCGCCGACTGGCGCTTCGTCCTGATGGTAGCCGAGCCCGCGCAACGGGGAAACGGCGCTGCGCGAACCTGCGCGGCGAACGGCCCGCCGCGGTACGGTACGATGGCGCCTCTGCGGACTCGAGCCACGATGTGACTACCACATGAGCGAGCAGCGCGAGCGTACCGCCGCCGCGCTTACGGTCATCGGCCAGCTCAGCGTGACGACCGAGGCGCTCGAGACCGTCTTCAGGGCAGCCCGCGCGGTCGAGGATCTCGTTCCGCTCCTGAGAAACGACGGCAATTTCCTGCTGGTGTATCGGCGCACTGCCGAAGTCTTCATCGTCAACTCCCACTACTCGCTCAACAACTATTTCTACGCCGAACAGTACGGCCGGTTCCTGCACGGCGAGACCATCCATGAGCTCCTCGAGCAGGGCGCGTGTGACCTCGCGTGGGACTTCGAGTCCGTCGCCGACCTGCTCGCGCTCGAGCACCTCATCGACAATGCGACGCTGTTGCGCGCCGTGCGCGCCGTACCCATGGGCACCATTCAGCACTGGGACGGGCAGCGGCTCGTCTCGCGCAGCTATCCCTGGCAGGAGTTTCGCGAAGTCGTGGAAGGCTCCGGGCGCGATGTGGCCGAGCGCCTCATTGCCCTGCTGCTCGAGGGCCTGCGCACAGGTGTTGGCGCACGCCCGCTGCTCGCGGCTTCGGCGGGACTCGACAGCCGTGTCAACCTCGCGGGGTTGCTGCATCTCGGCATCAGGCCGGAGCTCGCCGTCATGGGGCAGCCGGGCGCGAAAGATGCCGAGGTCGTCACCGCGATCGGCCGTGCGCTCGGCCTTGCCGTCAACCGCATCGTCCCGCAGCCACGCGATTACCTCGATGGCGCGGCGGAGGTGGCGCGCCTCACCAACGGTGTCAAACCGCTCAACCACTGGCACACGTTCGTGGTCGCCTCCAAAGCAGGTTACGCAGCGGGGGAGCGGGTGCTGACGGGAAATAACGGCGAGCACGTACGCGCGGTGGGATTCGACTACGGCGCGCTGGCACACACGCTCGATGGGCTGAGTCGCCTCGGGTCGCCCGCTCTCACCCGGCCGTTGCTGCGCTGGTACTGGACGCGCAAGCGCTGGCTGCCGCTCGAGCCTCCCGAGCTCGGGCACTGCGCGCCCGATTTCGTCGGCTACTATGGCAGCGCGCGGCAGATCGACAAGATTCTCTCGGTCATGCCGCGGATGGGCTTCGTCTGGCAGTGCGACGATTTCATCCTCGAGCAGCGTCGCAAGGGCTTCCAGGCGGCGGGGCTCAGGCTGTTTCGAGCGTATTTCCCGATCTACTCACCGTTCCTCAACAAGCGCTGGATCGATGCCGGCTGGGACTTGCCGCTCAGCTGGCGTCTCGACAGCTACTGGCACCGCTACACCGTGCGGCGGCTCTGTCCGCGTCTCACCGCGTTTCCCGAGGAAATGGAGAGCGGCCGGCTGCGGCTGCGGCCGAAACCGCTCCACTGGTTGCCGCTCATCAACAGGCTCTACGGCACGCACCACGTGGTGCCTTACGTCGACTACGACAGCCTCCTGCGCCGCGACGACGTGCTCGCGCTGCTCTATGACCACGCGGCCGCGCTCGAGGGTCTCGTGTCGCGGGAGCTCGTCTACCGCGTGGTCGATACGCAGCGCAGCACCGGGCGGCGCGCACGCCTCTTCTCGGTTCTTGCCGCGATCGCCGTGTGGCGCGCCGCGCTCACGAGCCGCCGGCCGTTCGCGAGAGAGCGGCAGGACGATCATTGCGTTACCTGGCCCGAGCCGGGGCCGCGCCGCAGCGCGCGAATCGACGAGGAAGCACTCGCGATCCGGCGGGGCTGTCCCCCGAGCGCAACACATTCGTAAGACATCTGTCCGACGCCGGGACCCTTGTCGCGGCTCACCGACAACCGTAATCTTACCTCCCGTAAAACAAGCGTTTCCGGTCAGCTCTTAAGAGCCCTCAGCAGCACGCGATCGGAGGGGGCCGTGATGCAACGCGCAACGCGAGTCGCTCTCGCGGCACTGCTCTGCCTGCCGCCCGTCTCGGCCACTGCCCTGCCGCTCAAGGACTACGACGCGCATCCCGGCGATACGCTCGAGCTGTTCGTTGCCGGCTCATCGGCCCAGGACAGTGGCCTGCAGAACATGTTCCGGCTGATGTGCGAGCCTGATTCGCTCGATGTGTACCGTACCGGTGATGGCGCCGTGCGGCTGCTGTTCTGCCGCACCCGGCACGGCGCCGGGGCGCTACGCGGCTTCCCGGAAGGGCAGAAGATCGCCTTCCACAAGTCATCGGTCGGCGGCTCAGGGAGCGGCGTCGGGCCGCTCATTCAGCGCACGCCGGTCGAGTTCCTCGACGTGCGCGATCTGCGCGCGCATTTTGCCGAGCGTTGTCCCGACAGCCAGCGCGTGCACTACTCGGCCGATGGGGCGCTGATCGCCTACACCGAGCACGAGTGCGCCAGCCCTGCCTCTCACCGCGAGATTCCGGACGCCGGAGTCTCGGATGTCGACCCGCAGTTCCTGCTCGGCAGCTATCGCCTGTCAGCCGATGCCATCGAGGTCCTCTCGGTGCACCATGCCAACGCCTTCATCTTCGGCGTGCCGGTGAGCGTCGGTCTGCGCAACGCATTGCAGGCGGCGCGCTTTGCCCCGGAAGACGACTGCAATCCCGGCAACCCGCGCTACTTCGACTCCGTGCCGGCCGGCCACGGCACGCAGGTGGCGCGCGGCGAGTCCGAGCAATGCATGCCGAGTCTGTCGCAGCCGCAGCTCGCGGGAATGTTCTCCGGGCGTCTCACGCGCTGGCACCAGATCATGACGCCGGGCGGCGTGCCGCTCGCGGCGCACGACGCGCAGAGCGGTCAGATCCGTACCCCGCCGGGAGTCCGCTCGCCGAACGACGACCGCGTTTACGTCTGCCGTCGCGTGGATACCTCGGGCACGCAGGCCGCCTATGAGATGTTCTTCCTGCACCAGCGCTGCACCAATGGCGTGAGCTCGTTCGTCAACACCGGTGACAACGTCTTCGTGGGCTCGCTCTCGAGCGATGTGCCGGGCTGCCTCACCGCGCTCGATGAGAAGAACGTCTGGGCGGTAGGGATCCTCAGCACCGAGACGGTCGAGTCGAAGAAGGATCGCTGGCGCTTCATCAAGATGGACGGCGTCGCGCCGACGCTCTTCAACACCTACAACGGCCGCTGGACCTTCTTCGTCGAACAGAGCTACCAGTGGCGCAACGAGCGCTCGGGTCAGGAGCTGCGCGGCGCGAAATTCGCGCTGATGTCACGCATCGGCACGGCACTCGGCGATCCCACGATCATTCGCGATCTCAACCGCGGCTTCCGCCACGTCTGGGGCAGCGCCGGCATCGTCGCCCTGAGCGATCCCGGCTGGGATACTCCGCCGGTGCGGCCGACGCCCGGGAGCCCGGTAGTTGCGGAGTCGGTCGACGAGCTGCCGATCCTCGCCGTGAAGCACGACGCCAACAACTGCGGCGCAGTCATCGCGGAGTATCCGACGGTCATTCCCTGACCGCCGGACACCCCGCGCGGGCACTCTCCCGGCATCAACCACGCGCGACCCAGTGGCCGGGATGCATGTGCCAGCCGCCGTTGTTGTATACCCAGGCATGCGGCACCCAGCGGTAGCCCGCACGAGGCGCTTCCCAGTGGCCGGGACGCCAGGCATAGCGGCCGCCCTCCCAGAACCAGGCGCCGCCGATCCAGAAGTATCCGGGAGCGGGGGCGACGCCCACGACCTCGACCTGCGGCGCGGGCGGAGCGGATGGCGCCACGACCTCAACACCGACCACAGGCACGATGGGCCGTGCGGTCACCACGCAACCTGACAGCGCCACGGCGAGCAATGTGCCCGCGAGTGCTGCTCTCAACACAATGAGTTTCATCTATCCTCCTGTTTGTTCGCGCACAGTGCGCCAACACCCGTACAAGCCAAGCAACGCACGACAGCGTGCGCCAGCATACATAGCGGAAAACGCCGGTGAACGAGCCAACGCCAGAACTGTTAAATCAGTCTCCCGAGCTCACTGACTACAACTTGTTCAGCAGCCATTCAGTGCTGATCGAGGCGCTCGCGCGCGAGGGCGCAGCCGCCGACCACGCGGCGCTCGTGAAGCTCGGCACCGAGCTCGGCAGTGTGACGATGTTCACACTCGGCGACGCCGCCAACCGCAATCCGCCGCGCCTGCACGCCTTCGATCGATTCGGGGCGCGGCGCGATGAGGTGGAGTTCCATCCCGCCTGGCACGAGCTGCTGCGCCGGCTCGTGGCGGCGGGGCTGCATACCGGGCCGTGGGCACAGCCGCGCCCCGGAGCTCACGTCGCGCGTGCCGCCGGCTACATGCTGTGGGCGGAAGTCGAGAACGGCACGCAATGTCCCGCCACCATGAGCTACGGCGCGGTGCCGGCGCTTGCGCCGCAGCGCGCGGACTTTGCACCG
>Ga0187783_10000573_pt1 | contig 27018 bp, 25 predicted proteins | sample 1015_SJ02_MP02_2_FD_132471 | JGI IMG/M metagenome (GOLD analysis project Ga0187783, IMG submission 132471) | Tropical peat soil microbial communities from peatlands in Department of Meta, Colombia - 1015_SJ02_MP02_20_MG | ecosystem: Environmental > Terrestrial > Soil > Wetlands > Peat | place...
ATCTCTATTTGAGACTTCGACCGACCGACTGTCCAAGCAATTTCGGTCCGCGGCTTGGAATCCGGGTCCCGGCGGCACTCATTCCGGCTTCGGTTCGCGTGATCGCGATGACTTGCCGGTGACAATTGCAATCGCCGACCGCCGTACCGGCTGCGCGGAGACGGGTTGAGCGGATAAATCGTCCGCACTCGTGTCCTCGAGCCGTCATAGCGGGACACGCCGTGGCATGCACCAGCGCCCGGATTTCCTTGACAACCTGCGGTCGATCACCAATGGAAGCGCGTACCTAACACATGCGAGCCTGGAGTTCAGCTTTTGCTGGAGTCTTCGTAAGGAACTGATCAGCAAAACGGTGCCGCTGACGACAGCAATCGGTCGCGCGGTCGACTTCGAACGCTCATCGATTGGACCTGGTTGATCAGATAGCAGCTCACCATGACGATCAGAAAAAGAGTTGACGGTCCCCAGTTAGGAGAATCATCGTTATTTTCTTGATACGACAGAGGTGCCGATTTCGATGGTCTGTGGGTACGGTTTTCACTGCCGGCCGGCTCACCCCGTCATCACTCCCGGGGCAGGATCGTAAAGTGCGCTTCGGTCGGCGTTCGCGCAGCTCCATTGATGGGAAGGATATCTTGCGGGCAGCACGACATCGCGACGATGACATCCAATTCAGCCCGCAGCACCACATGGTCGCCTGGTACGGAGCGCGGCTCCTCGAATGTAAGGCGGCCCGCTTCAGTCCAGGGAATGTTCATGAAGAGATTCAGCGGGCTTGGCGTGCCGGGAGCGCGCAGACCGATCTCAGCCATGGCGGCGGTCAGGTTGTCGGTGCAATTGTCATGGTATTGCGAACAACCAAGCAGGGCGTAGCGCTCGTTGTCGCAGGCTGCGATCAGAGTGTCGTGAACTCCCACTGAAGTGTCGTGCAACAGTGTAAAAATTGGCCGTCGCTTGGTGGTGACCAACGCGTCGCCAACAGTTGGCCGAAGTTTGAGCAGTGTCGCGCGTGTGTGCTCCATAGACATAAACTCGGTGATGAGATCAGCCACGAAAGCCCAGGTATCAACCACTTGGCTGCCGTGGGTGTTGATGATTTTAATGTGGTCGCCGCGCCCGATCCGTACCGCCTTGCCGCGTCTGGCCGGTATGGTCACCAATTGGCCAAACGCTGCTTCACCTTGCGCCAACACCGGCCGAGCTTGTGACGACATGACGTCCTGACCTCTGCTGATTTTTCATCAACACATCTTCGCAGATAACTTCAACTCCTATCGATATCAGATACAAGAAAGCGGGCCGCCGGAGCAACCACTGCTTCAACGTACCACGGCCGGGCCGCGACCCGGCCAGCGCCGTCGTTCCACAATTGTTGTGCCAGGCAGATCGGCGGGGGTCGACCGACGGCCAGCCGCCATTCGGAGCGGCACCTGAGGATCGATCTCGATTGGTTTGAGCGGCTCGCCCTCGGCCGTCGTCGAACGAGCCACCGGCGCCCGGACCGCTTCATGTCCGCCGTTCTTGCACCCGGGCGATCATCGCTTCGGTCACTGCAATGTCCTCTCGCAATCCGGAATTACCCGGATCGGCGGCGGCCAGGCGCTGACGCAGTTGCAGGCACTCGTTGTAGGCCGCCAACGCGGCGTCGGCATCACCCTGCCCCTCAAGCACGGCTCCGATGGCGCCGAGGCTCCACGCAGTGTCAAGACTGGCGCCCGCATTGTTCGGTTCCCGGGCTGCAAGGGCACGGCGGATTGTCAACGCCTCACGGTGAGCGGCAAGTGCGCCTTCGCGCTCGTCCTGCGCGGCGAGCGCGTCGCCAACCGCCCGTAAACGCCATGCTATGTCGCGCTGGAGCGCGGCGTTATCCGGCTCTCGGGCGGCCTGAGCACGGAGTTCGGTCAATGCCTTGCGGTAAAGCGCGAGCGCCGTTGGTCGGTCGCCATGGACGGCAAACACGTCGCCAGCGCTGCCAAGGCTCCAAGCCGTATCGTTGCCGGCCACATAGACGGCGATTGCGCTCTTCATCACCAGGGCATCGCCCATCTTGGCGACGACGGCCGACACCTCTTTCTGGCTGGCCCTGAGGCAGCGAGAGATCTCGAGACTCTCCCGATAAGCCGCCAGCGCGCCGTCGAGTTCGCCCCGAGCGACGAGCCGGTCGGCCAAGCCATGCAGCGCCGCTGCAAGATCGCGGCGCGCAGTACTGTCGCGCGGATTTGCGGCTGCGCGGGCACGGGCCGCCTCGACCTCGCCATTCGGGTCTGTCATGCGCTCGACCTGACACAAATCGTGCGGATCGGCGTTAGTGAACGGACCATCACCCGGTGGAGGACACACTCGTGCATCAGGTCAAAGTCCGATTTTACGAGCCCAGGTTGCGTCCCCGACGCACCAAAATGGAGATCCCCGGCTGGGCCGGCAAACCCGAGCCCCGCAAGGATGGCTCGCACGAATATGCGTGGCACTGCATCCCGTTTTCCGAAAGCGCCCAGTACGGCATCGAGCTATTCTACCCATTCGACAACGAGCTTCGAGTCACCATGGTGGACGGGCACTTGGTGCTCGACGGCGACTTCGGACCTAATCCGGACACCGGCATTGAATGGCCGCCGTTCCGCACGTTCGGGGAGCAGTTCTACACCTATCAGATTCTGCTCGACCTAAAGGTGCCGGAGGGTATGGCCGTCCGTATGGAGCCGCACCCGCGTTTCTACACCGATCCGACCGACAGCGTACCGATCGCGGTCCCGGCACTGGTGCGCTGGTGGTGGCCGATGATGAACTTCATCGTCTTCAAGTCCCCACCGGAAGGTCGTACCCACGTGTTTCGCTCCGGCGAGCCGTTCGCTCAGGCGCTTGTTATTCCGGCGGAGTGCGATCTTGAACTTGTTCAGATGAGCGCAGAGGAGGGCGCTGAGCGCGAATTGCAGGGGCGGCGCATCCATGAAAGCCGCCACACGCTGTCGGCTGACACCCATTGGGTCTCGTCAACCAACACGGAATTCGACGGGACCTACCGCCACATCCACCGCGCCGCCAAAGCCAAGGCGAGACAGCGCGCTCCTTAGCGCCCGGCGCGCCCACCCACTTCTCTCCTGTCCCTACCCGATCACGCAAGTACGATGGGCGTCCGGCGAGACCGGACGAGCACGCCCGGGCCTCACCGGCGATCAGTAGTCATGATGATGGTGGTGATGATGGTGGTGATGATGATGGTGGTGGTGATGGTGACGGTGCCGGCGATGATGATGGTGATGATGGTGATGATGGTGGTAGCCAACGAGCTGGAGCTTCGTGGTCTCTTCCACCTTACCTTCCGGCTCGGCGGCCTTTACCGCCCGCAATACAGCGACGGCGTTGGGAATCGGCTCGAGCAGCTCTGCATAGGAGCGAGCCGGAGCGAGACCGGTTGCGTTCGGCGCAACGGGTGGGGCCGCCTGTCCGCCGTCGAGCACCGCAAGACCCGAAATACCGCCGATCAGTCCAACAACCGCTTTGTCCATGAAGGTCTCCTGTGAGTTGCTTGGCTTGCTCCGTCACGCGCACTTGGCTCGCCGGCAACGCCGACTTTAAGTGCCAATTGCGACCATTTGTTCCCGTCGACGACGATTTCTCACGAGGAATGCCTGTTTCTGAATAGACGTTCACCATGTTTGTTGCGCCGCGTCCAGCCAAGGCCACGAAGTGGGCGGCCCAAGGCCTCGGGTTATCGACATGGCGACCGGCGGGCTCACCTGAGCACACACACCGGCCTGAGTGGTCACCCCGGCGCGCGTTGAGCTAGGATTGAAGCGCCGGCAAACGACTTGACGTTGCGGTCAACAAACGGGAGCGCCCGTCTTGCGAGCATTCGACGCAATCGTGCTGGGGCTCGGGGCGATGGGATCGGCCGCAACCTATCAGTTGGCGAAGGCTGGTCGTGCCGTCCTGGGCATCGACCGACATGCTCCGCCGCACACACTTGGTTCAAGCCACGGCGAGACTCGCATCACCCGGCTCGCCTGCGGCGAGGGAGCGGTCTACACGCAGTTCGTGCGGCGCTCACACCAGATCTGGCGCGAGCTCGAGAGCCAGACCGGACGCGAGCTCCTTACCGAAAATGGATTGTTGGTAATTTCAGGGCGCGGACCACGCGCCGCCAACCATGAAAAACCCGACTTCCTGAAGACCACAATCGAAGCCGCCAAGATTCACGAGATCGCCCATGAAGTGCTTGACGGTCGGACTACCAAGCAGCGCTTTGCCGCCTTCAATGTCAAGGATGACGACACGATCTATTTTGAGCCCGGTGCCGGCTTCGTGCGGCCCGAGGTGTGCGTGAGTACGCAGCTCGAGATAGCCCGCAGCCTCGGCGCGGTGATCCATACCGGCGAAAAAGTCATCTCATTTACGCCATCGGCAACGAGCGTGACGGTCGTGACTGACAAGGCGACCTATGCGGCGGAGAGGCTTGTTCTCACTGCCGGGCCCTGGCTGCCGACGCTGCTCGGCGGACGGCTCGGTGACCTGTTCAGGATCACCCGGCAGGTGCTCTACTGGTACCGGATCGACGCCCCGGACAATCGTGCGGAACTCTATGACCCGAAACATTTTCCGGTCTTCATCTGGCAACTTCCAGCGCCACAGTCGATCTACGGTTTTCCCGCAATCAATGGGCCGCGGGGCGGCGTAAAAATCGCGACCGAGCAATATTCCCAGCAGTCGACCGCCGAGGGGGTCGATCGCACCGTCACTGAGGAGGAGACACGCCACATGTATGATCGCTACATCGGGCCATTCTTCTCGGACCTCGCCTTGCCGTGCGTCAAGTCAACGGTTTGCCTCTATACCTGCGTCGACCAAGCGCGCTTCATCATCGACTTTCACCCCGACTCCGACCGCGTCATCATCGCATCACCATGCTCAGGGCACGGCTTCAAACACTCAGCCGGTATCGGGGATGCGTTGGCGCAGCTGGTAACGGACGGCAAGAGCCAGTTCGACCTAGCAAGTTTCAGGTTCAACTGAAGCTGAACCTAATCAATAATCTTCTCGCATCTTGGCGTGATCGAGCCGGTGGCAGAATGTACCGGCACTGTAGATGCGCCTGCTCGCTTGGAATCGGCTAGGCCCACAGTTCTGCCTCTACGGCTCCGGGATGGCGTTTCGACAACACGGGCAGGGGCCTGATCATTTGCGGTCCTAAGGAGCCAGCAAAGCCTCACAGATGACGCGGAACGGGCCGGCGGGTTCGGGCTGGCGGAGTAGCGCAATGGCTCTGACCGCGACTTTGTCGTCAACAGATTGTCGCTTCCAGGCGTTCTCGAGGAATCGCAGAACTGCCGGGCCACGATCGGGCGGAATGCGGCCCGTGAGGGTCATATGGAAGCGGAAGTCCTCGAAAACGTACGGGTATCCCCAGCGTTCAAGGTGAGCAATCTGCCGTGTGGTCAAGGGTTGCGCCAGGCGGCGATTCCGCTCCGCCTCAGTCATCGGCCGCCGAAACCGGTCAAATTCCCGCACACAGCTGTCGGCCAGACGGCAAAGCGCGGGCACCGCGTCCGGCGATACCAACGCAGCGAAATTATCGAGAAGCCCAATCACAACTCCAAAGGGGGCGGGCGCCTTGTGGGAGTTGGCGAACCAGACGAAATGTTTGATCAGGTCATCTTCCGTGAGCGCATCCCGCAGACGAAAAGGCGGCTTCAAGGTGCCATGAAAGCCATATGTCCTTGGCGCAGCCGTAAGCTCACGCCAGCGCGCCGGCATCAAGTCCTCGTCCGCAAGGCTGGCAGTTTCTGCCCCCGAATAAGAGTCGTACCCGAGCGCCAACGCTCCAAATCTGTAGAGCGCGCCATCGGGCGGTGGAACAAAGAAAACCGCATAGCGTGCGCCCATCATTATGTTTCTCCGGGACATCAGGAGGCGCGACCCGCGAAGGTGGTGCCGACCGCGCGAGCCGAATGCATCACGGTTGCATCACCATCAATTGCGTCCGAGACACGCCGCTCGCAGCTGTTACCCCTTCGCAATGCGCTCGGCCTCGGTGAGGTAGACGAGACGTCCAGCGGCCATAACGCCGACCAGGCGCGGCGACCTTCCCGCGCGGATATCCACGAGAGCCAAATCGGCGCGAAGTCCGCAACTGATGCGCCCGCGATCGGTCAAGCCGACCGCGCCGGCGGCAGCCTCGGAGACCAGACGCCATGCCCGCTCGATGGGTGCCACGCCGAGGTGAGCCAGTCGGAATGCCGCGATCAGCGGCGCCGGATAATAGTAGTCGGAAGCCAGAGCCGAGCACAGTCCTCGGGCCACCATCGCGGTCGCGTCGACCCAACCCAGATGACTCTTGCCACGCATCACGTTGGGTGCGCCGAGTACTATACTATCGCCGGCCTCCGCAGCTTCTTGTGCGGTCTCGATATTTATTGGGAATTCACTGACTCGACAGCCGAGCGTGCGATACCAGCGTCGCTGCTCGGGACTCGCATCGTCGTGAGAGACGAGCGGAACCTGGTTAGCGTTAGCCATTGCCGCAATACGCTTGATTGAATGCGGGACCTCTTCGTGTCGCGCCCGCAGGTTTTGCACGAGCAGCAGAAAGTCTTCGCGGGCCAGTCCCGATCGCTGGATCATCTCGTTGAGCTTGTCGGGACGGCGTGTCACGGTGTCGACCGACGGCATATGATTGTTGAAGGCAACAGCGTCGATCCGATGGGTGGCGAGCCAGTCCGCGACCTCGCCCTCTGCAGCGAGATTGAAAGTCTCATGGCGAAGATGAAACCGGGTGTCGGCAAGGAAGCTATGCCGCAATCGTTCGATCGCATCGAGAATGCCGCGCGCATTTTCAGCGCCGCGCAGGCCAGGCTCCCACGACCAGGTTACACTGTGAAAGACCGTGGTAATTCCATTGGCGACCGCCTGTCGATCGCTTTCGCCAAGGGCGACATCGATCGGGACATCGACTCCGGGTCGCGGCATCATCTGTCGCTCAAAGGCATCACCGTGAATGTCGACGATTCCAGGCAATACCAGCAATCCGTCCGCATCGAATGTGCAGGCAGCGGTAACATCAGCGCCGAGATCGGAAATGACCCCCTCATGCCCGCTGACACGCACGGTCGCGTCTTCGAACCGGTCATCGATCAGCACGCGTCCTCGAGTAATGCGAATGTCCATGCCGTGAGTCACCAATCTGTGCTCCTATCCCTGCATTGGTAGCGGCGGCGGTTGCCCTTCGTAGTGGTTGAGGAACTGGTCAATCGGCAGACGTCGGAAATCAGGCAGGGCCCGGCGCAGTTGCTCGTGACTCCAATTCCACCATGCGAGCCGTTGTAGGCGTACGCCGATCTCGTCGGGAAATCTCTGGCGGATCACCCGCGCCGGATTCCCGGCAACGACCGCAAAGGCTGGCACGTTCTTGGTCACGACTGCGCCGGCCGCAATGACCGCGCCATCACCAACGTTGCGGCCGGGCAGCACAATCGCACCGTGGCCGATCCAGACGTCGTGACCGATCTGAACGCGATTTGATCGTCGCCAGTCGAAGAAGCTCTCCTCATCTACTTCGCCAGGGAAATACGCGCTCGCCCGATAGGTGAAATGTGACTGGCTCGCTCGACTCATCGGGTGGTTGCCGGGATTGATGCCGGTCATAGCGGCAACCGAACAGAACTTCCCAAACGTCGTATATGCAACGTTACTGTCATTCACGATGTAGGAATAGTCCGATAAGACAACTTCGAGCAGACGGGTCCGCGCGCCTACCTCGGTGTAGGCGCCCAACGTACAGTTTTGCAGGTTCGCCGTGGGATCGACATAACTCGCAGGCGTTAGCCTTTTGGCAGACATGGATCGTCCAGATCTGATGAACTGATGATCGCCGATAGGGCACTGTCTCGATGACAGTTCGATGACCTCGGCCGTGTACAGATGCGACTTGTAGGAAGACACCGCGGCCATGCCCTCCTTAGCTGTCGATGATCAGCTCGATCCGGTCGGCCGCGAAGCGGGCGCGCGTGGTGAGCACCGGGCAACCGTCACTATCGGCATCCACGCTGTCGACCATCAGTACCGGTCGACCCGAGGTAACTTCAAGGCGCAAGGCATCGCCGGGATCAACCACGGCGGCGGTCACACGAGTGCTTTGTCGCACGTAGTCGTGTATCCCGAAATGTGCCAGCGTCTTGGTCATGGAATGAGTTGTCTGATAGACCTTGGCCGCATTTTCGAAGCGCTCGGCCGGAAGCCAGGAGGTGGCCGCACAGATCGGAATGCCGTCGGCCTGCCGGAGCAGTTCGATCCGGACAACCTGAGCGCCGCGACCAAGCATAAGCCTGGTAGCAACTTCCGGCTCGGCGCATTCAACAGCACTGGCAATGAGCCGTCCGCCCACCACCCGTCCGGTGGCACCGATGATTTCCGAGAAGCGTGTTCGCCGCCGGATGGGATAAGCGAGCCGTTGCGTTTCGACGTAGGTGCCGCTGCCCCGCTCGGCGCGCACGAGGCCGCGTTCGGCCAATGCGGCGATCGCTCGTCGCACCGTATGCCGGTTCACACCAAAACGATCCGCAATATCGAGTTCGCTCGGCAGCCGGGTTCCGGGCTCGAAACGGCCAACGGCGATGGCTCGTTCAAGTTCATCGGCGACGCGGCGCCATAACGCGAGGCCGGTCCCGGCCGCGGTATCGAGGACGTTCCGGCGCAGCAGTCCGCTGCGACGATCGGCGCGAATCATGATCAGTGTGTCGCTAAAGCTTCATTTGACGAACTCTACAGTTGTCTATTAAAATAGACAACTGAAAATGTCGAACGCGCAACACAGCGATTGCTTCAACGACGACGATCCGGTGCGCAGGCGGCGGGGTGCCATGGCTGTGCTCGCTGAGGCCAGCGCAGACGAGATTGCACAACGGCTTGCGGCGATCGACTCGCTGCCCGCTCATGAGGAGATCCGTAAGGCCGAAAGCGGTCTTGTCATGGTGCGGGGTCGGATTGGCGGCGATGGCGCCCCCTTCAACGTCGGCGAAGTCACGGTGTCGCGCTCGGTGGTTCGGCTCGCCACGAACGAGATCGGCTACGGCTACGTGCTCGGCCGCGATCATGCCAAGGTCCGGCTGATCGCCTATTGTGATGCGCTCATGCAGGGCGATTACTGTGACGTTGTTGAGCGGCTAGTGCTTGGCCCAATCAGGAATCAGCTTGTTCAGGCGCGCGCCACAAGGGCTGAGCAGGCCGCCGCTACCAAGGTCGAATTTTTCACTCTGGTGCGGGGAGACAGCTGACCATGCTCACCGCTGCGTTCAACGATCCTGTTTTGGATGCGCAGGCGACATTCCGGGCAGTCCTCGGCGCTGCTGCACAACCTGGAACGATCGCCGAGCTGAGCCGCGTTCCGGCCGCGCCACCGCCGCTGTCGGCAGGCGCTGCGGCGATTGCGCTAACGCTGTGCGATCGGGAAACGCCACTCTGGCTCGATAGTACCTTGCTGTCATCCCCGACCACGGTCCGCTGGCTTCGCTTCCACACTGGCGCGCCGATCGTTGACGACGCGGGCAGCGCTGCATTTGCTTTCGTCAGCGCCCCGGAACAACTGCCGCCGTTCGATCACTTCAATCTGGGTACGGCAGAATACCCGGATCGCTCCACCACGATTGTGCTTCAGATACGCTCGTTTCGCGAAGGGCCGCGCTTCGCATTGACGGGACCCGGTATTCGCATTCGGGAGCAGATGCAGGCGGCCCCGCTTCCTGGCGACATGCTGCAGCGGCTATCCGCCAACCGAAAGCATTTCCCTCGGGGCGTCGACCTGTTGTTCGCAACCGAGACGCAGATGATGGCGCTTCCTCGTTCCATTGAGGTCGGTCGCGGAGATTGACATGTACGTGGCGGTCAAAGGCGGTCAACGGGCGATTGAAAGCGCGCATCGGCTTCTCGCCCACGAGCGGCGAGGTGATTGTTCGATACCTGAACTGTCGCTCGCTCAGATCAGTGAACAACTCGCCCTGGCGGTCGATCGGGTCATGAGCGAAGGCTCGCTGTACGACCGCGAGCTTGCGGCCCTGGCGATCAAGCAAGCGCGTGGCGACTTGATTGAGGCAATTTTTTTGCTGCGCGCCTTTCGCACCACCTTGCCACGGTTCGGGCCAAGCGAGCCGATCAACACCGGCGCGATGGCGGTGCGCCGCCGCATCTCTGCGACCTTCAAGGATCTGCCGGGTGGTCAGATTCTCGGTCCGACCTTCGATTATACACATCGATTGCTTGATCCTGAACTGGGCTCCAAGGCGCCGATCGAGCCAGCACATGCTCCGACCGAGAGCACTGCGATGCCGCGCGTCGTCGATCTGCTTGCGGGCGAGGACCTGATCGAACGGTCACCGGAGGCGGAGGACGGGTCGCCGGTTGGTGACCTTACGCAGGAACCGCTGACCTTTCCGGCAAAGCGCGACCTCAGGCTGCAGAACCTGGCCCGCGGCGATGAGGGCTTTCTGCTGGCGCTTGGTTATTCGACCCAGCGTGGCTACGGTCGCAACCATCCATTCGCTGGCGAAATCCGCCTCGGCGAGATCGAGGTCGAATTTTTCGCCGAGGAGGTCGGCTTTGCCGTACCGCTCGGCCGAATAACCGTGACCGAATGTCAGATGATTAACCAGTTCGCCGGCTCCCCCGTCGAACCGCCGCGTTTCACCCGCGGCTACGGACTCGTCTTTGGCCATTGCGAGCGCAAGGCGATGGCGATGGCACTGGTCGATCGGGCGCTGCGGGCGAGTGAACTGGGCGAGGAGGTCAAAGCGCCCGCCCAAGACCAGGAGTTCGTGCTTTCACATTCCGACAACATTCAGTCGACCGGTTTTGTTGAGCATCTTAAGCTGCCCCATTACGTCGACTTCCAGGCCGAACTTGGCCTCGTGCGCCGCATGCGCGCCGAGTTTGATCGTGGTCCTGCCTGTGCGTCGTCACGCGGAGCGATGGAATGAACGCGCCGACCTACAACTTCGGTTATCTTGACGAGCAGACCAAACGGATGATCAGGCGCGCCATTCTTAAGGCGGTAGCCATTCCGGGTTATCAGGTGCCGTTCGCAAGCCGCGAAATGCCGATGCCCTATGGCTGGGGCACGGGCGGCGTGCAGGTCACCGCAGCACTTCTTGGGCCGAATGACATTCTCAAGGTGATCGATCAGGGGGCCGACGACACCACAAACGCCGTGTCGATCCGCAATTTCTTCGTCAAGACAGCAGGCGTCCAAGTCACCACCCGGACCAGCGAGGCCACAATCATCCAGACGCGACATCGCATCCCGGAGGCCACGCTCCGCGAACATCAGATAATCGTATTCCAAGTCCCGATCCCGGAGCCCTTGCGCTTTCTTGAGCCGCGGGAGGTCGAGACCCGACGTATGCATGCGTTGGTCGAGTACGGACTCATGCACGTGAAACTCTACGAAGACATCACTCGCCATGGCCATATCGCGACGACCTACGCTTATCCGGTCAAGATCAACGACCGCTACGTGATGGATCCGTCGCCCATTCCGAAATTCGACAATCCAAAAATGAATGACTGCGCAGCGCTGCTGCTGTTTGGCGCAGGTCGCGAGAAGCGCATTTACGCGGTTCCGCCCCACACGAGGGTAGTGTCACTCGACTTCGAAGACCATCCCTTCGAGCGATACCGCCACGATGCAAGCTGCGCGCTATGTCGGGCGAACGACAGCTTCCTCGATGAGGTTGTCACCGATGATCGGGGTGGGCGTATGTTCGTCTGTTCCGATACCGATTACTGCATGTCGAGACGGCCGGCGATCCGGTTCTCGGAGCCGCGGATCGGAACTCAGGCGATGCATGATCAGAAGCGCATGCGCCAGCGTTCTACAGATCCACTGGCGCCCTCCATGACAAACTCAGGTTTGGACATTGATGTTGCGGGTTGCGCCATCAGCGCCGCCGGCGATGAGCCGCTCCTGGTCGCCGAGGACCTCTCCAAATATTACGGCTCTCACCTCGGTTGCCGCGATGTGTCCTTCGCACTCCACGAGGGCGAGGTCGTATCGGTGGTTGGCGAATCCGGCTCGGGGAAGTCAACATTGTTGCAACTCCTCTCCGCGCAGCTCAAGCCGAGCGACGGCCGAGTGCTCTATCGCATGCGCGACGGCCGGTTGCGCGATTTAGCGGCACTCACCGAGGCGGAACGGCGTCTGCTTTTCCGCACCGATTGGGGCTATGTGCATCAGGACCCTGTGCTCGGCTTGCGCATGGCGGTGTCGGCAGGCGGAAATGTCGGCGAGCGCCTGATGGCGGTGGGGTGGCGCCATTACGGTCGGATACGCGCCGTCGCGGCCGACTGGCTCGAACGTGTCGAGATCGACGTCGAGCGCATCAACGATAGCCCGCGGATTTATTCCGGGGGCATGCGTCAGCGCCTGCAGATCGCCCGCAACCTCGCCACTGAGCCTCGGCTCCTGCTCATGGACGAGCCGACCGGGGGACTCGACGTGTCGGTCCAGGCTCGGCTGCTTGATCTGCTGCGTCGCCTCGTTGTTGAACTTGGGCTCGCCGTGGTGGTCGTGACCCACGACCTCTCTGTTGCAAGGTTGCTATCTGACAGGATCATGGTGATGAAAGGCGGCGAGATAATCGAAACTGGGTTGACCGACCAGGTGCTCGACGATCCGCATGAGGCCTACACCCAGCTTCTCGTCTCATCAATCTTACCGCCCTGAGGGTCGCCGTGTCGATTGCACTCGAACTGTCTGAGCTTTCCAAGACCTTCACGATGCACTTGAGGGGTGGGCTCAGACTTCCGGTCCTCAATGGGGTCACCTTCGCCGTGCAGCGAGGAGAATGTCTGGTGATCAGCGGCCGTTCGGGAGTTGGCAAATCATCGATTCTGAAGATGATCTTTGGCAGTTACCGGTGCAATCGGGGGAGTATCCTGGTGCACGACGACGATGAGGTAATCGACGTGGCGGCGGCGAATCCGCGCCGAATCCTGGCGCTGCGCCGCCGTACCATCGGTTACGTCAGCCAGTTCTTGCGCGCCGTTCCGCGCGTGCCGGCTATCGACGTCGTTGCCGAGCCGTTGATCGTCAATGGCGTTTCGCGGGAGGTTGCACGCCAGCAGAGTACGGCATTGCTGTGTCGCCTGAACCTTCCCGAACGGCTATGGAATTTGCCGCCGGCCACATTCTCCGGCGGCGAACAGCAGCGCGTCAATGTCGCCCGGGGCTTCCTGCCCGATTACCCCATCCTTTTGCTCGACGAGCCGACTGCCTCGCTCGATGCGACCAATCGCGTGGTCGTCGTCGATCTGATTAAGGAGAAGAAGCAACAGGGGGCCGCGATCGTCGCCGTGGTTCATGACGACGATGTGCGATCGGCGATCGCCGATTCCATCATCGACGTTGCGCAGTTCTCGGCAGCGGCTTGAGCGTGCCATGAAGAGCCGCACCGACCTCATCGTCACCAATGCTCGCATCGTCCTGGCCGACCAGGTCATCGATTCCGGCTGGATCGCCGTTGCTGATGGGGTGATCGCCGAGATCGGTGAAGGCCATCCGCCGGAGCGGGGCAAGGATTTTGGCGGCGATCTGCTGATCCCGGGTCTTGTTGAACTCCACACCGACCACCTCGAAGTCCATATCGTGCCGCGGCCCGGTGTTCATTGGAATCCGGTTGCGGCTGTCGTGTCGTACGATGGGCAGCTGGCGACGTGTGGGATCACCACCGTGCTCGATTCGCTGCGTGTTTGGCGCGAAGACGGCGCAGAGGAAGTGGATGGGAAGGCGGGCGCACTGGCCCTTGCCATCGCAGCGGCGCGCGATGCCGGGCTGCTGCGCTGCGAGCATTTCCTGCATCTCCGTTGCGAAGTCCCGATGCCGAGTGTCATTGAAGAGGCATCAGAGCTGATTGGCAGAAGCGACGTTCGGCTGGCCTCCCTGATGGATCACACGCCCGGGCAGCGTCAGTTCCGCGATGAGGAGAAGCTGAGAACCTATTACCGCAGCAAGAAGGGCGGTATGACCGACTCCGAGCTTGACGTGCTGTTCGCAAGACGTTTGGAATATCAGGCTCGGTACGCTGAAAACAACCATCGCGCGCTTGTCGATCTTGCCCGCCGACACGCGACCCTGCTCGCCAGTCACGACGACACCACGCTTGAGCATGTCGAGGAGGCGATCCGCGACCAAGTGGTAATCGCCGAATTCCCGACCACCATCGAAGCTGCCGCGGCTCTGCATCGGGCGGGCATTCGGGTTCTGATGGGCGCTCCGAATCTGGTGCTCGGAGGCTCTCATGCCGGCAATATCGCGACCGCTGAGCTCGCCCGCGCTGGCATTCTCGATATTCTTTCTTCCGACTATGTACCCTCGAGCCTTCTCATGGGAGCCGTCGCATTGCCCGAACAGATCCCTCGGATGGACCTCGCTGCAGCCATCCGCACCGTGACGAAGACCCCGGCGGAAGCCGTCGGCCTCTGCGATCGCGGCGAGATTGCGCCGGACAAGCGAGCCGACTTGCTGCGCGTCCACGTCGTCAATGGCGTTCCCGCCGTCCGGGCGGTCTGGCGTTGCGGCGATCGCGTCGCATGATCGGTCCAGGCCGGCTTATCCTTGTGGTCGGGCCAAGTGGCGCTGGCAAGGACACGCTGATTGCCCACGCCCGGCTGGCGTTGCGCGATGACCCCGAGGTCATTTTTCCACGCCGCATGATCACCCGTCCGACCTCGCCCACCGAAGATCACGACACGCTCTCGGTCGAGGCGTTCGATCAGGGTGTGCACGCCGGCGCCTTTGCACTGCATTGGGAAGCACATGGACACAAGTACGCAATCCCGGCTTCCATCGACGACGACCTGCGCGCTCAGCGAACGGTTATCTGCAACGTGTCGCGGACGATCGTGAACACGGCGCGTGGGCATTATGCGGCCGTCCTTGTCGCCTTGGTCACCGCTCCGCGCGACGTCCTTTGGGCACGACTTGCTTCTCGCGGGCGCGCGAGCGACGGCAATCTCGAGCAACGCATCCTGCGGACCGCAGTGTCCCTCGACGATCTCCGCCCAGATTTCGTGATCCGAAATATTGGGCGCCTGGATACCGCCGTGGCGGAGCTCGTCTCCGTCGCGAAGATGCCGAGATAACCCCCTGGGTCCTAAAGAAGAGCAGCGAGTTGGCCACCAAGCGATTGGAACGCCGCGAGACCTCGCAGTGCCACGCGGCCGAACGGTCCGACGGCTACTCCGAATACGGTGCCAGCATGGCTCCTCCGGCCTGCCAAGGGGCGTTCAATCCGCGTTGCAAATCGTAGGGCGAACCTGAACCGAGGTTACGGCGATAGATGTCCCCGTAACTGCCCGCGGTATCGACCACGCGCTTTTGCCAATCGCTGGCGAGTCCAAGAGCTTGCCCATCGAGCGGGATTGACGCGATCCCACCGGCTGCCCAATTCAAGGTTGGTGTCTCGGCGCGCATCAGGGTGAAGATCGTCCAGGCCACGATCGCCGACCATTGCGCGTCATGGGTGGGCGTGCCGGCCAGGATAGGAAATGCCGCCAAGGGTTCGTAAATGATACGGCTGCTTGCGTCCGCACCACCTTCCAGACGGGCCCGAGCGAGGCTCGTGGTCTCGCCCGCAAGCGCTCGGCAGGCCCCGGCATGGTAAGCGTCGAGCATTTCGACGTCTTCCTGATAGCCCATCCGTTGGAATGGCAGGTGGGCTGCCTCGAACCAGGCTTCGAGCGCCCGATGCGTGCCCGACCCTTGCGGGAAACAGATCAGTTGGCCCGCCAGATCCGCGACATGTCGAACCGACGAGGCCTCGGGCACCATAATCGCAATTGTCTCGTAAAAGATCGGCGGGCCGGGAAGTATCCGGCTGGAAAGACCCTGCGACAGAATTTCGGATCCACTCAGAAAATAGATCTCATCCTCGCCGTTGCGAACGCCATCGTATGAGGTCTCGGATTCATATTCTCTGAGTACGACCCTCCCGCCCGAACCGAGCACGGCGGCTGCAATTGCCTTGCAAAGGTCGCGAAACATCCCGACTGTCTTTCCTTCTGGCTCAACATCAAGGAGTCCGGGACGGGGTGCGCCGCCGCAATGAAGCGCGTTTTCGGACTTTATGCGATCAAGAACACTGCCCGCGAGCGTCGGGCCCATACTTTGCACAACAGACAGCAGCAGGATGACGAGCCCGAGTAACCGGTTGCGCGAGGTCGTCATTTCGGTTGCTCAATTGTAGGCCGGCAGCGTCGCCGGCAGTGTATTGAAATTACCAGGCACTCGGTTGACGATCCCCTGCCGCTTGTCTTCGGGCGTGATCCCGATCGCCTGGCAGCCCGTGCCGCCAAAGTGCGGGAATTTGTTGACGACATCATCTGGGATCATCGCATAGGATGCCGGTAAAGCTGGCATCTCCCCCCGTAATCGCTTTGGATCGAAGCCCGACAGAAGGCTGTCGGTGATTGGCGAATTTGTATCTCGAGGTCCGAGATATTTCTGGTGAAAATGCTCCGGTCCGAACTTGTTGAATTCTGGTGCATCTCCTGAAGCAAGCCCTTCCGCCTCGTCGGGCAATTGCGAGAGAGCCGGCAGGTTGAATATTGCATTGATCGTTTCGATGATCGCGTTATGGTCGCCCTCCGCATGTGAGACGGCGTGGGCGCGTGCGAACGGCGAGATCAGAATCAGCGGCACCCGGATGCCACGCGCAAGCGGCAAGCCCTTCGGATCGTACGACAGAATGCGCGGGGGCACGTGATCATAGAAGCCATCCGATTCATCATAGGTAATGATGATGGCGCTTTGGCTCCAGATCGTGGGATCCGCGGCGATGGCGTTGATAGCCCGCGCATTCATTGCCTCACTGATCTGTCTGTCTGTATAGTTCGGGTGATCATCGTCCCCGGATTTCGTCGCGTTAATCGTCGCAATTTCGGTGGCCGTCAATCCGGCCGGGTTCGGGTAGTTGCGATTTTGGATCGGCGGCGTCTCTCCCTTGATTCCATAAAAACCTCCTCGCAGATAAAATATGCCACCTGCAGACGGCAATTTGCCGGCTGCGATGTCGGTGAAGAAATCTCCTTCACCACGCAAGTGCTGACGTAAGGTCGGATTATTTGCGAGGTAGCCAAAATATTGTGGGGCTGCGTGATGGGCTACATAGTTTTTGTGAGAGGCGACGCCGTCGGTATCGCTCGGTTCGAGATCGTAGCCGTTCTGATACCAGCGCCAGTCGATCGGTGGCCGCGAGAGGTCCTGGATAAATGGGATATCCCGCTGAATGTCCGGCAGGTCGAACAGCGGATTGAGGTCCTGTGCAGTTGTGGTCGTCACGCTGTTACCCATGGCGGTGAGCGGCACAGTCGCAAAAGTGAGATTCGAAGCGATATTGGCCTTGGTGTAATCCTCCTTCGGAGAGGTTGGCTGCCGATTGGAGGCTGTCGCGTCGAACTCCGAACCCCACCAGGGGTTCGGATCATTGACCAGCGGCGGCCCTTGCGTCGTGCCGATTCCGGAGTAGGTCTTTCCGTTGATCGTCCCGTCGGTGGTAAAAGTCATTCCGGACGCCCCATGCTTGACCCATTGCGTCTCGCCGGACTGACCAGCGATCATTGCGATCGCATTCGGTGTTGAAGGGGTGTCCTCCGTTGCAAAGATGTTGTCGAAGATCGTGAAGCGGTCGGCGTAACGCCAAAAGAACGGGATCGTATCACAGTCTACGTGAGACATGACCAGACGCGCGAACTGCATGCCCTGCGCCTGGCTCGCGTTATTTCCAGCCCTGCCGTATTTCTGGTATTCGTCGAGGGCGAATTGATCCAGATGCGCGATCCCATCGACGACGTGCAGCTTTTTGGCAAGGCCGGTGTGACTGTGGTCGACGCTGTCGACGAAAGTCGCATTCTGTTCAGGGCCGATGAGAAATGGCTGAACCACAACCTCTGTGCCGTTCAGATCGGAGTAAGTCTGCGTGAAGCCCGGAGTTTCGACGGTCGGACGCGGCTTGCTGCCATCGGAAAACAATCCGTTGACTCCTGGAAACGTGCCGTACTCGTTATCGAACGAGTGGTTCTCGTTGAAGATCACAAAGACGTATTTCACTTTCTCGCGCAACAGGGCCGCCATCTCGTCGGTCGGTAGCGCGGGCTCCGTTGCCGGATCGATGAAGTAGGGGGCGATCTCGGCCTGGGGCGCCGGCTGGGCGGACACAAGAGGAGCTGTTTGGGCCAGGGCGCAGGCAGCGCAGGCCGTCAGGCCGACGATCCCAGCTAATATAAATGCCGCCCCTGTGCACGTCCTCATATAGCCCTCCATCGATCGACCGTTGCATCAATTCCATCGTATCGTGCCAGTCGTGACGCCGTCCTGCGGGTCGGACAACGATCGGTCGTCATTGGCCCCTCGGCGCTGCACAAGCAACTACAGAACCCTGTTTGGCCATCAGCGGGTCAAACAGCGCAGCTGGCGGCGAAGAGAATGCTGTCACCCGGTGACCACGAGCCGCCAGATGACAGCGATTATTGCAATTCGATCAAGCACGGTTTCACAGCTCGCACCTACACGACTTAACAGAGAACCACAATTGAAGAGTTGCTGCAGTTGGGCGTTAGCCTGGCTCGATGTCCAAAGAATCGATCGAACGGCGTGCCTGCATCAGCCATCTGTGGTTGGCAGGTCACGTGCTCGCTCAGACAAACGATTCTTGGTTCACCTCAAGGTGCAGCTTCGCACGGCTGGACGGCAGCTGTTCGATTCGGCCAGGCATTGAGCGTCATGGCGATGTTCCCAAGGCATGACTTATGACACCCGGCCCCGGACTGCCCAGGCTGTCACCGACATTGCGCGCGGTCCGTCGTCCATCCCTGCGCAATAGGCGGCGCGAACCGCGGCCTCGATCCGCGCTCGGAGGTTCTCATTGAGCGCGGCCACATAGGTTCCGACTGGACCCTGGCCGCCCAGCAGAGGGCACCAGTAGTCGGCGAAATTGGCGTAGTCCATGCGGATTGTGATCAGGCTTTCTTCGATCTGGTCGAAACCGGCCTCGACGAACATCTCGCGCAAGCCCCCCGGCAGAGCTGGACGTGCTGAAAACAACCGCGCACGCCGATCGACAGCCTGCGGGTCGATGCCGGCAGCGGTATCCCAAAACAAGCGCTGGAACACCGCGCCGCCGCGAAAGTCCAGCACCGCGGCCGCGACGGTCCCGCCGCGTTGCGTCACGCGGCGCATCTCGGCAGTCGCCGCCTCGGCACGGGGAATGAAGTTGAGGACAAGCTGGGTCGCCACACCAGCGAATGCTTCATTGTCATAGGGCAGCGCGGTCGCGTCGCCGAGATCGAAGACTGGGAGAGAGCCCTGCGCGCGGGAACGCGCAAAGCTGATGAACGGTTCGGACGCGTCGATGCCGACAACCTTTCGGCCAGGCCAACGCCCGGCCATCGCGTAGGTGAGGCTGCCGGTCCCGCAGCCGACGTCAAGCAGCGCGCCATCACTACTAAACTCGGCAAATTCGAGCAGCGCCTCGGCGAGCCGCCGCGAGCGGCGGCCAAGGAACGCCTCGTAGGCGACCCCGTCGGTATAGGCATAGCCAGTCGAAACCATCGTGCCCTTCACTCCGCCAAGACCTTCGCGCGGAATATATCGGTTTCACGGCCTCTGGAAAGGGCGTCGCGTCTCCGCGCACACAGCCGAACCAGATTGGGCACCAGATTAATTGTAGCGGACAGTTCTAGTTGCCTGCGCCCGAGCGGGCAGCCTTGGAGGGTGGCCACGCATGGTCTCGCGCGGCGGTATCATGTCGCAGCGGTCATCTTTTCGGCCGAGGCTGCGCCGGGCTCGCCGAGATCCCAGAACAGACCGGCCATGATCGCGAGCCCCTCGCGTGCCACTGATCCCAACAGATGCTCGTCAGGCGCGTGTTGAGAACAGGCCGGATAGGAATGCGGAACCCAGAGGGTTGGCAGACCGAGCAGGTCGGCGAATATGTCATTGGGCAGCGAGCCGGCGAGATTAGGAAGCAGTACTGGTTTCTTGCCAGTCGTCTGCGTCATCGAACGCAGCGCCCAATCGACCCAGCCGTTGTGCGGGTCGAGTCGCGTGGCGACCATGATCTCCGAACGGGTAGGAACGACCTGCACCATCCCGAAGCCCTCAGCGTCGAGATGCGCGCGCACGGCGGCGAGGATATTCTGCCAATCGGTGCCAACGACGAAACGCAATTGCATCGAGGCCCGCGCATTGGGTGGAATGGCATTAAGCGGGGCGTCCGGATCGCCGGTCTTGAACGCGAGCACTTCCAGTGCGTTCCAGGCGAACAGCCGTTCTTCGTTGGTCAGTCCCGGTTCACCCCACCCAGCATCGATTGCCGGATCATCCTTGCCCCCGCCGACCGTGACGTCGCGCAGGGCCGCGCGCACCGAGTCGGGAATCGCAGGAGGACGCAGACCTGACACAAGGATGCGGCCGCGCGCGTCGACGAGGCTCGCGATCGCGTTGGCAAGCACGGTTCCAGGATTTCGCAGCAGGCCGCCAAAATTTCCCGAATGATGGGACCCGGCGCGCAAATCGACAACAAGATCGAAATTGCACAGACCACGCGAGCCGAGAAAGATAGTTGGTTGCTCAGCCGCCAGCCGCGGACCATCGGAAGCAATCAGGACATCGGCGGTCAGTGCCGCGCGGTGCTGACGACACACCGCCCGCAGGCCGGGCGAGCCGGTCTCCTCGCCCATCTCCAACAGGATTTTCGCATTAAATCCCAGCTGGCCGCCACGCGCTGCCATGACCTGGGCCAGCGCAGCGAGATTGATGGTGTGCTGGCCCTTATTGTCGGCGGTGCCGCGACCGTACCAGCGGTCTCCTTCGACCGTCACCCGCCAGGGGGCAAGGCCGCCGCGCCACTGCTCGGGATAACCGATGACGGTGTCGCCGTGACCGTAGATCAACGCTGTCGGCAAATCGTCTCCCTCGATGCGCTGGGCAATCAGGAAAGCGCCGCGGCCGGGATGGGGATTGTCGATGATGGTGCTTGAGAAGCCCAGAGGCGCGATGCTTGGCACGATCTCGTCAGTAAGATAGGTGGTGAGTTCGGTCGCGTGGCCGGCGATCTGGCTCTCGGTCGGACGCGCCACCCGTCGCTCCAACTCGCGGAGGAAAACCCCGCTGTCGAAGTAGTGCAACGCTCTCGCAATGGCGTCGTTGCGACTCATCGCACCGGTACCGGTCGGTTGAGTGGGCACCCCTGTGCCACCTCGCCAACTGCGCGAACATTGCGTTCGACCGCTCGCTTCAGTCGGGCAATACCTAGAAGAATGGCAGGAGCCTCGATCCAGCACCAATGAAATTGTGCAGGGAGTCTGCTGCGTCGTTGCCCAGACCGCGGCAAAGCCCTGCCGGAGCAGACGGACACGCGCCGCGGCAGTGGCGCGCGCAGTGATGCGCTCGGATAAACCGCGCCCACTCAAGTTACCGTGTCAAGGCACTGTTGCAGTCCGGCGATCGCGGCGATGCCCTCGCGGACCTGTAGGTTCGATCCGGCCAGATCATTTCCGAACGGCTCGCAACGACCGCCAAGATATTTCGCCAAGAACGCTTCCATGATGGAGTTAAAAGATCTGCGACTTTGGGGAAGGAGAAAACCGTGCCCTTCATCGGGGTATACAATATAAGTCACCGTCAGATCGCGTTCGCGCATCGCCGCCACGATCTGATCGGATTCTTGAATTTTACAACGCACATCGTTTGCACCATGAGCGATCAACAGCGGTCGGCAAATTTGATCAGCTTTGTAGAGCGGTGAGCGCGAACGCAGCCATGCGCGCCCTTCGGCGGTGCGCACGTCGGCATAGCTTGCGAACATGAACTCGTCGAAACCAGCCCAATAGGCCGGCATATTCTCCAGCAGTGTCACCAAATTCGAAATACCCACGATGCTGACGCCACAGCAAAACACCTGTGGTGTGAAGGTCAGCCCCACCAGGGTGGCATAGCCCCCGTAGGAAATGCCCGTAATGGCGATCCGGTCTCGGCGAGCGATGCCTTGGCGCACCGCCCACTCGACCGCATCAATCAGATCATCATGCATCTTGCCAGCATGCTCGCGAATGCCGGCGTTGACGAAATCCTTTCCGAACCCGGTCGAGGCGCGATAGTTCACAGAGAGAACTGCATAACCTCGGTTGGCCAGCCACTGATGATCAGGGCGGTAGCCGTAGATGTCGCGACCCCACGGACCACCGTGCACAACCAGCACCATCGGCAAAGGTCCCGTTGGTCCGTCAGCCGGTAGCGTCAAACAAGAGACAAGATCGAGCCCATCGCGCGCTTTGATGACATGACATTGCATGGGCGAAAGGCGATAACCCGTAAGCTCAGGGCGGGCGCTGAAGAGTTGGTTGACCGTCGCTTTTTGCCGATCATAGTGGAAATAGGTCACGGGGCGCTCAGGACTGTAGGCGGTCACAATCCAACGGACATTGTCAGCGCTCTGGCTCGTGATAAAGAGTTCGGTTGTACCGAGATTGGCTTGTAGAAACCGCAGATCGTCGGCGAAAGCCTCGTCGAGTATCACCCATTCCTGGCGCAGATAATTGGCGCCGATTGCATCAAGTTCGTAGGTTACCGGGTTCCAAATCCGCCCGATGCCTATATCGGCTCTGTCATGCTCGGCCAACACCGTGCTGGCACCCGACGTGGCATCGATGCGAAGAAGAACCGCTCTATTGCGACCAAGCGAAGAGGTCATTGTGAACGCGTTGCCCGCGCGATTGAACAACAGTGGCCACGTTGCCTGTTCGTCGGCGTGCGGGATTTCCAGCCAAGACTCGGATTTCCCACCGATCAGCCGATAGAGACAGGATCCGCCGCGGTGGGTCATGGCCTTGCGCCCCAATCGCGGATTGAGTTGCCAGTCGAAATTGAAACTCCAAAAGTTTTCAGTGTTCTCCAGGACGAGTTCGCGTCTGCCTGTGGCAACGTCGACGCTCCATACGTCGTGCCATTTGCGGTCGCGGTCATTGAGCCCGACCAGCAGGGTTCCGGGCCGTTCAGGCGATTCAAGATAAAATCGAGCGCTGACGCCCTGGGGCGGCGTCAGGGGGAGGATCTCACCAGTGGCGCGGTGCACAGCAAGAATGCGCCAGTTCTCGTCGCCGTTCTCATCGTTCATGAACAGGATGTGGTGGCCATCCCACGCCCAGTCCCGCCAAGCGATCGGTCGGCCCTCAAGTCGTGTCAGTGGCTCGGCCGCGGCGATGTCAGCTGCCGGCGCCAGCCACACATTGAGAACATCTTCGAATGGGGCAAGCCAGGTCAACCATTCGCCGTCGGGACTAAGTTTCGGCTCGAGACGGTTAGGATTGCCGAATAATGTGGCTCGCGGGATGAGCGCAATGTTAGTCATCGAGGGCCTCGCGGTTCGTCACGTCTTGGTTGGGGCCTCAGCGCCAGAGGTATCAGTATCCTTCACATGGTCGGCCACCCGGGATGATCACGAGGGACGTTGCTATGGTGCGGGCTTATTCGTCTTTTTTCTGTTGCCCGGTTTTGACCCGGACGATGCCGCCACCGAGGCCTTCGGCCACCACCGCGAGGATGAGGAGTGTTCCAGCCCAATGCCAGAAATCCTGAAAAACGAATTGCAGAATTTCCAGCATGTTACGGCCTATTCGAGCAGAGGAGATGCGACGCCAAGCCAAATTTGCCCGCAATAGCAGTGATGAGGCTGGCACGCAGACTTAGCCACCGGGACCAAGAACTGCCATTACACGTAACGCTACAATCTATAGCATATACAGTCAAGCTCGCTCGCCCTGAGCTCGGCTCGCGCGCACAGACCCAGCTATCGAGCGAACGGATGGGATGCGCCATCATCGCCGGCTCGAGGGGTCGCATGACGCACACTTTAATGAGTGGCACACCTGCGCTTTGCGACGTTGAGGAGGACCTCTCCCTCGGGCAAGTTGCTACCGTTTGCAGTTCAGCGGTTTAGCACGACAATCGTTGGGTGGCTCGCTAATGTTGATGAACCAGCACCAGAGCAGACGGGACGATGGTCATGCAACTCAACGCCTTTTTCCCGACGCGTGATATCGGGGCCGACCCTGTAAAAATCCGAGAGTGGGCGCAAGCGGCCGAGGATCTGGGGTATGCCTATATCGAAGTGCCCGATCACGTTTTCGCGGCAACGGCCCGCGATGGCTGGACTCCGATCTATAATGAGAAAGACGCCTTCCACGAGACTTTTGTCGTGCTGGGCTTTTTGGCGGCAACCACCAGCAGAATCCGACTGTCGAGCGGCGTTTTGATCTCACCTCAGCGCCAGACCGGAGTTATCGCCAAGCAGGCGGCCGAGGTCGATTTACTCAGCGGTGGGCGCCTCAGGCTTGGCATCGGTGTAGGGTGGAATCACATCGAGTACGAGGCTCTCGGGGCAGACTGGAAGACACGCGGAGTGCGCCAAGCCGAACAGGTGGAAGTGCTGCGTCGCCTGTGGTCGGAGGACCTGATCACCTTCAGCGGACGGTTCCACACGCTCAAAGAGGTAGGCATTGTGCCGCCACCGGTGCAGCGACCAATTCCGATCTGGTTTGGAGGCTCGTCAGACGCCGTTGTGGCGAGGGCCGCCAGGCTCGGCGATGGCTGGATGCCGATCCTCGCGCCCAACGCGGAGGGCGAGCAGAAGCTGGGGCGGTTGCGGGAAGAGCTGAGAGTGCTCGGCCGCGACCCCACCAAGTTCGGCATCGAAGTTTGGCTGCGCACCAACGATCCCGACCCGGACAGCTGGCTCGCCGCGGTGGATGGCTGGCGTCGGCTGGGTGTCGATATGATGATGCTCTATCCGATGTATCACATTGAGACTCTCGATGATCAGATTGAAACCTTGCGTATGTTCAAACAGGTGGCAAACGGGTGATCAGTACGAATGGTCAAATTGAGATCGCGAGGCTGTCGGTTGGCGTGGAATTGTTATCGATGATCCTGCGCCTCGGATTCTGGTCGGATCACCTGCTGGCCACCTCTTAACGTCAGAGTGGAACCGGCCGCAAATACAATAGGAGCGCGAAGATGTTCATTCCGCGAGTGGCCAGGGGGTTCGTATGCCCGCTCACAGATGGCCGGAAACCAAAATGATGCGCGGTCGATCGAGTTCGTGCTGAAGCGCTGTAATCATAAGCGGTAACAAAGTAGTGACTGGGGTGGGTGGAATGCGCCGCGGATATGATTGATCGCCGCAACAATTGCCGAGTCGGCGGGGCGCGAAAGTCAGTTTACCTTGCGTCGTGAAGGTGACAGTGACACTGCAAGCAATCGCCGTGCGTTCGCCCGTCAGGCGAGGGCGGAAGAGAGAGGGCGCTCCCGGTCCATTATCGCTGCGATCCGGTTGCGCCCAGCCTTGAGGTAGCGCCGCTCGGTCGCGCCTGATTCCGTCGATTGACGAGCTTGACGACTAGCTGTGGCGCCCCCCTTGCCTTGGCGTTAGTGTGCGCCAATATCCTGGGAACCAGCCCAGTCGATATTGAACCTGAAAGGGATCCAAGATTGCAATACGACCCGCTAACCCTCCGCGACCCTGACGAAACCCCAGACTCTCCCGGTTCGACGGGGGACGGCGACAAGAAGCCGGCTGAAGGACTTGTCAATGAGCTCGAATCGCGTCTGTTCAAAGGGCGCAAGGTCATGGTGTTTGGCCAGATCACTGACAAACTTGCGCGGGACGTCGTCGCTCGGATTTTGGCGCTCGTCGACGAATCTACGAAGCCGATCCAGGTGTATGTAAATTCGCCTGGCGGGCACGTGGAGTCCGGTGACTCGATCCACGACATCATAAAGTTCGTTCGCTCAAGCGTGCCGATCTATATGATTGGCACCGGCTGGGTTGCCTCGGCGGGCGCGCTCATCTACCTGGCCGGCGAGAGGAACATGCGTTTTTGCCTGCCAAATACCCGCTTTCTGCTGCATCAGCCAATGGGCGGTGTCCAGGGTCCAGCAACTGACATCGATATCGAGGCGCGCGAAATCATCAAGATGCACGAACGTTTGGTGCAGATTATCGCGACCGAAACCGGTCAGACCGTCGATCGGGTCCGCAAGGATACTGACCGAAACTACTGGATGTCAGCGGCCGAGGCGATCGATTATGGCGTCGCCAATCGGATCATCAGTTCAATCGAAGACCTTAAATAGCAAGCTTCGGGGCGGCCCGTATTGCGGCGAGTCGCCTCGACAATACTGCCGCTCCCAGCGCGACGAGACCCGGTAGGCCTGCAGCTGAGCCGTGCTGCTCTGCCATGTGGCCACCCCAGCCTGACCACGCCAAAAGCGGGCAAAATACCGGGGCTGCCAAGCAACTGCTCAACGGCCGGCGTGGGGTGGGGACGCTCCGTCCAGGAGTTCGACCACGGAGGTGGTGGCGCCGATCGCCTGCAGCGACCGGCACCTATGTGACGCGGAGCGAGCGGCGCTAAGCCGGGTTGACCCACCGATCATCAGGCCCGCGCGGTCCACCACCGCCGTGCCACCGCGCCCCGCATTGCGGCACTGGGTTGCGCCTGTCGTACGGCCCCGTGGCCCTATGCATTGCGCTGATTGACGCAGTCTGATCGAACATTGAGAGCCCTTTGCCGAATCGGCGACGCCGCTGCGGTCGCTCGTTGTTCGGATGTCGTGCAAAGTGCATGGCCCGATGGTCTTCGAGCTCACCATTTGTTGCGGGAACGGGCCAGGCGACCTCAGCGTTGGTTACACACCGATCACAGGGAGCGACCGATGCATCAGATAGTCCGCCTTCTGAGATGTGGCCATCCTATAGTCATTTTGCTCGCGGCCTTGATTTGCATGCAGCCTGGCTCCGCCCGAGCGCAATCCGAGCATTCTTCGTGCGCTTTGGTGTGCGTTGGGAGCTCGCGAAACTACGCGCAGGCCGAGCCGGCCGCGACTAGCAGCTCCGCCGCCAACGATACCTTTCTGCTGACCATCTTTTTACGGCACGACCAATCGAAACCGCTCGATGAGATCAATGCCCAACTGCGCCG
>Ga0187783_10000574_pt1 | contig 26972 bp, 25 predicted proteins | sample 1015_SJ02_MP02_2_FD_132471 | JGI IMG/M metagenome (GOLD analysis project Ga0187783, IMG submission 132471) | Tropical peat soil microbial communities from peatlands in Department of Meta, Colombia - 1015_SJ02_MP02_20_MG | ecosystem: Environmental > Terrestrial > Soil > Wetlands > Peat | place...
ACGCCTCGACGACGACGGTCGCGTCGGCCACGGCCCGATCACTGCGGAGCTGAGCCTCGATGCGGGCGAGCGCGTCGAGGGCGCGCGGGCATCGAAAGCCGTATTTCTCGCGTACCCGCTCGACCGCGATGCCGAAGGCAGTACGGCTCCTGGCGACAAAATCGGCCAACGGATAGCGGGCGCCGACGTCGAAGAACTCCTTGATCACTAGAGACGGTGAGTAGAAGGTCTCGCAGCTGCCATCGGGCCAGCGAACGCGAAATCGCATTTCAGGCATCGGCGCGCTCAGCGGTTCGTTGATCGCATCGATGACCGTTGGCGACCGGAATCCGTGCGACGAATTTCTGGTAGATCTCGAGATGGGCTTCAGCGCTCACCCGCCAGCTAAATGCCTTGCTGACAAGCCGGCCGGCTGCCACCAGACCTTCGCGCCTCGCCGGCTCGAGCGCGGCAAGCATTCCGCCGGCAATCGAAGCACTGCTGGTTGGATCGACCCACAGGCAGTCGCCGGCGCCGAGATACTCGGTGAAGGGCTCGCTGTCAGAGACGATGACCGGAATCCCGCTCGCCATCGCCTCTAGCACCACCAGGCCGAAACCCTCCCTCAGGGATGCGCAGACCAGTGCATCGGCAATGCGATAGAGGGCCGGCATCTCGGCGTCAGGCAGCGGGCCCGTACATATCACGGCTTGGCCGGGTCCGCTCGTGAGGGCGCTGTGCGCCAGGGCCGCCTCGAACCGCCGTTGATAGGTGCCGTGATCAAGCAGCGAGGCCCCGCCCGCGATGACGAGTTGGGCCGACGTCAGTTGGGCCCGGATGCAGGTGAATGCCTCCAGGGTGGCAACAGTATTCTTGCGCTGCTCGATGCCGCCCAGCGTCAGAAACACCGGGCCGACGCCGATGCCCAAGCGCGTCCGCAGAAGCTGATCGCTGGCGTCGGATCGCGGCGTGTAGTGTTCAACATCGACGCCGTTGGCAACTTGGGTCGCCGCGACAGCATGGTCAAGCCGCAAAGTGTCCCGCCACATCCGGCTGACACACAGAACCTCGGCTGCCCGGCAGATCGCGCGTTGCTGCCAGGCGACGAGATCGGGATGCGTGAAAGGGTCAATATGGTGAACGGTGCGGATGAAGCCGGCGATTGACCCCTGCTCGACGAGGTTAGCGAGCGCGTTGCCGCTGATGCCGTCCTGGGCGTGGTAGATGTCGAAGCAACGACGCGCTGACGGGCGGAAATAGTCGGTGTATTCCGCAATCCGCTGCCGCACCAGATCCTCAAGCGCGCCGCTGACGGCCTGCGCCGGGACCAGCGCGGTGGCGCATCGGGTAGCCCGAAAGAACCCGGCTCCGGTGACATCGGGCGCGTGGACGACCGGGTCATGGCCCAGCTCCGCCAAGGCGTTCGCAAGTTCGAGCGCATGGACGACACCGCCCCGCGGATTGGTCGAGTGCGTCAATAGCGCGATCTTGAGCCGGCCCGGGCGATTGGTCATGCGGGGCCTCCGCTGTTTGGTCGCGTGCCGCAACCGATCAGCGCACGTGCGTGGAAGTCCCACACCATCGCCTCCTGGCCGGCGTCGACCAGGCGAACAACCCGGCTCTGATCGGCTGTGCCGATCGACGCACAGGCAATTCCGCGCGCCGTGAAGCGCGACACCACGGCGTCGAGGTCGGAAGGAGCCACGCAGAACACAAAGCCGAAACTCGGGAATGACAGCAGCCACCGATCAAGCGGCACGCCCTCCGGTCGTGGCACGCGGGTGACGTCGATCGCACCACCCAGCACCGAACATTCGAGCAGCATCAGCACGGTTCCAACCACGCCGCCCATGCTGATGTCCTTGCCGGCGTGCACCAGGCCGGTGTTGGCGAGATCCGGCAGGATCTCGAGATCGGCGCGCAATCGTTGCGGCGCGGCACCGGTGCTGGCGTCCCAATACGGATTGGGCTCGCGATAATGCCCCCTCAGATCGATGGCAGCGACGATGGCGTCACCGCTGCGCCCGTCAAAACTCGTGAGTAGCCGTTTGGCGCGGCCTAATACCGCGACGGCAAGTTGTTCCCGATCGCTGCGACTGTTGGAGTGGCCGCCGACGATCGGCACCCCGTAGGTGTCAGCCGCCGCTCGAAGCCCGGCAAGCACCGGCGCCGCCCGCACACCGTTGCGGCTCCAGATGGCGTCGACCACGGCCATCGGGCGGCCGCCCATGGCCGCCACATCGCTGACGTTGACCATCACCCCACAATATCCGGCGAACCACGGCTCGCCGGCGACGAACTCGTCGAGAAAGCCCTCGATGGCAAGCAGCAGATACCCATCGCCATCTGGGATGGCCGCACAGTCATCGCCGATCGCGACCGTGCCGGTCTCATTGGCAAGGCCGAGCCGCCTCATCACGCTCGAAACGTCTTCCTTGTGCGCCAGGCCACGGCTGGTCCGAATTTTTTCGGCGATTTCGGCAAGAGGCGCGACGACTGTCATGCGGCTTTGCGGGTCATGACGAGAAATCCGGCGGTCGCTTCCACCGGCGGATAGTGTTCGAGATCGGCCTGCATAAACACATGGGGCACGCCATGCAGGACACGTTCATCGATTCGCTGCCAATGCAGGCGCCGGAACAGCGTCTCATTCTGCGCCTGGACGTAGGCCAGGAAGCGCACGCATCCTCGCGCGCGCGCCGAGCCGACAGCTGTTTGGATCAGGGAAGGACCCAAGGAACCGATGCCGCGATACGTCCTGTCCACCGCAAGGCGGGAGCCTTGCCAGACGTCTGGTTCGACCTCGTGGATCCGAACCGTTCCGATTACATCGTTGGGCGTGCCGGCCAGCGCCGTGACGGCCACGATCGCAATCGCGCCGGCATCGATGGCATCACGGTCGCTGCCGACAAAAATCTTTTGCTCGTGACAAAAGACCTGCCGACGCAGCTGTTCGGATCCGGCCCATTCCCAGGGCTCAACCGCGAGCTTGACGCGGTAGTGGCTGGCCAGGAATGGCGGGACGGGCTCGAGCAACATGTCAGCCCCCATAAGCAGCCAGCGCGGAACATGCCCCGCATCTGGCGCATCCAGCCTTGACGCGGTTCGAATGCAGCTCCGCCAACTTGAGCATGTCCGCAAGCGGACCCAGGATGTCGTGCATGAAGGCCGGCGAAGGGGGCTCGTGATCCTCGAGCGGCGTACCGGCAATTGGCACGAAGGGAACCACGAACGGATAAACGCCGCGCGCAATCAGCCTTTGCGCGGTGTCAAGGATGGTCTCCTTGCTGTCGCCGAGGCCGGCAAGAATGTAGGTCGAAACCTGTCCGCGACCAAATACGCTGACCGCGGCCTCAAACGCTTTGAAGTAATCGGCCACCGAGACGGCCGCCTTGCCGGGCATGACACGGGCACGGATTTCCGGGGTGATGACCTCGAGATGCATGCCCAGTGCATCGATACCGGACGACCTCAGACGCTTGAACCATACCGGGTCATCGGGCGGCTCGCATTGGCCCTGAATGGGCAGATCGACGGCCGCCTTCACGGCGAAGGCGCTCTCGCACAAGATCTTGGCCCCACGGTCAGGCGTGTTCGGCGTGCCGGTGGTCATCACCATATGGGTCACGCGGTCCAGCAGCACCGCGGCGCGAGCGACCTCAGCGAGCTGCTCGGGCGCTTTGTGAGCGAGTGTGCGGCCTGCCGCCAGCGACTGGCCGATCGCGCAGAACCGACAGCTTTTGGTGCGGCTTTGATAGCGAATGCAGGTCTGCAGCACGGTGGTGGCGAGCACATCGGCGCCGTGCAGGACCGCGATCTTCCAATAAGGAATGCCATCAAATGTTTGCAGCGCGTAAAATCGCGGCGGGCGCGGCAGTGACAAACGGCCAACTTCATGGCCGTCACGCTCGATAACGGTGGTACCATCGGGCCCCGGTTTGCCGATCAGATAGGGCGAGGCAAAGGCCGGTGCAGTATGTACCGGCACCATCACCGTCCGCCCGGCGATGGTGACCGCCTTATGGTCAGATGGGCCGGCCCCTCCGCGGCGAGACGCGACACCGGCGGTCGGATCAGTGAGTCGAACCCCGAAGGATTGCAACTCGTTGATCAGCTTCTCGGTCGAGAGAGCCGTCGGGTAAGGATCTTGCATCAAGGGGTCTCCCGGCAGTGGCGAACGGTGCGGCCATCGCACCGGTAGGCTCAGTCTCACGTGCGCTCGCACGGATAAGCGGCTGAGCCGGCGCGTCGTTGAGCTGCAGGTGCAGCAACTCCGGGCGGGCATAATGGCCGGCGGAGTCCATCATGCGCTTGCGTTTAACGATCAGGCTCATATCCAAATCGGCGACGAGCAGACCCTCGCCCTCGACAAGCGGCGGTACGATGTGACGGCCTTCGGGGGAGATGATCGCCGTGCAGCAGCCACCATGCAGTACCTTGCGCATCCCCTCGTCTGAGGTGATGGCCGCAATCTGCACCTCAGTGAGCCACCCGGTCGCATTGACCACAAAGCAGCCCGACTCCAGCGCGTGGTGTCGGAGCGTCACCTCCATTTGGTCAGCAAAAATCTGACCAACCATGGATCCCGGGAATTGGCTCGCATGAATCTCTTCGTGCTGGGCCATGAGGGCATAGCGGGCCAGCGGGTTATAATGTTCCCAACACGCCAGTGCACCGAGCCGGCCGACGGCCGTCTCGACGACGGTCAACCCGGACCCGTCGCCTTGACCCCAGATCATACGCTCGTGGAAGGTCGGCGTGATCTTGCGGCGCTTAAGGACCAAGTCTCCGTTCGCGTCGAACACCAGCTGGGTGTTATAGAGCGAACCGTGGTCGCGTTCGTTGACGCCGAGCACGACGACAATTCCGCGGCTGGCCGCCACAGCCGCCATCGCCTCGGTGACCGGACCTGGCACAACCACCGCATTGTCGTAGAGGCGAAGGTGTTCCGGGCCGGTGGCGACCGGAGCCTGCACGAACGAGAAATACGGATAGCAGGGTACCAGCGTCTCCGGAAAGACAATGAGCTGCGCTCCCTGAGCGGCTGCCGACGTAATCGTCTCGAGAACTTTCTCGACCGTCGCACCGGGGGTTGCGAACTCCGGTGCGATCTGCGCGGCAGCGACACGGATGAGCTTCTTGTCGGACATCATCGCTGTTCGGTCCGGCTGACCTCTGGCAAGACGGATGTGGCAATCAACCTCAAACAGTCCAGGTATTGAGGATGAATGCGTTGGCCTTGCGATGAAGGAGTATCAGATCGAGCACGTCGAGCGGGCTGATCGGTTGGATTCCTTCAATCAGCGACGGCTCACCGTGGCCATAAAGCGCCTGCAGGGCAAAGCGGCAGGCATAGACTTTGCCACCCTCTGACATGAATTTCTCAAGTTGTTTGTTCATATTCAGATGGCCGGGGAAGGCTTCATCGCCCAGCGTCGGGAAGCCGCGCTGCACACCCAGCGTAACGCCAGGCCCGTAGAGCAGGACGCTGGTATCAAATCCCTTACGCAGCAGGCGAGTGGCCTGCAGGAGATTGACGAGACCGATTGAGCCTTCGAACGCGACGGTATGGAAGGTAACGAGCGCCTTTTCACCCGGCTCGGCTTTGACGTCTTCGAAAACCTTGTGTTCGTAGTCGACCAGGAAATCACCCTTTTTATGGGCAGGCATGGTGACTGCGGGCATGACGCTCTCCCCTCGTGTGTGTTTGCAACCAACGGTGAACGGCTCGACGGCTCACCCAGAATTCAGCCGTGTCATCCCAAGGCGCTCGACCGACAGTGATGACGCGTGCAACGGCATGTGAAATGCCTGCTTGTGGCGACCGGCAGCGACACAAAAGAGTGCAAGCGCCATGCCAGCGATCACGCTGCCCAAACCGTCATCAAGGCGCTTAATTGGCGGGAAGGCCGATTTGCGGGCTGCTTCAGTTCGCAATGGGCTGCCGGAAACTTCAGCATTCGGCTGGCGCATCGCTAGGCACGGCGAAACCCCGCCAGCGGGCCCCGTCGGGCGCCCGCTCGGCAGACGGGCGGCCGAGTTCGTTGGCGCGACGGCTTCACCGGTTGAGGGTGTTGGGCCGGGCGTCCGCTGCCGTGCCGACAGTCGTCGGGACCGAGGCAAACGCCGGTCGTCAAATAGGACGGTCGGAGACAATCGCGTTCCGGTGAGGCAAACACTGGGACGCTTGCGCGGCCACCAAATAAACTAGGGGCGAACGATGTCGCCCTCCCGGCAGCCCCGAAATGCTCGCCACAGATGACGGCGCGATCGAATATCGGTCATCCCGTTTCTCGGTCGCAAGCATGCGGTCGCTGATCGCGCCACAACCGTCTTGGCTATCTGACAGCCCTTGCCGTCAGCATCTCGTATGACGTCGCTGCTGCGACCGCTTACGGCGCGTAACCTACGCTGAGGGCCGTTCTGCTGCGTCGAGCCGCCTGTGCGGTTAGATCACACGGCAACAAGCCAACTTCAGTGCTCGACCAGCGCCGAAAGCCGCGCCCAGCCCTTGCGGACATTGTCCGTTACCAGGTCGAAATTCTGAGCGACCACATCCCAATTCACCATGGGCCGTGCGGCATTTGAACTTGTTGTATCGGCCAAATAGGCGCCGCCAACCGTAATGATGATGCCGAGAACGATCCCGAGAAACAGGCGCATGTCGCTCACTCCTTGAGGCAGCCAACGGTAATTACGGATTACTCGGATACGCGGCGAACACGGCACGACTGTGATCGGCGGATCCTGCCGGTAACCGATCGCCTGACGCGCAGGTCAACGATCGCGTCGGTATGTCACACCCGGAGGGCCCGTGTGGAGGTTTGTTCCTGCCAATTAACTATTTGAATTGCCTCAAAAAAGTGCGACATTCTCTCTGAGGGGGCGACAACGTTTCGCTGAGCCCAGGGGTCCCTGGACGGTCGTTCAGAAGCGTACCCTATGGTGCGGGAGGCCGGCGATCGTGTGCGTGGGTAGGAGAAGGCGTTTTGAACGGCCACAAATACATGGTTGGACAGACCGTCCATTATACGGGCGGCACGTTCGGTCGCTTTGGCGCCAGCGGCAGCTACAAGGTTGTCAAACTGTTGCCATCGGAAGGCGAGGATTATCAATATCGTATCAAGCGGGCCGACGAGCCCTACGAACGCGTTGCCAAGGAGAGCCAACTCGACCGCGTGCGGTGATCGTTCGCTTAAAGCTGTCGGTGTAGATGCCTTCATTCTCCCCGCTGGTCAGGCCGCCAGCGATGCGGTATGTCACCCCGGCCTGACCATCAACCCGGCCTCTCAGGTTGCTGCCGAAGCGGTTGCAGCGCAGTGACGCTGCCCGTCGTCTTTCATTCGGAGATTACAGACGGCGATGCGCTGCGCGCTGGCTCTTCTGTTCGCCTGCGACCTGCTGACGGCAGGCTGCGCGTCTACCAGTTCGGTGACCTCAACGATCTACGTGGCGTCCGGCAAGTTTGACGCGCTCACCTGCGAAGAGCTCGCCAATAAGGCCAAGGAACTCAGCAAAAAGATCGAGGATTTGAGCCAACTGATGGAGAAATCGCAACAAGAGGCCGGGGGGACGGCCGTCAACGTGGTCGCCTACTGGCCGACTTTTGCCTCGACGCGTGCCGAACGAGAGCGGGTCGAGGAAGCGCAACAGCAAAACAATTGCAGCACGGTGCCGCCGCCGGCACCACCTGAGGCAAATAACTCGAAGACAGTCGGCAAAAACGTCAACAGATAAATCCAGCGGTCGCCGCAAGGCAGAAGAAGTCGACGCTCCTGAGGAGCAAGGCGCGGTGTTCGCGGCGTGAAATCTAAGCCACTCGTGCGGCGGTCCACACCGGCCCATCGGTGCGCATTTCCACCACTCGGTTGCGGCCTTCCGTCTTGGCGACCTTGAGACCGGCGGCGGCGCGGTCCAGCAACATCTGGGCAGTGTCGCCCTTAACCAGGGTCGCCAAACCAATCGAAACGGTCACCCGTCCGGATCCTTTTTCAATCGGCACTTTGACGAGTTCATTTCTCATCAATGTCTGACGAAATTTTTCGGCCAGTTGGGTGACCTCGGCTATGGCCGTATTGACGATCGCGACGGCGAATTCATCATCGTCGAACCGCGCCACGGTATCGGTGGGGCGCAAATGAAATTTGAGCAGCAGGCCGGTGGCTCGCACCAGCTCGTTCGACAATTGCTGGCCGAAATTGTCGGTGAAGCTGCCGAAATAATCGATGTCGCACAGCATCACCGCCAGCGGTTCGTCGGTGCCGTCGGCGTGGCTAAGCGCATCGTCAAGTGAGCGCCTGAAAGCCCCCCGCAGCGGCAGGTTGGTGAGCGGGTCGGTCTGGCTCTCGGCTTGAACCACGGCCAGTTGCTGGCGCAACGCGCCGATTTCACGGCTGGTCGTCTGCAGCTTGGCGGCCAGAAAGGCGCGTCGGATCTGCGCCTCGCGGGCAGATCGCATCAGCCGATCGACTGTTTCGATCACCCGGCCCAAGGTCATGGCCGGAACGACATTGAGTTCACACGCCTCTGCCATCAGGGTCTCGCGCTGCGCCACGCTCGAGCCGATCGCCTGCTCAAGTGCCGAGGATACCTCGCTCAACTGCATCGCAAGCCGCCCAGTCAGCGCTTCGGGGCCGTCGCTCATTCGCCAGGCCGACAGAAAGCGATCATAAAGTCCGTCAATGTCCTCATCGGTCAGACGGCCGCGTTTGGCGATGATCTCGTCGGCGACCACGTTGAGCGCGCAGTTGCGGCCACTGCGATAGGCGAACCAGAATGCGAAGTGACGCGGATCGGCAAGGCGCCCGGAAGCGCGCAGGTCAGACAGAACAGCCTCTGCAAGGGCCTCATCGGAATCGGCGGGTTGACTTGGTGACCCCATATTCAAGTCCGATTGTGCACAGGATGATTGCGCCAGGCGGCCGGAGATTCGTTGCGCGCGCCGGTTAATGGTGCCGCGTTTTGGCTCAATTTTTCGTAAAGATCGCGCAATCCGTCGGTGACGGGAGTTGCTGCATCACCCCGCCGGCCGATCGCTGATCGGCTTGATGGATTGTTCGGCCAGAACGCGAGCAACTCGACGCCTGCGCAACCTCGGCATGAAACAGCGGCGTCCGGCGTCCGATCGGCTCACGCGGTGCTCATGCCCCGCAAGAGGCCGCTCGGCTGGTTGACGCACCCACCGCGGCTGGCAGTTGTCTTATGGGGTTCTGGCGGCTGCCGCCCGCTTCCACAATTCCCAGGCACGCAGATGCACGCTGTCCAATTGCTTGTTGACCAGTTCGGCTTCCTCGGGCGCCAGATAGGTGATGGGACCGCCGATCAGGATCGCTTGTGTTTGGAGCCGGGCGTTCACCTCGGTGTAGACCGCGCGGAACACCGCGAGCGACAGGCTCGGTCCAACGATGACGGCACCGTGGCCACGCATCAACGCCACCGATTTGTCCCGCAATGTCTGAGCCAGTGCCTGGCCGAGCGACGGGTTGTCGATGAGCATATTGGTCATGCCGGCGACCTTCCTGATTTCGAACACCGGCACACCGCCCGACAGAAAGGCCGCCATGTGATACATCGGCTGCATTGATGTCTGGACAGTGCTGAATGGAATGACGCTGGGCGAATGGCAGTGCACCACCGCCTTGACGTCGGCCCGCGCGCGGTAGATCTCAGAATGAATAAATCGCTCGAGGAAGCTGGTACGGCCCCTGGCATCGACCGGATTACCATCCAGATCGTACTCCATGATGTCTTCGGTCGTAACGAGCGCCGGAGCAAGCGAACGCGACATCAGAAAGTGCTCTGGGTTGGTGGGATGACGGACGCTGACATGGCCGAACCCATCGAGCACATTCTGATCGCTCAGGATGTGATTGGCCGCGACCAGATCCTCAATCAGAGCCGGATCAACCGCGCCCCCGGCTCCCAGCGCCGGTGCCCGGCCCAACCACGGCAGCACCACCAGGATCGCCGCCAGCGCCAGGCAGGCGAGCGACCATGACCTCTCGACCACGAACATGGACGTTGTCTCCCGAACTCAAGACAGAACCGCCTGGCCACGGGTTATTCAAGTCCCGAGCACGCCGGCTCGACGGTACTCGAGCACGCATGCCGGTGCCCTCCGCGCACGCGGCACCAGACAGCCACACCAGCGCCGGCATTTGCCGTAGTCCAGACACGAAGTTCCATTCGAATAGCCGATTATCTATCCGGCGTCGTAATTTTTGAATCGTGGTGCTCCGGAGATTGATCCCCAAGACGAGGTTCCGGGCCACTGATTGAAATTCTGTGGGCTTGGTGGTCATCGGGATGGTCAGACTGGGACCACTTGGCCATAATCGCGACACGATTTTGCTGTGAGCGCTGCGGATGCAGGGTCTTGAGGGAATGGGGATTCCGGGCGTTGAGGGTGGCGCCAGTATGGTCGCAGTCGCGCCGCTGGTGGGTGGTCTTGTGGCAGGAGTGCTGGTGCTCTGTCTGCTGGCGGCCTCGTTCCGCAGCGGGTGGAACGGGCTTCTCGGCTCCGCCCTGAAGATTGGCGTGTCGGCGGCCGCCATTGCTCTGACATTCATTTTCCTGGATCGCTTGGCCGAACGTGACCGGTTCGAGGAGCGCCGGGCGCTTGACCGACGGCTTGCCGAGTTGAGCCTGCAGGCGATGGAGCCCGGTGCTGCCTTGGGCTGCTTCGATCCGTCGATCGGCGAGGCGGTCGAGAGCGCCTGCGAGAAGGCAGTGTTTGCCAGCCCCGAATCAGTCGCGGCCGCCATGAGCTACGTCACCGCCCGCCTAGCACTGCTGGCGGACGGCAATGAATTCGCCGCCCACAAGGACAGCAGCTACCAGTCGGCGCTCGAGGGGCTGCGTCATACCATCGAGGTCGATCGCTTCGGTTTCGTCGCCCAAGTCCTGTCAAGCCGCGACGGTTGCACCGCCACGAAGTGCGACGCCTTGGCAATGCTGCGCGATTCAAGCCGGGTCGTCGCCAATCTCAACGACCACGTGTTCGATGGGATCGTGGGCCGCAATGCCTCGAACTGGCCGGCGCATCCGCAAGCCACCGCGCCGATTGCGGCTGCGCCCGCTGCACCGGTCCTCTCGGGGGTGAATTTTCCATCCGCGGCATCGATTCCGCCGGTCAGTATCATGAACAGCGAACCGTCGGCACCCGGAGCCACCGGGTCGATCCAGAGTTCCGCTTCAGGCTCGTCGTCCGCGGCCCCGGCCCGGCACTCGCCGCCGCCGCGCACGCCCCCCCGACAGCAGCAACAGGCCGGCACGACCACCACGCCCCCGCCGGTGCAACTCGGCCCGCCACCCTCGGCCAGCGCCGGCACCACGCAGCGAGCCCAATGACTCACCCGTGACTTTTTCTCCTGATCGTGACTCGCTTTAAAGTGACTTGATCGGCTTCGGCGACCGGTTGCGACCGGAGCCGCCGGATCGGGCTCCACATTGCGCTCAAGGTCCATGTTTGCATCGGTGCTCATTGCCAACCGCGGCGAGATCGCCTGCCGGATCGCGCGCACCGCCAAGCGACTCGGCATGCGCACCATTGCGGTTTACTCGCAGGCCGACGCGGGCGCCTTGCACGTGCGCGTGTGCGACGAGGCCTTCCCGATCGGTCCGGCACCTGCGCGCGACAGCTATCTGGTCATCGGAAACCTGATTGAGGCGGCGCGGCGATCCGGTGCGCAGTGTATTCATCCGGGCTACGGTTTTCTGGCCGAGAAGGCGGAATTTGCCGAAGCCTGCCGAGCGGCCGGCATTCAATTCGTCGGACCACCGGCCGCCGCAATCCGGGCCATGGGTCTAAAAGATCGGGCCAAGGCCTTGATGGAACAGGCCGGCGTGCCGGTCGTGGCGGGCTATCACGGCGAGCGGCAACAACCCAAGTTCCTCAAGGAGAAGGCCTACGAGATCGGCTATCCGGTTCTGATCAAGGCGGTCGCCGGTGGCGGCGGCAAGGGCATGCGTCTGGTTGACAAGCACGCCGAATTTGACCTGGCGCTGGAATCCGCGGTGCGAGAGGCGCAATCGGCCTTCGACGACGGCCGCGTCATGATCGAGAAATACATTCAGACGCCACGACACGTCGAGTTTCAGGTCTTTGTCGATTCCAACGGCCACGGCGTCCATCTTTACGAACGCGACTGCTCGCTGCAGCGACGCCACCAGAAGGTCTTGGAGGAGGCCCCGGCGCCCGGGATGTCGCGCCAACTGCGCGATGCTATGGGCCGCGCCGCAATCAACGCCGCACTGGCCGTCGGCTATGTCGGGGCAGGGACCGTCGAGTTCATTGCAGACGGTTCTAGAGGGCTGCGAAAAGACGCATTCTGGTTCATGGAGATGAATACTAGGCTCCAGGTCGAACATCCGGTCACCGAAGCCATCACCGGCCTCGATCTCGTCGAATGGCAATTTCGCGTGGCCGCGGGAGAGAAGCTCCCATGGTCCCAGACCGACGTCCCCCTGAGGGGCCATGCGGTCGAGGCGCGACTTTATGCGGAAGATCCCGAGCGGGGATTTCTGCCCTCAACCGGCCGACTGGTTGCCTTCGATCCGCCGAGCGGCGAGGGCATTCGGATCGACAGCGGCGTTGAAACCGGCAGCGAAGTCACGCCCTACTACGATCCGTTGCTGGCCAAGGTGGTGGCGCGAGCGCCGACGCGCGAAGAGGCTCTCGACCGGCTCCTCGAGGCCCTCACCGGGATGGTTGTTGCCGGTCCGCGCACCAATCTCGCCTTTCTGGCGGCTCTTGCGAGTTCTGAAGCCTTCCGCGCCGGTCATTTCGATACCGGCTTCATCGACCGTAACCTTTCCTCGCTGCGCGCCGTCGGGCACCAGATCGATTATGCGGCCGCAGCGCGCGGCGTTGCCGAATTGCTGATCCGCGAGCAGCAACGTCTGGCCAAGATCGGCCGGGCACGGACGAACGAGATTTCTTCGCCGTGGAATGCGACCGACGGATTCCAGTTGTCTGGCTTGCGCCAGACCGTCATTTTCGCCACCGTTGACGGGAACCGGGTGGCGGCGGATGTCACCTTTGGAGCGCAGCAGGGTCTCGACGGGCCGCAGGTCACCGTGGAGGGCAGGGGGCCAGCCCGAGATGTCAAGGTGATCGGTGAGGATGACACTCTCTATGTGCTCGCAGGTGGTCGCCAAAGCATCGTTCGGATCGATGACACGCATGCCGTTGATCCCGACCACGGTGATGCGGATGGTGTCGTCGTGGCACCCATGCACGGCAAGGTCCTGATGATTCTGGTTCAACTCGGCGAAGCAGTGCGAAAGGGGCAGCGCTTGGCCGTGGTCGAAGCCATGAAGATGGAGCACGCCCTGCTCGCGCCGCTGGACGGCACCGTCGCGGAAGTCGCGGCGACGCCCGGTACGCACGTCGCCGAAGGTGCTCGGATTGTCACGATAGATCCGGGCGGCAGTGAGCCGAACAGCACCGTCAGAGCCGGCGAGACTTGATCGCCATGGCACTGCACCTCATCAAGCTTTGCGTCGGTTGCGATTCGGTCAAGGACCTCGAAGCCTGGATTCGCCAGAAACTTCGCCAGACGAAGCAACGCGGCGCGCGGGCCGAGCACGTCCATACCACCCGTATGGCGCCGAAGCGGGCCTCCGAATTGCTTGAAGCAGGATCGCTCTACTGGGTGATCCGCGGTGAAGTGTCATGTCGCCAGCAACTGCTGGATATTCGCCCCTTCGTCGACCGCGACGGTACCGCGCGGTGCCGCCTTGTCCTCAAGCCGAAGGTCGTCTTGGTCGAACCGAGACCCCATCGGGCCTTTCAAGGATGGCGCTATCTGGCCGCCAAGGATGCGCCCAAAGATCTGGACCGCCGGTCTGGCGGAGCGGCAGAGATGCCGGAGGGATTGCGGCGCGAGTTGCGCGAACTGGGTCTCCTGTGAAAGCCAGTCGAATAACCCTGAGCTTAAGTCGCGTACCCGTCTATACCGCAGTGTTGTCGATCAGGCGGGTCTTCCCAAGTGTGGCGGCAACGAGCAGACGCAGCGCTGCGGACGCATCCTCCCCCGGCTTGAGTGTGAGGGCATCTCGGGCCTCGAGATAATCAACCACGAAACCTGCTTGCGTCATCACCCCGCGGCCGCTCACCAGCACGGAATCAATCGGCTGCCCGGCCGCGATGAGGCCCGCGCACCGCCGCAATTCTCGATAGAGGATGGGCGCAACCGCGCGCTCCTGCGGCGAGAGATAGTGGTTTCGCGATGACATCGCGAGGCCGTCGCTTTCGCGCTTTGTCGGCGCACCGATGATCTTCGTCGGAATGTCGAGGTCTTTGGCCATTTGCGTGACGACCCGCAGTTGCTGAAAATCCTTTTCGCCGAACACCGCGATGTCGGGCAGGCATTGCAGCAGGAGCTTGGTCACGACGGTCGCAACACCCCGGAAGAAATGTGGTCGAAAGGCATCTTCGAGGCCGACTGCTGCCGGCCCTGCCGGGACGATCGCGGTGGCAAAATCCTGTGGATACATTTGGTCATCCGATGGCATCCACACAATGTCGGCTTTGATTTGTGCCAACGCCGTGAGATCGGCCTCGAAGGTTCGCGGATAACTGGCAAAATCCTCGTGGGGAGCAAACTGGGCCGGGTTGACAAAGATCGAGACGATCACCCGATCGGCGCGTCGCTGCGCCAGGCGCACCAATGAGAGGTGCCCCTCATGCAGGGCACCCATCGTAGGCACCAGCGCGATAGTGGCGTGCGTACTGCGATAGGACGCAACGGCGCGTCGCAATGCAACAATCTTCGTAATCACTTCCGGCGAATGAGCCATGCTTGTCGCTCGTGCCGACCAATGTCCAACGCGGCGCGACCCTATCAAAACGCGCATGCTGCCGTCAGCAAGGAGATAGTTAACCAGTAAGCCTGATTTGATGTGCGAGAGGTCTTGACCTTGACACGATTTGATTCGGAGAATGGTTGGTCGAGGGGTCAAATTAAATGTTGTTGGTTCAGGCGCCTGTGGCTGCTCCCAGGTCGGCGCATGTTATCGTGCTCGGCAACGAGAAGGGAGGGACCGGCAAGTCAACGACCGCGATGCATGTGACTGTCGCGCTAATGAAGGCTGGACAACGCGTTGCCAGCATCGATCTCGACAGCCGGCAGAAGAGCTTCACCCGTTACATCGACAATCGGCGCAGCTGGGCCAAGCGGATCGGCATTGCGCTCGAAATTCCAACCCACTTCAGTGTCGCGCGCGCTGAAGGTATCAAGGTCGATGAAAATGAGGCCATGGAATTCACCGCCTTCGCGGCAGCCGTGACGGCAGTTGAACACTGCCACGACTTTGTGGTGATCGACACGCCGGCCAATGACAGTTACCTCATGCGCTTGGCGCATTCGATGGCCGACACGCTGGTCACTCCGCTCAATGACAGTTTTGTCGACTTCGACGTATTGGGCTCGGTCGATCCGGTCACCTTCGAGGTGACCGGCGTGAGCCACTATGCCGAGATGGCGCGACACGCGCGTCGCCAGCGCCGCCTGGTCGATGGCGCCATGACCGATTGGCTGGTCATCCGCAACCGGGTGTCGCTGCTGGGCGCCCACCACCGCCGGCAGATCTGTCACAGTCTCCAGCAGTTGGGATTGCGGTTAGGCTTTCGGGTCGCCGAGGGTTTCGCCGAAAGGTTGGTGTATCGCGAATTTTTCCCCCGGGGGCTGACCGCCCTCGATAACCTCGACGAGGTCACGCTCGGCACGCGACCCAGCCTGGCGCATCTCACCGCACGCCAGGAGGTGCGAAGCTTGATCGAGACATTGAAGCTGCCGATCGACGAACGCGGCAAGCGGCGGGCGGCGGCGCGCGCCGAATGGTTTGCGGTCGCCGACAGTCCGCTCGAAACCCACGACCTCATCGCCGACTGAACGCGCCGACGCGAGGCGAGCCACCGCTCCGGCTTCGCAACCAATCCGCAACGCCCGGCCAAGCGCCGGCTCTCCTCCACTCGCAGGTACCGGTTCTTCGGACCGAGCCTCTAGATGCGCCCAGCCTTCCCTATGCTATGCTCAGCCGTGGCCCGCAGGTGGCGCTGATTTTTTCTAAGCCCACCGGCGGTCAGCGGCGGGCCGGCTGGCGCCAACACCCAGCACCGTCGCCGACCTGCCAGAGCGTGGTCTCGCTCGGACGCTGTCTCGGCGGGATGCGATCTTTGCTAAGCCTGATCCGCGTGAGTTGATATGGCCAAGGACCCATCCGGCGTCTCGCCACCTCCCGAAGCGCCCCCGCGGTCGACCCGGGCGGACGCGGAGCGGAATGTCCCTGGCAATCTCCCTGAGAGTGCGAATGCCAAGGACACCGCGGTTTCGGCTCGCTCGGACATCGCCGCATTCCTGACAACGGTGCGACAGCAGGGTGCAACTGTTGAGGCGGGCCAGCGCGGGCGGTTGATTTTCGCCCTCGACGCCACCATGAGCCGGCAGCCAACCTGGGACATGGCGTGCACGCTGCAGTCGGACATGTTCGCGGAAGCCGCCAAGGTCGGTGGCCTCGACGTTCAACTCGTCTACTACCGTGGCTTCGGCGAATGTCGCGCCTCGCGTTTTATGGCCGATGGTGCCGCACTCGCGCAGTTGATGACGCGGATTGATTGCCGGGGCGGCCGCACGCAGATCGGCAAGGTTCTGGGTCACGCGCGACGGCAGAGCGAGAAACTCGGGATCCACGCCCTGGTGTTTGTCGGGGACGCCATGGAAGAGTCCGTCGACGAGCTCACCGGCGCCGCCGGTGAGCTGGCTTTGCGCGGCATTCCGGCCTTCATGTTTCAGGAAGGCAACGACGCGCTGACCGAACAGACATTTCGCGAAATCGCTCGGCTCACGCGCGGGGCCTACTGCCGGTTCAGGGCCGGAGCCGCCGATGAGCTTCGCGAATTGCTGCGCGCGGTGGCCGTCTATGCGGCCGGCGGCATGCGTGCGTTGCGCGATCTTTCGGGTCGCGGCGGTTCGGGGGCAGTGAAGCTGTTGGAGCAGATGAAATAATCATGCCGGCAGCGCTGCTTGGCCTTGTCGTTCTGGTCCTGTTGGTCTCGGCGCTGCGCGTTGCGATCAAGACGGACCCCAAGACGCTGGTGCGCACCGCGAAGGTCGCCGGGATCGCACTGATTGTGATATCCATCCTGCTTGCGAGTCGTGGCCTCGTCGCGGTTGCCGCTCCGCTCGGGATCCTCGGCGTCGGCTTGCTGGCTCTGGTGCCGCGGGAACCCGTCCAAAGCCGTAGTCAGGTATCAAGGGTGCGGTCGGCCTTTGTCGAGATGGAACTCGATCACGACAGCGGCCGGGTTTCGGGGAAAATCGTAGCCGGAGCGCGGGCCGGAGCGTCGCTCGATGATCTCGACGTTGCAACCCTCACCAGTTTGATGGAGGGATTTGACGCCGACAGCCAAGCGCTAATCGCATCGTATCTTGACCGCCGGGACCCCGCCTGGCGTGAGCACGCGCAGGCCGATCCGGCAGCGGGGCAACCTCGCACGAGTTCCGGGCCAATGACGGAGCAGGAGGCCTATGAGATCCTGGGCCTTAAGCCCGGCGCGAGTGCCGAGGATATTGGGCGCGCTCATCGCGATCTGATGCAGAAATTCCACCCCGACCACAGGGGAACGTCCCGTCTGGCGGCCCTGATCAACGAGGCCAAGGACGTCCTTCTTCGCCGCCATCGAAGATACTCCTGACGCAAATCACCAGTTGCTATCGCGCACGCAATGACGCCCGGACCGTTAGTTCCTTAACGCCAGGCAGGCGATTTCGTTGCGCTTGAGGTACAGGCACGCCGCCTCGGCGGTCTCCTTGTCGAGCCCGGCAAAGCGGGCGCGGTAGAGTTCTTTCGTTCCCTTCACGACGACGCGCTCGGTGAAAGGATCCGCCTTGCCGAGCACGGCCTTGCCGATTGACTGTGCCAGTTTGAGTCGATCCCTGGCCTGACCTTCGTCCTCGAAGGCGCCGACTTGAATCATCCATTCGCCCCCGTGCGCGTCGTGGGCGCCGTGCCCGTTCGATCCGACCCCGGCTCCAACATTCGGTCCAATCGCTGGGTTGTTTGACTCGGCTGTGGCGGGTTCGGCCTCCGCCAGTGCGAGCGCACCCGCCGGCAGCACGCCAAGCACGCCGGGGCGGGACCCCGGAGGGGGCGGTAAAGCCGAACCGGGAGCATGTGGGTCGACCGATCCTTGGGCTGCAACTTGCTCCAGAGCTTCGACCGGTGACTGACTGGACGCAGCCGACGGGGCAGCGGCGCTCGTCGCGGCGGCGGTTGCGTCGGGCGCGGACGCGGAGGTCGCTTGCGCGGCCGCAGCAGAAGTCGATGCCCCCTGAGCAGCCGCGGAGGGAGCCCGGCTCGAGGCCGATGCCACCCAATAAGCAGGCGGGACATTCGATTGTGGAACCGGGACCACCAGAGGCGGCACCGCGGTTGCCGGAATCGCCCCCGATTTGACTGAGATGGTCTTGACCACCATGGGCTGAATCGGGTCGCTTGACCCCGGACCAGGACGGCTAGATGCCGGATCGGGTTCGGCGGCGGCCGCCGCCAGCGAGTCCAGCGACGCCGTATGGTTCGTGCGGTCGGCTGCCGGCGCGGCGACAGCCCGGGGGCGACTGACGGGTGGGTCGCTTGCCGTCGCGACCATTGTGGCGGTTCGCTTGCTCGAGGCCTCGGCTACATACTCCTCAAGCAGGCTGCGCATGCGCGCGTCTCGTGCACTCCCGGAGCTACCGCCGAGCACGACGGCGACGAGATGCCGATTGCCGCGGCGCATCGATGAAACCAGATTGAATCCGGAATCGTGCGTATAACCGGTCTTGATGCCGTCAACTCCCTCGACCTCGCCCAACAGGCGATTGTGGTTGCGCATGGCAATGCCGCCGTAGCGGAACACGGGCGTCGCAAAAAAACGGTAATACTGCGGGTAGCGCTCTTGAATGGCACGGCCAAGCAGTGCTTGATCCTGCGCGGTTGTGAGCTGCCGGTCATCTGGAAGGCCGGAGGCGTTGTAGTAGGTAGTTCCACGCATTCCGAGCTCATGCGCGCGACGGGTCATGAGCTTGGCAAAATCCTCTTCGTTACCAGCGATCGTTTCGGCAATGACTACAGCGATATCGTTGGCCGATTTGGTGATGACGGCCTTGATCGCATCCGAAACCTCGATGCCGTCGCCGGGGTCGAGCCCCAATTTGGTTGGCGCCTGAGAGGCAGCGTGGGCGGAAACCTGCATGCGACTGTCAAGTCTCAGCCGGCCGGCATCCAGCTGCTCGAACAGCAGATATAACGTCATGATCTTGGTCAGCGAGGCGGGATGGCGCGGACTGTCGGCATTGGTTGAATGGAGGACCTTGCCGGAATTGGCGTCAACCACAGTGTCCGCATAGGGCGGCTCGTAACTGCCGCTGCTGTGGTGGCGCCGGAACCGCGCCTCGGCCGGCCCGCTACCAAGTGCCGACAATATCGCAACAATTCCGCCCGCGACCACAAGCCAGTGCCGGAGACGAACGCACCCGATACCAACGCAACGCATGTTTCCCGTCCCGATCCGCGGAGCCGTCCCCTGGGCAGCCGCGTCCCTGTTGCAATCCGAACGAAGTTGACGATTTCGACGATCGCAAGGCGCTGGATAGATCCGTGACGAATATAACCGAATCGTCCAAAGAGCGCGGAAGAAATCCCCGTCATCGTCGGTCGACCGTCGGCAAAAAACGGCGACCCGAAACGGTAGTCAGGCTCTCCTTGCCAAAGCGTTAAGGGCCGAATGCGTCTTTTTACGTTATGGTGCACTGCAAAATAAAACTTGACATTTTTGTGCAGTGCACCATATTCAGGTTGCGGGCCGAAATGGCCTGATATCGCAACCAAAACTGGTCCGTGCCGCCGGCGATGGACCCTGAAAGGGAGACAAGGCCATGAAATCCTTCGATGATCTGCAAAAACTCGGCTCCATGAAAACTTTCGACGACCTGCAGAAGCTTGGCAAGGAAGGGGTCGACGTCGCGATGAAACAATTTGGCGCTGTCACCAAGGGCGTCCAGGCCATTGCCACTGAGGTGGTCGACTATTCAAAGAAGTCGTTTGAGGAGGGGAGTGCGGCCTGCGAGAAGATGCTCGGTGCCAAATCGCTCGACAAGGCGATCGAAGCGCAGACCGACTTTGCCAAATCAAGTTACGAGGGCCTTCTCGCCCAGGCGAGCAAGCTCGGCGAACTATATGTCGACCTTGCCAAGGAGACATACAAGCCGCTCGAGAGTTATTTCACGAAGGCGACGTCGGCGAAGTAATTGACGAGATTCATCCAAGAATCATCCCGGTGTCCAGAAAGCCGGGCACCGAGCAGCGGTCAGACATGCCAGAGCCAGGCCCGAAAGGCCGGGCTCTTGTCTGATTTCTGATGTCGGCGTGCAGGCGATTCACCATGATAGCCGCGCCGCGCAAGGCTCTGTGAGAGTTCGAGAGGGCGTCGGCCTCGGCGACAGGCGCATCGGACTGAACTGCCCGGCATTGAGGCGGCGTCTCCGACGCGACGGCAATCCACTCGAGCGGCTTTAACTCTTGCGGGCGATAGCGACTGCCAATGGATCGGGCAGGCCGGGGCGGGGTGGCGCAGGGTAGGTACGTGGTTGCGCGCATCCCGCGCGCGCGATTTTGAATTAACGCTGTGGCACTCCCCGACTTTTCGCCAAATTCATTGGCAATTATGATGCTCGGCAGTCGCCCTGACGGCCGGGGCACCGCGTTGTTCAAGCTGTCGCCGCCGCCCCTGGGAGGTGCGGCTATGAGTGAGCCTGCCGCGAGCCTGGAACTAGAGGCCTCGGGCGCCTATTATTCCTGCATTCCCTGCGGTGCCGTCTTACGGCATGATTTCCGGCGGTGCCGCCAGGATATCAACCAGCTGGATATCGATCAGAATGTGGGTTTGTTCTCAATATCTCGCGACAACAACATGATTTGGCCGACCGATCCATGCACACCGCGCTTCGGACCAGGCGCAACCAAGCTTGTTCCTCGCCTGGGTGATGATGACCGCAAACGGCGCGGTGATCCGGGCACGCCCGGCGGGCCAGGCAGTGCCGTCATCACCAAGACCAAGCCGCAGGTCAAGCGGCCGAACATGTATCGCGTCCTCCTGTTGAACGACGACTACACGCCGATGGAATTCGTGGTTCTCGTGCTCGAAAAGTTTTTCAACAAGGATCGGGAGGCCGCGACCCGGATCATGCTACACGTCCATAACCATGGAATCGGCGAATGTGGGGTTTACACGTATGAGGTCGCCGAGACCAAAGTGACGCAGGTGATGGACTTTGCCCGCAAACATCAACATCCTTTGCAATGCGTCATGGAGAAGAAGTGATTTCAATTCCGACACCAAGAGGGTCTGATGCCCACTTTCTCGCGTAGCCTGGAGCAATCGTTGCATCGGGCCTTGGCACTCGCCAATGAGCGCCATCACGAATACGCTACCCTCGAGCATCTGCTGCTTGCGCTGATCGATGACCAGGATGCCGCGGCGGTCATGCGCGCCTGCAACGTCGATCTCGAAAAACTGCGCCGCAATCTCGTCGCCTATATCGAATCCGAACTCGACAGTCTGATCACAGACGGTGCAGAGGATTCCAAACCCACCGCCGGGTTCCAGCGGGTGATCCAGCGCGCGGTGATCCATGTGCAGTCGTCGGGTCGCGATGATGTGACCGGTGCCAACGTGCTGGTTGCCATTTTCGCGGAACGCGAGAGTCACGCGGCCTACTTCCTGCAGGAGCAGGATATGACCCGCTACGATGCCGTGAACTATATCAGTCATGGCATTGCCAAGCGGGCCGGCCTGTCGGAATCGCGACCGGTGCGCGGCGTCGAGGAGGAAACCGACACCAAGACCGGCGATGATGCCAAGAAAAAGGGCGATGCCCTCGAGGCCTACTGCGTCAATCTCAACAAGAAGGCTCGCGACGGCAAAATCGATCCGCTGATCGGCCGCGACGCCGAAATCAATCGGACCATCCAGGTGCTGTGCCGTCGCCAGAAGAACAATCCGCTGTTCGTCGGCGACGCCGGGGTCGGCAAGACGGCCATCGCTGAAGGTCTGGCGCGGCGCATCGTCAATGGTGAGGTGCCCGATGTGCTCAAGGATGCCACCGTTTTCGCCCTCGATATGGGAACTTTGCTGGCCGGCACCCGCTATCGCGGTGACTTCGAAGAGCGTCTAAAGCAGGTCATCAAGGAGCTTGAGGCCTATCCGGGCGCCATCATGTTCATCGACGAGATCCATACCGTCATTGGTGCAGGCGCCACATCGGGCGGGGCCATGGACGCATCGAACCTGCTCAAACCGGCGCTCGCCGCCGGCACGGTACGCTGCATCGGTTCGACCACGTACAAGGAATATCGCCAATACTTCGAGAAGGATCGCGCGCTGGTACGCCGCTTCCAGAAGATCGACATCAACGAACCGACGGTTCCGGACGCGATCGAGATTCTCAAGGGCCTCAAGCCCTACTTCGAGGACTATCACAAGCTCAAATACACCAACGAGGCCATCAAGTCGGCGGTCGAATTGTCGGCGCGCTATATTCACGACCGCAAGCTGCCCGACAAGGCCATCGACGTAATCGATGAGTCGGGGGCCGCACAGATGCTGCTGCCCGAAGGGCGACGCAAGAAGACAATCGGCATCAAGGAGATTGAGACTACCATCGCGACCATGGCACGCATCCCGCCGAAAACCGTGTCCAAGGACGATGCCGAGGTGCTCCAGCATCTGGAATCAACGCTCAAGCGCGTGGTCTATGGCCAGGACAAGGCAATCAGCGCGCTGGCCGCCTCCATCAAACTCGCCCGCGCCGGCCTGCGCGAGCCCGAAAAGCCAATCGGCTGCTACCTGTTTTCAGGGCCGACCGGCGTCGGCAAAACCGAAGTTGCCAAACAGCTGGCCGCCCTGCTCGGGGTCGAGTTGCTGCGCTTCGATATGTCGGAATACATGGAGCGCCACACCGTATCACGGCTGATCGGTGCCCCGCCCGGCTATGTGGGTTTTGATCAGGGCGGACTGCTCACCGACGGCGTCGATCAGCATCCGCATTGCGTGCTGCTGCTCGACGAAGTCGAAAAGGCGCACCCGGATCTGTTCAACGTGCTGCTGCAGATCATGGATCACGGCAAGCTCACCGATCACAACGGCAAGCAGGTCGATTTCCGCAATGTCATCTTGATCATGACCACCAATGCGGGTGCCTCCGATCTCGCCAAACACGCCTACGGCTTTACCCGAACCAAGCGTGAAGGCGACGATGTCGAAGCCATCAATCGCATGTTTGCTCCCGAATTTCGCAACCGACTCGACGCGATCATCACCTTCGCCCATTTGAGTCAGGAGGTCATCGCCAAGGTTGTGGAGAAGTTCATCCTCCAGCTCGAGGCCCAACTGGCCGATCGCGATGTCACGATCGAGCTCAGCGAGGAGGCGAGCCAATGGTTGGTTGCACACGGCTACGACGAACAAATGGGCGCGCGGCCGATGGCCCGCATTATTCAGGAGCACATCAAGAAACCTCTGGCCGACGACGTGTTGTTTGGACGCCTGAAATCCGGCGGCCATGTCCGTGTCATCCGAGTCAAGGATGAGGCTGGTGTCGAGTCGCTCGGATTTGAGTATCTTGATGGGCCGATCACGCCGAAGCCCGAGCGATTGCCCGAGCCACGCAAGACACGCCAAAAGCGGCGCAGCGCCGTGGTTCGCCGGTCCCGGCCGATGGGCCCGAAAAACGACGGCGGCAACGGCGGCAATGGCGGACCGTCACCGCGACGCGGATCAGTCCCAAAGGTTCCCCTGGTCAAGGCTTAACGTCGCCGGCCACGTGCATTCTGGTGGGGGAGCGTCTTCTCCCCAAGGCGGATCTCTTGGGTCTGGCCGACGGCGGCGCCCGCTTGGCGCATGTCTGATGAGCTGATCGGGCGCGGACAACCGGCAAGTTTCGCCGTAAAATGCTGGTTGCCTCCGCCTGACGTTGCTTGTCGACATGCGACCGGAGCGATGAGGCGGCTGCGACCGAGCCTCCTCATGTCCGTACCACGTCATCTGTGCCCAGCGCCGACCTCCCGCCTGGACGCTTCGCCGCCGCGTACGGCGACCCGCGCTTTTGCGCGCGGGTTTGCGGCCGGCCTGACGTCGGTCTTGAGTTTGGTGCTGTTTGGAACCTATACGGGCATTGGTTCACTGGCGCATCAGCTCGGCTTCGGTCTGTCCTGGGTGCTCGCCTCGACGCTGTTGGTTTGGGCGGCGCCCGCCCAGGTCATTCTGATTTCCGCCCTCGGGGCCGGTTCGCCGCCGTTTGAAGCAGCGATCGCCGTCGGGTTGAGCGGGATTCGGCTGCTGCCGATGGTGGTCGCGTTGTTGCCGCTGCTGGGGCGCGCCCGCCAGAACCTGCGAGCGCTGCTGTTGCCCGCGCATTTTACCGCGGTCAGCGTGTGGGTCGAGGCGCTGAGGCTCCTGCCGGCCGTCGATCGGGCGCATCGCATTGCCTTCTGCAACGGATTGGGGTGCGGATTTCTGACCTGCGCCATGACCGCAACGGCCACCGGCTTCTACCTCGCAGCGCAATTGCCGGCCCTGTTTGCGGCGGCTCTACTGTTCCTCACGCCGGTATCATTTCTGCTCGCCGTGTTGCGAAACAGTGCGTTGCTGATTGACCGGCTCGCCCTCGCGCTCGGCCTGATCATCGGTCCGTTGCTGGCGTTTGCCAGGGTCGAACTCGATCTGCTGTGGACCGGTATCGCCGCGGGCACGCTCGCCTATGCGGTTCACCGCCTCAAGGGGGCTTTTGCTCGACCCCCATGAGCGAACCATCCAGTTATCTGATCCTGGTGATAGCCGGATTTCTGCCCAACGAAATCTGGCGCTGGCTCGGCGTTCTGTTCGGCCGCGGCCTCGACGAGAAATCCGAGATCGTCCTCTGGGTCAGGGCGGTGGCCATCGCGGTCCTCGCCGGTGTGATCGCGCGGCTCACGCTCATGCCGCCCCCGGTCCTGGCCGACGTGCCGGCTCCGGTCCGCACCGGCGCGATTGCGGCCGGCCTCGTCACCTTTCTGCTGCTTCGCCGCTCGGTGCTCGCCGGTGTGCTGGTTGCCGAAGCAACGCTGGTGATCGGCGCCGCCCTTATGGGTCCATGATGCTCGGCAATTGGCGCAGCCGCGGCTTCCGTTCCGCCGCGGTTTGTTGAGTCGGTCAGCGGGCGCCGAGCGCGCTCGCGAGTTTGGCCGCGTGGGCAACGAGCACATCGTCGGCGGCTCGTTCGCTGGCGGGGGGCTTGAGGGCAATCCCGTTGTGGCGCGGTATCACGTGGACGTGCAGGTGGAACACGACCTGTCCGCCGGCCGGCTCGTTGAATTGCTGAATCGTGATCCCGTCAGCATCAAAGGCCTGTATGGCGGCCCGAGCGATGCGCTGGGTGAGCATCATGACTTGGGCAAGATCGTCGGGGTGGCAATCGAGAATGTTGCGGGCGGGCCGTTTCGGGATCACCAGGGTGTGGCCTGGGGCACGCGGCATGATGTCGAGAAATGCCAGCGACCGGTCGTCCTCGAACACCTTGTAGGCAGGCAGCTCACCGCGAAGGATCTTGGCAAAGATGTTATTTTGGTCGTAGCTCGGCATCTCTCCCTCCAAGGCCAGGATCTCTCGCAGGAACGCCCGGGCGACGTCAAGGGCCACCTGCCGCACTCAGCTCTCGACTGCAGGATCCCGACGGAACGGCGCGGCTTGCGCAAGCTCGCGACCGGCCGCATCCACATACGCCCGCTCGCGCAAGAGATAGTCGCCAATGGCGCGACGCAACCCCGGATCCGCGATATGATGAGCCGAGTAGGTGGTGACCGGCAGATAGCCGCGCGAGAGTTTGTGCTCGCCCTGGGCACCGGCCTCGACCCGGGCCAGCCGGTGAGCGATCGCATATTCGATCGCCTGATAATAACAGACTTCGAAGTGCAGGAAGGGATGGGCCTCAACCGCGCCCCAGTGCCGGCCGTACAGCGTATCGGACCCGATGAAGTTGATGGCGCCCGCGATGTAGCGACCGTTGCGTTTGGCCATTACCAGCAGGATTCGATCACTCATTGTCTGGCCGATCAGGGAATAGAACGACCGGGTCAGATAGGGCCTGCCCCATTTGCGCGAGCCGGTCTCCATATAGAAGGCAAAAAACGCATCCCAAACCGACTCGGTCAGATCCGCACCAGTCAGCCATTCGATGGAGATACCGGCAGCCACCGCTTCACGCCGTTCGCGGCGGATGGTCTTGCGCTTGCGCGAGGCCAGTGCCTCCAGGAAATCCTCGAACGACCCGTAGCCTGGATTCTCGAAATGGAATTGTTGGTCGGTGCGCTGCAGAAAACCGCACTCGCCAAGCGTGCGGCATTCATGACTGGTCGCGAAGGTGACATGAACCGAAGAGGCAGAATGCAGCCGGCACAGTTCCACCAAGCCAGCGGCCAGCCCCTTGCGGATTTCATTGGTGTCAGGTTCGTTGGCGACCAGCAGTCGTCGTCCAGTTGCCGGCGTGAACGGCACCGACACCTGAAGCTTGGGGTAATAGCTTCCGCCAGCGCGCTCATAGGCGTCGGCCCAGCCCTGGTCAAACACGTATTCGCCACGAGAATGCGATTTGAGATAGCAGGGCACCACGCCGACGATCTGCTGCTCTACGGCAGCGACAAGGTGCTGGGGTTGCCAGCCGCTTTTTGCTGTTGCCGAGCGCGAGGCCTCCAGCGCGTTCAGAAAGGCGTGGCTGATAAAGGGATTGTAGGGAGCGGCCGCGCACGCCGCTTGTGGGGCAACCCCGCTCGCCGAGGTCGACGGATTGGCACAGGCGTCCCATGCCACCGCCGACACCTCCTTGATCGCCGACAGGACGTTGATGTGCAGATCGGTCTTCATGATGCCCTGGAAACAACGCCGGGCCGCCAAAGGGGGCGCAGGTTTGGCGTCGACG
>Ga0187783_10000575_pt1 | contig 26865 bp, 27 predicted proteins | sample 1015_SJ02_MP02_2_FD_132471 | JGI IMG/M metagenome (GOLD analysis project Ga0187783, IMG submission 132471) | Tropical peat soil microbial communities from peatlands in Department of Meta, Colombia - 1015_SJ02_MP02_20_MG | ecosystem: Environmental > Terrestrial > Soil > Wetlands > Peat | place...
GCCGCCGGCTGCTCGTCCTTGGTTCCCAACGCGGCCGGGCAGATGCCGGTCGTGTTGTGATCCTCGCCGCCCGCTTGCGTCGAGTACTTGGTCACGACCGAAGGCCGGCCGTAGTTCGGCGAGTTCTTGTCCATGTCAACGCCAGTGGTCCAGTTCACCGCCGGGTCGAACTTCTGCGCAACCAGAAGCTCACCAGTGACGCGGTCCAGCGTGTAGCCGAGACCGTTACGATCAAAGTGCGACAACAGCTTGCGATCGCGGCCGTCGATCTGTTGATCGGTGAGGATCATCTCATTGACGCCGTCATAGTCCCACTCGTCGTGGGGCGTCATCTGATAGACCCACTTGGCAACGCCAGTGTCCAAATCGCGTGCCCAGATGGTCATCGACCACTTGTTGTCGCCTGGACGCTGCACCGGGTTCCAGGTCGATGGATTGCCCGACCCGTAATAGACCAGGTTCAGCTGCGGATCGTAGGCCATCCAGCCCCAGGTGCAGCCACCGCCGGTCTTCCATTGGTCGCCTTGCCAGGTCTTCAGGCTGGAGTCCTTGCCAACCGGCTTGCCCAGCGCGGTGGTTTTGTCGTCGACGAGGATCTGATCATCCGGGCCTTCCGAGTAGCCGCGCCATATCAACTTGCCGGAATTGATGTCGTAGGCGGCAACCGAACACTGCACGCCAAATTCGCCACCAGACGTGCCGACCAGAACCTTGTCCTTGTACACGAACGCCGCCGAAGTGCCGGTCTGGCCACGCTTTGGATCGCCGTTTTGTGCCGACCAGACTTCCTTGCCGGTCTTGGCATCCAGCGCCACCAGCGTGTCGTCGGCCTGGTGCAGGAAGATCTTGCCGGCACCAAAGGACACGCCACGATTGACCGTGTCGCAGCACATCACCGGGATCACGCTCGGATCCTGCTTCGGCTCATATTTCCACAGGATCTTGCCGTCATTGTTGAGATCGAGCGCATAGACGATGTTCGGGAACGGCGTCGAAAAGTACATGACGTCGCCGATGACCAGCGGGGCGCCTTCGTGGCCACGCAGCACACCGGTCGAGAACGTCCATGCCGCCTGCAGCTTGCCGACGTTGCCGGTATTGATCTGTTTGAGCGTCGAGTAAGCTGTGGCGCTCTGGTCAAGACGCGGCATGGCAAAGTTGGCCGGATTGGCCACAGCCCTTTCCAATTCACTATCTGCATAGACGACAGACCCGGCGGAGACCGCCGCGACCACGCCTAAGCAGGTACCGAGCGTAAGCGAAAGATAACGCATCGTGCATCCTCCCTGCGGACGTTAACATTCGGGTGGTGCACCGACGCGAACAAGCCCAAAGCTAGCCTGGCCTCGCGGCGCAAACCCGTGCCTGGGGAAACATCTCCGGCAGCGTGTCACGGCGTCAGCGCATTGCGAGCAAATGACATCGCTCGACAACAGCCTAAGCCTGCGAAGAAACGCGAGCCCTCCCTGAACAGCTAGCGTCCTTGAAGCCGGAAACTTAAAGCCATACTAGGCCCGCCTCAATTGGCACGCAATAGTGATTCGGAGAAAGGACTGCAGCCTGATGGATGTAAAATTTGTCGCAATGCAAGTTGGGCGGCGTCGAGAGTGGACGAGACAACAGATATGATTTCCTCAGATATGATTTCCTCAGGAAGCCGCCCATCGATAGCGGTTGCGCTTATTCCCTTGCTCGTTGGGCTACTGATCGTCAGGACAGCAACCCTGACCCATTCGCAGCAGGTTATCGCGCCGCTCTCTGTCGACCGGGTAGCATCCGGTATCTACGTCCATTCGGGCGAGATCGCCTTGATGAGCGCGGCCAATGAAGGTGCGATTGCCAACGTTGGGTTCGTCATTGGCGACAAGGGTGTTGCCGTGATCGATACGGGAGGGAGCGTGCGCGAGGGACGCCGGCTGCTCGCGGCCATACGTCAAATCACCGATGAGCCGATCCTCTACGTCATCAACACGCACGGTCACCCTGATCATATTTTTGGCAATGCGGCATTTCAGCAGCCAACGGTGTTTGTCGGGAGCCATAATCTGCCGCGGGAAATGGCCGAGCGCGGCCCGTACTATTTGAACTCATTTCGGTCCGCGATGGGTCCGCTCCTTGATGAGGTCAAGATTGTGCCGCCGAGCGTGACCGTGGACGACCAATTGCAGCTGGACCTGGGTCACCGCAAGGTCACTTTGAGAGCGTGGCGCACCTCGCACAGCGAAAGTGACCTTACGGTGTTCGATGAAAACAACGGCGTCTTATTCGCCGGTGATCTGGTATTTTTGCGTCACGTTCCGGTCCTCGATGGCAGTCTTCGCGGCTGGCTCAAAACCATTGATGAGCTCGCGAAACTGCCGGCCAAAACCGTCGTTCCCGGCCACGGCCCCGCGTCCGCTTCATGGCCCGCCGCGATCGATCCGGAGCGAGACTACCTTGACCGGCTGCAAAGTGATTGTCGCGACTTGATCAAACGCGGCGTGCCGCTCGCAGCCGCATCTCAGCTCGCGGCCGCATCAGAAAAGTCGCACTGGGAGCTGTTTGATGACTATAATGCGCGAAATGCCACGGCCGCCTATTCCGAACTGGAGTGGGAATGACGGCAGGGCGATTGCGGAATAAACGCGGAGAAAATCGATGATCGGCATGTGCCTACGGGCGTCAGCTGTCGCATTGTTTATCGCGATGTCGTGGAGTTCAGCGCGGCCGTCACTGGCCGGCGATGCAGACGATTCGTGGCGGGAGATCGCGAACAACGCGTTCAATGGTCGCCCGCTTGCGGATGGTTCTGGGCTGATCATGCTGGAGATGCCGGCGCGCGCTGAGGATGCAGCCATTGTTCCGGTCACCATGCGCGCAAATTTGCCGCCCGGCGACACGCGCACACTCAAGTCGATAACGCTGGTCATTGACGGAAATCCTTCGCCGGTGGCGGCGACCTTCAATGTCGGCCCCGGCGTGACCGTGATCTCGACTCGAGTGCGGGTGAATTCGCATACAAAAGTTCACGCCGTCGCGGAACTCAGTGATGGCAGGCTTTACATGGTCGATACTTACGTAAAGGCATCGGGCGGCTGTTCAGCGCCGATGGCGAACAGTGCGGAAGAAAACGCGACGAAGATCGGCCAAATGCAATTTCGTCAATTTACCAAAACGGCCGCCGATTCGGCGAGTGCCGCGCGCGAAGCGCAGATCATGGTTCGTCATCCAAATAATTCCGGTTTGCAACGCGATCAAGTCACGCTGTACTACATCCCGCTCTTTATCGTGCGCCAATTGCGCGTCTGGCAAGGCGATCAGCTCGTCCTGGAGATGGACGGCGGCATATCGATTTCGGAAAATCCTAACATCCGGTTTTCCTATGTGCCGAATGGTGCGAGCGTGTTTCGCGCGGAGGCCGTCGATACGGATGGCCACGTTTTCAAGGGCGAGTGGCCAGTTGAGCCAGCGACATAGTTGCTCACCTCAGAAGCAACGCACCTCTGCTTCCGCCTGAGCCCGCCGGAGATCCTCGAGCGCCGTTCGGGAGATTTCGGTCGAACGAAACTCGCCGCCAAGATTTCCAGGCACTTCGGACATGCTCAGCACCGTCTGTGCGGTGACGTAGCGATCGTACGGCAGGAGCGAAGCGATAATATCGATTGAGCAGGAGCATTTCTCGAGCGAAACTTGCGTCTCACCGTTGGCTTTCATGCACCCGAAGACGTAGTCAACGCGTGCGGAGGTCGGATAGTCGTTGAGATCTGCGGCCTTCACGTGCACACTCGTGGCACAAGCAGCGAGAAGTACGACAATCAATCCAATCGATTTGACGCTAAGCATGAGTGATTTACCCTTCGTTATTTTAGCTGTCGTGGTTGTCAGCCGATGAGGCCTTTAAAATAGATTTTGCTAGGACATCTGCAACGGGTATTGCAAGCGCTGGTTTTCCATGGGCCTGATCATTTTCGATTGCGATGGCGTACTGGTCGATTCCGAAATCATCGCCCATGCGCTACTGGCCCAAATGATGACGGATCTCGGTCATCCGATGACGACGGCCGAAGCGGTCCGGAAATTCGCCGGGCGCAGTCTGGCAGACACTTTGCCGCTCATCGAGGCTAGTTTGGGGCGAAGTATTCCTGACCATTTAGGCCGCCGCTATAGCCGTTTGTTGCTAGAGCGATTGCGTCGTGACCTGAAACCAATCGCCGGCGTAAAGGCGGCGGTCACGGCTTTGCATTGTCCCCGCTGCGTTGCTTCTTCCTCATCGCTTGAGCGAATCCACATGTCGTTGGAGGCAACCGGGCTCGCTTCGTTGTTCGGTCCGAACGTCTTCAGCGCGACCCAGGTCGCTCACGGCAAGCCTGCACCAGACCTCTATCACCTCGCGGCAAGAACAATGACGGTTACGCCCGAGAATTGCGTGGTGATCGAAGACTCAGCCTTGGGCGTGCGCGCCGGACGCGCGGCCGGGATGCAGGTCGTGGGCTTCACCGGTGCCGCACACGCAACCGATGATACCGCGGAGCAACTCGCGGCGGCGGGCGCCTGCGATGTGATCTCGTCCATGGTCGAGCTGCCGGCAACAGTCGAACGACTGATGTCTTGCGTCAAAACGACGCGTTAAGCGGATCGCGACTCCGGTCGCAAGTCCGCCGGCCTTTAAATTGGTGCGGAACGGATGGTGTGAAAAACTCTAAGCGCGGTGACTTGTTCGGCCACATCGTGAACGCGAAACAGCGCGGCACCTGCGGCGTATCCGGCGAGGCTCGCGGCAATCGTACCGATAAGTTGGGCTTCGATTTGCCGCTCGCTCAGTGAGCCGAGAAAAGCCTTACGCGATATGCCGAGCATGATCGGGCAGCCAAATACGGTCAGCTCGCCAAGACGTCTGAATATCTCGACATTCTGGTGGGCGGTTTTGCCAAACGCCAAGCCAGGGTCAACGATGATGCGCGATCGCGGAATACCAGCGCCTTCGGCAAGTGCGAGTGAGTAGGCAAAGAAGCTTTTGATATCGGCAATGATGTCGATCGCAGGGTTCTTTTCACTCCGATTGTGCGTGATGACGACAGCGGCCTCGGTGGCGGCGACAGTCTCGGCCATCACGGGGTCCTTCTGCAGGCCCCAGACGTCGTTTATGAGGATGGCGCCCAATTCCACAGCACGCGCAGCGACCTTCGATTTATAGGTGTCGATCGAGAGCGGCACTTCGAGTTCGGCGCCGAGTTGGGCAAGGATTGATTCTATTCGCGCGAGCTCTTCGCCTTCGCTGACCGCTGAAGCGCTGGGGCGTGTCGATTCGCCCCCGACATCGACAATGTCGCAACCTTCCGCCGTCATTTGTTTGGCGTGCGACAGGGCCGTTTCGGTGGTGACATAGCGTCCGCCGTCCGAAAAGGAATCCGGCGTCAGGTTGAGAATTCCCATGACGATCGGGCGCGTCCCGATCTTCGCGAGAAAGCTATCACGTCGGGCGCGCTGTTCGGCGCGCATCCGTTCTCTCCTCCTTTTGAGAGGATTCACAGTGGTAATTTTTGACGCTCCAGTTCGGATGCTCCCCGATCCACTGGGCAAGATAAGGCTGGGCACCTTGCACGCATTCGCGCAGCGAGCCCTGCCAGAGATACTCGATGCGCTGTTCCTCGCATTGATCGGGATGCGTTAAGGCGCAGACCGTGAAAACGATGGCTACGAGATCCATTAAGTTGCTCCGGCGGTTGTCGAACCGGGTGTTATGCAATTACCATACAAACCGGATTTGCAAAGGGTTAGTTCCGATTTCTAACAAAAATCTCGCCTTTGCCTAGGACCGCCATATCCCCGGCAAAGCGCGTCAGAGGCCGCCGCAAGAGCACCGCGGCGGCCTTGCTATAGGGTTCAATCATCTCGGCCAGCCATCGCATGGCGACAAGGTCGTACTGGCCGCAATCCGCGAATGTCGGCAAAAGGGCGCTGCAACCGTCGCCGAGTACGATTGTCCCGCGCTTGAGGAGGAAGCCCGGGAGCGGGCCGGCCTTGCGGCGCACAATCAACGTCCCGGCGATCATCCGGCTTCCGGCATAGGGTCCAGCTTCGCCTTCAACGACGATCGTACCACGGCGCATGCGGTCGCCTGCGCGCTCCCCAACGGAGCCGCGGACAACGACTACGCCGCCGCGCATGCCGGCAATTTCACCTGCCAGTGGGCTGCCGAGGCGATCCCCCGCTGTCCCGCGTATTTCGAATACGCCTGCCTTCATGCCCGAGGCGGCCCATGGTCCCGCATTGCCGAGCACCGTGAGCCGGCCTCCGGCCATAAGGCGTCCGGCTTGGACGCCAATATCGCCCTCGACTAGGATCTCGCCGTTTTTCATCTCTCGGCCGATATAATCGAGGCGATCACAAGCACCTTGAATGCGAATTTGCCCGACATCGCCCATACGCAGTCGAAAAGCATCAGCGACTTTGAAGCGCTGACGGGTTGTTTGCAGGTCGATTTGCTCGATCTCGCGTGGCGTTTTGCCGGCGAGGGCATGCGGCACGAGCGCCGACAGGTCGAGCCGCTGATCGGGCCGCTCGCGGAGGGTGAATGTCAGCGGCTTCACGGCAGCAATTCCCGCAAGTGATAATGATGCGGGCCGAGCTTGCCGCCGTAATTGCCGGCGCAGATTCGCGTCGCACCGCGTTTGGGGCCAAGCTTGATGACCGCCGCGATCCCCGCGCGCATGGCGGCTCCGACCGCCTCGGAGGTAAGGCCGTCCACGACGATTTCCAGCACACATGTTACGCCGGGTTCAAGCGAACTATCGACTGCGCCCCGCAGGGTAGGACAGAAGGCGTCGTTGGTGGAGGCGGGAACCCCTTTGTACTTTGAACCGACCTTTGAACCGGAGCGCACCACGCCGCCGGGAAAGGGCGCAATGACATCGGGCACTTTGGCGATCGCAGCCACGGCGGCTTCGGCGGCGGTACGCGTCGCCGGTGTCGTGCGGCCGATAAGAAGCAGATTGCCGCCGCCGACTGCCTTTTTGGTCAGGCCAGTCGTCGCCTCGCAGACAAATTCGCCATCCATGACAGGGATGCGCCAGAAATGCTTCGCGCCAAATCGTTTTGAGATCTGCCAGCCATCGCCAAAATAGCGCAGGGCATTGCCAAGCCTCAGGGTTTCTTCGCCTTCGAGTCCGGCGTAGCACGCCGACCCTGGGCTGGTGAGAACGCATTGCGCCACGCGCGCTTGCAGCTGTTTTTGGAGTTCGGCCGTCGAGACCGCAAACAGCAGAACCCGAACTCCCGGGCGACCGTCCGGGGTCTGCTTTCCCGTGAGTTCACAATCGATCCCCGCCTCACAGCCGCAGCCGATAACGGAGGTGGCGAAGCCGGTCATGGTCAGCGCGGCTTGGCGGGCCCATCCGGCGGTGTCGGCTGTAATGATCAGAGCGGTCGCGCGCATGCCGAAGGCTTCTGCAAACGTGTCGTCAATGTGCACGCCACGAACAATCAGCGACATGGCACAAATTCGAATGATTCTGGGCGTTGCAAAGCGTAATCCGGCACTTTGAGGAATTCATCCGAGAGCCCGTAGCGCTCCTCATAATAATTCTTCATCCGCCGATCGATGGCGCGATCGCGGTCCGGGGTGACGGCGAGGGCCCGGCCCCAGCGATCATTGACGACTTGTCCGTCGCGGACGACGAGATCGCCATCCTTAAACACCAGCGCAGCAGCGCGAAACATTCGCGCCCGGTCGGCAAGATCGTCGTATACCGCGACATCGGCAACAGCCCCAGCGCCAAGATGGCCGCGATCGGCCAACCCGAGCAGTTTGGCAGGAGCGGCGCGCGTCATAGTGGCGATCTCGTAAAACGAATATTCGCGCGTAATCCACGGCAGCGTCGTCACGGCCATCGCCTCAGGCGGCAGCTCGGCAATCCATTTCGCGCGCAGGTCACGGCTCATCAGCAGTGCAAAAATGTCCGGATAGCTCGTGAACGGCGCGCCATTGGGATGATCGGTGGTGAAGAAAACGCGCCAAGGGTCATTGATCAGCAAAAACAACTCGAGGCCGGCCGCCCATTGCACGGCGTTATAAAAGTCTTTTCGCCGATATTCGTACGGGACGATCCCGGCGCCATTGGCGTCGCCGTCCAGGATCAGCCACTTTTTCGGCCGCGCCTGCGTGCGCGCATTGAATTGCCGCAAAACGTCGGCCGAGATGGTTACCGTTTGGCCAAACATGACCTGGCCGATATCGATGGTCACGTTGGCCTTTCCGTTCACGGCTTCCGCAAGCTGCGGTGCGGCCGAAGAGAATTTTCGATCGCCCTCTTTGCCGTAGCTGTAGAACTGCAAGTGCGCGAGATGAAGCGGCAGCTCTTCCGCGGCCGCGATTGTCGCCAGCGCCGTCTCGAAATTTCCGGCAAGTCCGAGATTATTGCAATGAACATGCAATGGATGCGGCACGCCGAGCCTGCCCACTGCGCGCTGCAGGGCTTTTACAATCCGCCGCGACGTCACCCCATAAGCAGGAACGACATCGTCAAACGAGAACGCGCGCATGTTGTCCTTGAAGGCCGCGGCTCCGCCTGCATTCACAACCTTGATCCCGAGCGAACGGGACATGTCGAGGATCCATGCGACATAACCATCAATCGCCGCTTCGCTCTCATCGTTGTGCAAAAGCTGAAGCAGATAATTGTCATTGCCGAGCACCACGAGTGTTGCCTTGTCGATGATTGGCGTATCGCCAAGCTCGAGATGGGCGTGCAGCGCGTAATGCGGTGAGACCGCCGGTTCGACGACCGTGGTAAAACCCATGGCGGCGTAGAGACGGCCGGTCTCGAATGTAGACCACCCCTTTTTTGATAGCGGATTCTCGGCCGGGCGCATCGCCGCGGCGCCATGATATTCGGGTAGTAACAGCCGCGCGGTGTTCACATTCCAGCCAGCGATGTGGGAATGGATGTCGAGGGCGCCGGCCATGACGATTTTATCGGCCGCATCGTAGGTTACATCGGCACGCGCGTTTGGCGCGTCGACGATGCGGCCATCGCGGATCCAGACGTCGCCCTGTGCCTCGCGCCGATTGGCGGGATCGATGACGCGTCCACCGGCAATGCGCGTCAGCATGAAGGCACTCCGTGTTCCGGCGTTGCCGCCGAAATACGTTCGATTGCATCGGCCACGGAGATCTTCTCGCTTGGCCGTGCCGCCTCAAACGCCGCCAGAGTTCCGGTCGCGGCGAAGTATTGAACCCCGGAATGATCAATGCCGGGGCAGCCGACGGTGATTTGGACGTTGGCCGGCGTATGTAGTGCCGTGTCCTGCGCCGTCAATGCGATCGTTGGCAACGCCTTGCGCCATGGCGGGGCTTCATTGCTGTAGGCGGAGATCCAGATGATGCAATCGACTTCGCCGCTGGCCACAAGGCGGGGGCCGTCGAACAGCCAAGGATCGTGATCCGAAACGGCGCGGCTGAAGCTGGTGCGCATCGGAAAGCCGGTCATCCACCCGCAGACCTGCAATACGCCGATCGCATTGGCACCGGGTTCAAGCGGCAGGCTTGAGAACCGCGTCGTCGCATTTAGATCGTCGACAAGACCGCACAGCATTTCGATCACGAGTGGCTCCAGTTCTATGCTGGACCAGATCGCAGTACCAAAGCGCGCTTGTTTGAGAGTGGCCGCGGTTTGCCTCAGCAGTTTTGACGAGACACAAGCTTTGCCGGTGGGTCTACCGGCGACGTCGGCGCGTAGCGCCGCCAAGAGGCTCGGCAAGTCATCGAGTCCTCGGCCGATCGGCGTGACTGCGATCGTGTCCGCCAGCGGCAAGAAGTCCCGTCCCGGGCAGAGCCAAATGATGCGGCGCGGCTGGCTGTCCTTTGCCTGGCTGCTTCCGATCACGCGCTGTAGAAGTTGCTCGCGGGCGGTGCCACGAAGAGGGCCGGCCAGGAGCAGTGTGTCGGCGCGCACATGGCACTCCGTCGGTGTCGTCATCATGACGCCAGACGAGCGCATGACATCGAGGTTTCGCAGCACCCCTTCAGAGTTCATATGATCCACGATCGCTCCTGTCCGCTGCGCCAGCGCAATTGCGGCGCGCGCACCGGCGACGTCGGTGCCTAGTCCGGCAATAAGCATACTCGTGCTTGCCGCAATCAACTTGCCCGCTTCGGCAACAGCAGCATCAAGCGCTGCGGGCCTTCCTAAAATCCAGGCACGCTCCATCGCAAACTTCCTGTCAGCCTTCGGGTAAAAATTGGGGTCTTACTCGTCGTATTTAATATAGGCGAATCGCTGATCTTTTTGCGGAGTTCCTTCCAATGCGCCCCCCGATTTGTGGGGCTGCCAATGAACGACATCTTCGATTTTCTTCGCAAGTTCAAAATCCTTGTCCGTGATTCCCTTCGCGGCATGGTTTTGCAGCCGGACCTCGACCCAGGCATAGGATGCAGTGATGTCAGGATGATGCCAAGCCACTTCGGCGAGATGACCGACCGTATTAATGACCATTAACGTGCCTTTCCAACTGTTGGTCCGATATTTGCGGCGGATCCAGCCGTTTTCCAGATACCAGTGAGGTAAGTCGTTCTTCAACCGCTGTTGAATCTCTTCATCGGTGTAGGTTCGCTCATTTTTGGCTTCGGACATGGCGGTATCCTTCGATGATTCATGGTTCGAGTTGCCAACCGGCAGGGAACACAGCATTTTAGACCGGAATTCCCACTGGAAAAACTGGCGGACGGTCTACTTTGGGGAGATTGGGCTTGCGCGATGATGTTTCACGACCAACCGAGATTGCCGTTACTGTTCCCGCCCGGCTGCATCTCGGTTTCCTTGATCTCAACGGCGGACTGGGCCGGAAGTTCGGCGGCATCGGACTCGCAATCAGCAATTTTGAGACCAGCCTTAGCGTCCGGCGCGCAAAGCATAACCGCGTTTCCGGTCCGGAAAGCGAGCGTGTTCAACGCTACCTGCAAAAAATGGAACGCTCGCTCGCCTATGATGGCGCGCACGCCGTAAATGTGTTGCAAACCGTTCCCACACATTCCGGTCTGGGATCAGGCACGCAGCTTGCGCTTGCCGTGGCGAGCGGGATACGCCGATTGCACAACCTGCCGCTCCAGGTCGAGGAGGACGCATTGAAGCTTGGACGCGGCGCGCGTTCGGGAATCGGTATTGGACTATTTCATCGCGGCGGCTTGGTTGTCGACGGTGGTCACGGCGACCACTCGGGAGTGGCTCCCATCGTCGCTCACCTGCCATTTCCAGAGCATTGGCGCGTCCTTGTTATCCTCGACTGGCAGCGTCGTGGCGTGCACGGTCTCGATGAGGTCTCGGCGTTCGCCAATCTCGCACCGATGCCGGCGGCTGATGCCTCCCGGATTTGTCGGCTGGTTCTTATGAAGGCATTACCGGCCCTCGCGGAGCACGATATCGTCAGCTTCGGCGCCGCCATAAAGGAATTGCAGGCTTGCCTTGGCAGTTATTTTGCTGTGGCGCAGGGTGGCAGCGCCTTTACGAGCGCAGCGGTTGCCAGTGTCCTTGCAGGGCTCGATGCCGCCGGCGCCCATGGGGTCGGGCAGAGCTCCTGGGGGCCGACGGGATTTGCATTCGCTCCATCGCTCGAAGAAGCCGAGCGCCTAGCGAAGCTCGCTAGAGAACATCCGCTAGCCGGCGGGCTGGACATCAGGATTTGCAGCGGCCTCAATCGCGGCGCAGCAATCGTTGCGCAAACGCAGGGATACCGGTAACTCGTCGCAGAACGACACAATAGGAAATACTGATATGGCGGAAAAGAATATTCTTCATATGGTCTCTCCCACAAAGCAGGTCAGTCCGTTTGACGTGAACATGGCGCTCGATGCCGGTTACGATGCGGTTATTCCCTACAGCAACGTGACTCTCGACGAAATCACAGCGCTTGTTCAAGATTGCATCTTCTCCCGCCCACCCAAGCTTGGTGTGCGCACGGCAATGTTCTTCGGCGGAAAAAACGCAACTCTCGCGCTCGACATGCTGGCGAACGCCAAGAAAGCTTTGGTACCGCCCTTTGGAATGTCTTTCTTTGCCGATCCGGCCGGCTCGTTCACAACCGCTGCGGCGATGGTTGCGTGCGTCGAAAAGATCCTACAGCAGAAGTATCATCGAAATCTCGATGGCCTCAAGGTCGCCATTTTCGGAGCGACCGGCGTCGTCGGTTATGCCTCCGCCGTCATTGCCGCGCTTCAGCGAAGCAAGGTCACGATCGTCGGTTACGACGGCATCAAGCGGGTGACCGATAGCGCCAAGGAAATGAAGGCGCGTTTCAACGTGGAGGTCCAGCCGGCAGACGGCAGCGACGATGCCAAAAAGTCGGCCATTCTCGACGAGAACGAAGCCGCACTATGCGCCGGCCGTGCCGGCGTCCAGATATTATCGAAAGCGCAGCTCGACGGCGCAAAGAAACTTCTGATTGCCGCCGACGTGAATGCCGTTCCCCCGCCCGGCGTCGAGGGCCTCGGGGTGCAGGCAAATGGTGATCCATTGACGGCAAATGGCGCGGTCGGCCTGGGACCCTTGGCGATCGGCAATATCAAATACAAGACCGAGTTTGGCTTGTTTCAGAAGATGATCGCGGCGACGAGGCCGGTACAATTCGATTTTCGCGACGCGTTTGTGCTTGCTCGTGAGCTCAATGGCTGAAAATCCCGCGGTGCTGATTGCGGCCATTTCCGGCCGCGCGCTGGCGCAATCGGCACAACGTGGCGGTTACCAGCCGCTGGTGGTGGATTTCTTCGGCGACCAGGACACCTTGCAGATCGCGCGCGATCATGTCCGACTGACTGGAAACCTCGCAAATGGGATCGCGGAGAACGTTCTTTGCACCGCATTAGGAGGGCTCGCCGATCGCTACCAGCCGATCGGGATCGTGTGCGGAAGCGGCTTCGAGGATAGACCCCAACTCCTGCAGAGTGTCGCTGCACGCTGGCGAGTTTTCGGCAATGGCGTCGAAACCGTGTCCAAGGTCAAGAATCCCGAGATGCTTTCCGCGATCTGTGGCAAGCTCGCCATTCCCTTTCCGGAATTCTCGTCGACCAAGCCGCTCAATCCCGCCGGGTGGCTTGCAAAACGCATCGGCGGCGCAGGCGGCGGTCATATCACCCCAGCATCGCGATCGGCGAGCCGCACCGTCTACTTCCAGCGGAAGGTCCCCGGCATCCCAATATCGCTTCTTTTTCTCGCCGACGGAGCGAGTTCAACGGTGGTCGGGTTCAGCTTGCAATGGGCGTTGGGCACGGCGCGTCGACCCTATCGCTACGGGGGTGCCGTACAACCCGCGGCGCTTGCGCCCCACATGGCCACTTTGCTTACCAGCGCCGTCGATCGACTGGTGACAGCAACCTCAATGGTTGGGCTGAACAGCGCTGATTTCCACGTCGACGGCGAGCGCTACTGGCTGTTGGATGTCAACCCTCGACCGGGCGCGACGCTCGATATTTTCGAACCGCCCGAAGGATCGCTCTTTGCGTGTCATATCGCAGCTTGCGCCGGCGGGCTAACTGCCGCTCCGCACTATCCCACCGAGGCCAAGGCTGCAGCAATCGTCTATGCTGAAGACGACGTTTCTTCCGTTCCAGTGCTGGATTGGCCGGACTGGACGGCCGACCGGCCACAGCCAGGGATCACGATCAAGGCTGGCGAGCCGCTATGTACCGTTTATGCTTGCGACAAAGCTGCTGCGGTAGCTAAAGCCCTTGTGGACAAACGACGTCGCACAATTCTGACTTGGATGCGCGCGGGGCAGCAATGACAACAATGCCGGGAGTAAGTGTGAATCAGCGGTCCGCTGAACTCGTCGCTCGCCTTGTCGCAGATGCCGAAGAGTTGAGAGTCGGTATCTCACGTGGTGAGCTTGGCGAGACGCTGATAGATGCGGGCAGCAAAAAACTCGGCGGCATTGCGGCCGGTTTGCAGATTGCCGAAATCTGCATGGGTGGGCTCGGTGAAGTCACGCTGGTGCCTTCGTCGGCGACGCCGCACTGGCCGTGGACAATCGTCGTACGTTCTTCGAACCCTGTGATCGCGTGTCTCGCAAGCCAGTATGCCGGATGGCGCCTTGCCGATGACAGCGGCGAAAAGCCGTTTTTTGCATTGGGTTCGGGCCCGGCCCGGGCACTCGCTAGGCGCGAGCCGCTATTTGATGTTTTGAATTATTCCGACGACGCCAACCGCGCCACTCTGGTCATCGAAAGTGGCAGGCCGCCTCCGCAAAAGATCGTTGCCACCGTCGCACAGCATTGCCGTGTCAAACCAGAAGATTTGACGATTATTTTCGCCCCAACCCAATCTCTTGTCGGCAGCACGCAAATTGTTGCGCGGGTGATTGAAGTCGCCCTGCATAAGACGCACGAATTGGGCTTTCCACTCGACCGCGTTGTCGACGGCACGGGCGCGGCGCCGCTGTGCCCGCCTGATCCCGATTTCGTCAAAGCTATGGGCCGAACGAACGATGCCATTATTTTTGCGGGGAGGGTTCAGCTCTATGTGACCGGACCAGCCGGCGCGGCGCGCGAACTCGCGCACAAGCTCCCGAGCAAGGCTTCGCGTGACTATGGTCGACCATTTTCGGAGATTTTCAAACAAGTCAAAGGTGACTTTTACGCAATCGACCCAATGCTCTTTAGTCCGGCTCAAATCATCGTGACGGCGCTGGAAACCGGCGAAAGCTTTCATTCGGGTGAAATCGATTTGGAATTGCTGGATGCGTCCTTCGCTTGAGCGCTTCGCGCATAGCCTTTGCGGTTCTCGGCCGGTCGTCGGTCTTGTGATCGATCGCCCGGATTGGCATGCGCGAGAGCTGATTGGGGCGCTTTCGGCGCGAGGGGTCGAAACGGTGACTGTGCGCCTGGACCGGTGCGGAATAGCAACAGGCAGCGATACCGGACTGCATATCGACGGCTTCGGCAAAGCAGTTCCTGATACCCTGGTGGTGCGCACCATGTCGGGTGGGACGTTTGAAGCGGTCACGTTACGGCTCGGCGTTCTTCATGCCTTGCGGGAGCTTGGCGTTACGGTGTGGAACGATGCTCGTACAATCGAGCGTTGTGTCGACAAGTCGATGACGAGCTTTCTGCTCTCGCGTGCCGGGATCGCAACCCCTGCGACTTGGGCGACGGAATCTTACGAGCAGGCTTACGCTATCGTGGAGCGCGAGGCTGCCGAGGGCCCTCTGGTCCTCAAGCCGCTGTTCGGATCGCAGGGGCGGGGCCTGATGCTGATTCGAAAGCCGGCAGACCTGCCGCAAGCAGAGCAGGCCGCGGGCCGTGTTTTCTATCTTCAACGTTTTATCGGCATCGAACGTCATGACGGCTATCACGATTTTCGCCTTCTCGTGGTGCAGGGCCGGGTCGTCGCAGCGATGGGGCGCCACTCATCCCATTGGATCACCAATATAAAGCGCGGCGGACGCCCTGTCGCAGTTGCCGTCAATGACGAAATGAAGACACTGGCATTGGGCGCCGCCGCGGCCGTCGGCGCCAAATTCGTCGGTGTCGATATTGTCTACGGGAATGACGAACGACCGGTCGTTCTCGAGGTCAATAGCATGCCCGCCTGGTCGGGATTGCAGAGGGTGACCTCAGTCAGCATCGCCTCCGTTTTCGCCGATGCGCTTGCTGCAGAACTTGCAACCCGACACTCGCGAGGGGCTATGGCGTGACCGCGCGCGCGGAGCGCATCGAAGACGCCTTCAAGTGGGCGTGTCTTGCGGAGCTCGACGCGCCTAAGCCCGGCAACGTACATGCCTTTGCGAGCGGTCATCGCATGACAGTGGACGAATTTGTCCGCAGTGCCGATGCCGCCGCAGCTCCGTTGTCGGCGGAAGGCACTCGGGTCGGCGTCCGGATCGATGCCGCCGTGGCGGCGACTTTCGCCGCGGTGGGTACCAATACCAACCTTGGAATTATCTTGCTGTGTGCGCCGCTTGCGGCGGCAGCCGAACGTGACGGGGCAAGGACCGGCTTGCGTGGGGCACTCGGCGATGTTCTGCGGAATCTCGATGTCGACGATGCAAATCTTGCCTTTCGTGCGATTGTTCGGGCTGTACCGGCCGGGCTCGGCCGAAGCGCCAGCCACGATGTCTTCAATCCGGCTACCGTGACCCTCTTTCAGGCGATGGCTGATGCCGCCGACCGCGACTTAGTCGCACGACAGTATGTGACGGACTTTGCCGACATATTCGACTTCGGCTTGCCTTTGCTGCAAGCCGGTAAAGAAAGAGCCGACTCAAAATGGGCGACGCTCGCCACCTTTTTGGGCTTTCTTTCAGCGTCACCTGACAGTCATATTGCACGGAAGTTCGGCGCCAAAACGGCTCAAGCCGTCCAACGCAAGGCAGCCACATTCCAGAGAATGCTGCGAGCGGCGGAAGAGCCGAGCCAACTTCTTCCCGCCCTTCTGGCGTGGGACAGCGCCCTCAAAGACGAAGGCATCAACCCCGGCACGAGTGCAGACCTCACTGTAGCGACACTTTTTGCAAACCGGCTGCAAACCATCTTGCCGTCCGCGCGCAACAGTGGTTGACTTTGCAGTGCGGACTTCGTTCCGCCGCTATCTGGCTAACCGGTCCGGCTTGCTCGAGTCGGGCGCTGACAACAAGGGTAGATGTGTAGCAGGGGGCGTCCGCCCGCCTGCAAGGTGTGATTTCCCTGGGAGGAGATGGCGATGGCAAAGATTAATGGACTGTGCGTCGGTGAATCGCTCGTCGGTGACGGCAATGAAGTTGCCCATATCGATCTCATTATGGGCCCACGCGGCAGTACTGCTGAAGAGGCGTTTGCGAACTGCCTCACAAACAACAAGGACGGATTTACATCATTGCTCGCGGTGGTCGCGCCAAACCTGCTGTGCAAGCCGGCGACCGTTCTGTTCAACAAAGTGACAATCAAAGGCGCCAAGCAGGCCGTGCAAATGTTCGGCCCCGCTCAGCATGCGGTCGCAATGGCAGTTGCCGATAGCGTCGCTGAGGGAGTCATTCCTGCGGATGAGGCCGACAATCTCTTCATCTGTGTAGGCGTGTTCATCCACTGGGAGGCAGCCGACGATAAGAAGATTCAAGATTTCAATTATCGCGCGACAAAGGAATCCATCGCCCGGGCCGTGAACGGCGAACCCAAGGCCGCTGAAGTGGTCGCCAAGCGCAACCAGGTCAAGCATCCGTTCGCTCCAAATTAGCCGTACTTATACTTCTGACAGGTGCGCAATCTGCGCGCCTGTCAGATTTCCGTTATGCAAGCTTGTCGCCACGAGCGCGCCTGATATTCCAGCCCGCGAAAGCAAGGCAAGATCGTTAGCATCGCGCACACCGCCAGCGGCGTATACCTGCCGGCCGGCAGCGCGCGACTTGATATCCGTCAGCCGGCCCATATCGGGTCCGCTCGCGCTGCCGACGCGGGCGAGCGCCATGACGATGATCTTCTGCGGCCAGGTGTTCGCGTTCTTCAATACCGAAGCTGGTCCCAGGAACGCATCGCCCCGAAAATCCAGAGACAAAATGGCGCGCGTGTCTCGACAAAGATGACGGATAAGCTCGTCGTCCCGCTGTGTTTCGCTGCCAAGGACAAGATGTCCAAGATCAGCTTCGAGCCAGTGCTCGGCATCGCGCAAATCCGCCATGCCGGCATCCACCCAGAATGCAAGATGGGGATACTCGGCTCTCAACTCTCTCAGAGCTTTGCTGTTGTCGCCCTTGCGTTCGATGGCATCGAGATCGGCAACATAGAAGGCTTTAAATGGGAAGAGGGACAGTAGCCCTCGCGCAACTTGATTGGGCTCACTCGTAGGGGACAAGGGTGTTTTAATCGGTGCGTATGCGCTACGCATTCCCATGCGAGCATGGACGACAATTCCGTCCTTAAGATCGAGTACGGGGATGACTTCCATGACGGTGCCTTGAGAGCGAGGCGGACGGATCAAAAGCAAAGATGCATCGTATATTCTAGCAATCTCACCCGCGAGCTGACATGACCGTGGTCATAGGTTGGGACATCGGCGGCGTTCACCTCAAGGCAGTGCGCGCGCAGGACGGCCAGATTGTCAAAGCCGCCCAATACGCGTCGCCTTTGCGGAGCGGAACAGGACTTCTGCAGAATGCATTTGCTCAGGCGCGTAGGGACATGGGTGATGGCGATCGCAACGTTGTCACCATGACAGGGGAGTTGGCGGACACTTTTGCCTCTCGCCAAGAAGGCGTCGAGCAACTCTCGTTGCTTGTCGAACAACAACTCGAAAACGTGTCTATCTACGCGGGGCCGTCCGGGTTTGTTGCCGGGACTGAGGCGCGGCGGCATTGGACTGAGATTGCATCCGCAAACTGGCACGCTTGCGCGGCGGCGATCGCCAAGCGCCGCAAGACCGCTTTGTTCATTGACGTCGGCTCGACGACAACTGACGTTGTGCCGATCGCCGACGGCAAGGTGATGTCACGCGGGTACTCCGATGCCGAGCGATTGGCGGCAGGCGAACTGGTCTATACCGGACTGGTGAGAAGCTTTGTAATGGCGACGGCGCCGCGCGCTCCGTTGAACGGTCTATGGACGGCATTGATAAACGAGAACTTTGCCACAATGGCTGATGTGCACCGCATTCTCGGTACTCTGCCAGCGGGCGTCGATCTCATGGCCACTGCCGACGGGAGGGAAAAATCCATCCCGGCGTCTCGCGCTCGTCTCGCCCGAATGTTGGGGAGCGATGCCGTTAACGCAGACGACAAAACGTGGGACTTGCTGGCGAAGTGGTTTGCGGAGGCACAAATACGCAGCATCGCGGACGCCGTGATGCTCGTCATATCGCATTGCCTTACGGCATCGGCTGCCCCTGTCATCGCCGCTGGAATAGGAGTAGGCGTTGTTGCCGAGGTTGCGCAACGGCTTGGACTTTCCTGCGAGAGGTTCGACGAGCTATTGGATGTGGTTCCAGAGGCGCGCGATTCGGTATGTCACTGCGCACCGGCGGCTGCACTTACTGCTCTTGCCTCATGAAGCGGCTGACCCAATGCGGTGGAGAACGGCCATGCGCCTAGCACTCAGTCTGTTCTGGATTATCCTCCTGATGTTGGAGCCATCCGGGGTCTTAGCGGCCGAACTCACACGCGCGGAAGTGCAATCGAAGCTTGCTTCCACCCCGGCTGGCCAAGCAGCAAGCTTCGTCGGAATGTCGCTTGCTGGCGCGGATCTTCATGACTTGGACTTCAGCCATGCTGATCTTTCGGGCGCGGACCTGTCGGGGGCTGACTTGCGTGGTGCCAAGCTTGTCGGAACCAAGCTTGTCGGGGCTAAGTTACCGGGCGCAAACCTGAACCTTGCCTGGATCATGGGTGCGGATTTTTCGGAGGCCAATCTCTCCGGCGCCGACCTGGAAACGCTTGTCGTTTCGGCCGGAATGCAGACGCTTCCGCAAGAGGCCGCTACCTTTGCCGGCGCCAATCTCTCCGGCGCCAGGGTCACGGCACGCTTTGACCTCGATGATATGCACGGCGCGAATCTTTCTCATATTCAGGCATCTGCGGATATGAAAAATCAATCCATGGGACTGATCCGAACCGAATTTTCACAGGCGAATTTGACCAACGCAAATTTCGCGGATGCGGCTCTGGCGCACGTAAATTTCGCGTTTGCGAAATTATCGGGTGCAAATTTTTCAGGAGCGGATTTGAGCTACGCGGATCTGACCGGTGCCGATCTTACCGACGCGGATCTGACGGGCGCCAATACAACTGGCAGCATTTTCAGTCGTGCCGTGCTTAAGGGCGCAAAGGGATATCAATAATCCTCAGTAGCAGGCTGTCGTCTAAGTGGGTGATATAACGCACTTGCCGGGCGGTCTCGAAACGAGCGCGTCTTGACGCACGTGTCCGAATCTCGGCCGTCGAGAAGGCGCAAACCAATCAGACCGGGTCGATCGAGCCGGACGGCGCGCCTGGAGCCGCGGTCAAATTTTTCTTTTCGCTGATCTGCACGGTCGGTTGGCCGTTTGTATAATTCGGAATGTCGCCCATGATCGCTTCGCCATGCGGTCCAAAGGCGACTTAGAATGTGTCGACCGAATCGAACGCCAGATGAGCCATGGCGACATAGGTAGCGGGTGCGCCCAGGGCGCCGCCGGCGATGCCTTGTTCCGCAACGCTTTTGCAGACAGGGCCGAGCTTTTGCTTCACCATCGGAATGTGCTTTGCCAAATAATAGTTCATGTCAAATTTGGTATTGGCTCCCTTAGGATAAAGCACGCTCACCATAATCATAGGATCACTCCCCAAGGTTGACTTGCCGTAAGATCGACAAAATGATTGCAAATCTCGACCCTAGTACGTTGCCGTGACGAGCGCCCCAACTCTGCCGTCACCTGTCGGGTGCGTATTCGGTATTGCCGCCGCCTGATAGACCGGCGACATCAGAATGGAATCGGAATGGAAGAAGTGCAGGTCTTCGTCGATCGACAAACCCGACGGGCGACTGTCGCGGTTGGTGAGATGGCGCTTTGAACATCCTCTGTGGCGCTTGTCGGCCTCGCAGTTCTGTCGCTATCATAGTCTTGATAGCACGGGAGGGCTTCGTGCGATCATTTCTGAAGGTAGTGGCAAGTGCGATCGTGCTTGGCGGCTGCGCGGCGACGGAGCAGTCGACGCATTGGACAAAGCCGGGCACGACCCAAGAAACGTTTCTGCGGGATCGTGCCGCTTGCATTCAAGAAACAGAGCAATGGAATGGCTGGGTCCAAGGCGGCTCGCGTGACACCTGTTTGGAAGCGCGGGGGTACAAACAAGATCCAAACGGCGACTTGTTCGCGTCGCCTGAGGCGATAAAAAATCCCCTTGGGGCTGCGCTGGTTACGCCAAACCTCGGACCGGCCGCGACGAGCGCCCAGACTGCAGCTGGCCAAGATTATAGTCGGGCGGTCTCAGATTATCGAAATTGCCTTGCCGCCAACCCGTCACATGTGAACGCCTGCGACGGACTACGTCACATCATGGATGCGGATGCGCAGGTCTTATCCGGTTCCGGCTCGCCCCAACAGAACAACACCGGTAGCACCCAAGGTCACTAGACGCTAAAGGAAGGCGGGCTGGAACACCACACCAGTTTCCGAGTGCTTCGTGGCGTTTGCTTCAGCACGTTACTCTTGAACTTGTTCACGTCACAGCCCTTCATGATACTATAGACTTGATGATACTATACTTGGTGTCCGATATCGGAGGGGGTCATGTTGAATTGGCGTCAATTCATGCTTGCTGTTGCATTTGCTCTTATCAACGTCGCTTCGTCGCCGCACGCCGCACGGGCTGTTGATGGCTTGTTCGGCCCCGGAGCACCGCAAAACTCGTCCTCATGGTGCCGTCGTGAGTGGCAATGCGGCCGCCACGGCTGTGCCTGGCAGGGGCTCTGTCCACCGCAAACCTTTGCCACCTCGTATCTTTGGCAGGTTCAAGATCATTGGCCGGCGCAAGCTCTGGCCGGCTACGATGACGCCTGGTGCCGCATCTACGGCCCGCCTACCTCGCCCGATTACACACAATGTCGGGTGAACAATTACTACACTCGCCTATCGGTCCCCATTCGTGCGACCAAATAGTGTGGGCTTACCCGTAAAGCGCGCATTTTAGGCACCCTGCCGACCGTGCGCAGCCGAAGGGAGTCGCAATCACGAATAGTGAGGTGAGTTCGCAACTCCGCCGCAAGTCGAAAAGGGCTGCCTTGCTTTCAATCTCCGTCACGGAAGCGAGAGGACCACCGGTTGAGCTGCGCTAGTGTGAGATCGGTAAAGTGGAAATGGCTACGAAAAACGGTCGCTGGATGGTGTGGCTACCCGTTGCCGTTTGCGCGGGCTTGGTCCCGTATTCGGCGAAAGGTGCTGACGGCGTTCCCGAGAATGCCGCCAACGGCGACCCCTGCGGCGGCATTAGGCCTTGCGATCTCGGCGGAAACTTCACGATCGATGAGATGCTGAAGCAAAAGCCCTATGGAATACGTGGCGTGTGCGAGTCGCGCTGCTTTTGGCAAGCGGTGGTGACCAATTCGTGCTTTTACCCCGACGCGATCGTCGACATCCATGCCCCCGTCAATGCCAACACCGGCCAGCTCAACAAATTGGCGGCCGATATCCTGATTTCAGAGACGAAATCGCCCGGCCTCCAGCGCTATCTCAAGGACAGCGGAGCCGGCTATCGGACCTCATTCACCCGATTGACCGGACAAGAGCTCATCAACCTGGGCGCGCCCGCTTGCCGCTAGCAAGTCACGGCGAATACTGAGCTCGTTGCGGCGCGAGGACGAAGCGCTCAAAATCCCCTTTTTGACGGCTGCGAACTATGCAGTTGTAGACGGGGCTACAGCAAAACCTTGCGAGACGAGAATTCGAACAGTCTAACGCGATCATGTTGCGCAGGAGCAGGGACAAAAAAGAAAGGCGGGGAAGAAGCCTTTCGGCAACTTCCCCGCCAGTACCGAGGTTCAAAGATTACCAGAAGAAGGTGGTTCCGGCCGCAACTGCGTTGTCGTGGATGGTTTGACCGATCTGGTTTTCGGATGTGGTGGAGATAAACTCGGCCTGCAGATTGACCCACTTCGTGAGCTTGTAACGGGCGAAACCGATCCAAGACTCGTTGTTCTTAACGAGGCAATTGTCTTGGAAGAAGCCCGTGGTCACCCCCGTGCATTCGTTGAGTATGGCGAGTTGGTCGTTTCCGTCAGCTGATTCCAAGTGGCTCACGCCCCAGCTACCGCCCAGCGTGAAGACCCCGCTGAACGTATAGGCCGCCTGCAAGTATCCGCCGTCCGACCTGCGTGCGGCGCCGGCTGCATCAACGCCATCGAAGAACAGGCCCGTGGTGCCGACGCCTTTGCCGGTGTAGCCGTAGGCGACGAAATTCCATCCCCACGTGTCGAGCATGGCAAAGCCGTCCACGGCCCAAGCGTTAACCTCAGCATCGGCATTCAAAAAGAATGGAGCCTGTAAAACTTCAACGTCACAGAAGCCAGTGAGGGGGTCGGTGATGCCAGTGCAGTCAGCCTGCAGTCTCTGCCAGACGGCGCTGGTTGAAAGTGTCAACTTGGAATCAGTCCATAAGGGCGTGACATACGACAGCTTGCCCTGGAACTGGGGCAAGTCGTGCCCGGTAAACACTCCTGACGACGTCGGGTCCCCCGAAAAGGCCAGGTCCGATAATGGCGTCATCGCGCCGATATAGCCCGTGAACCCGCCCCAGGTCGGGGTCTTGTAGGTGATCTGTGGCACGAAATCGGCGTAGATATAGCCAACGCCGATGCGGCCGAGCGACGTGTTGTGGGGCGCGATATTATTCCCCGGCGAGCCAACGCCCAACAGCGTCAGGTCGTTGAGAATGGCATCGGACGCGAAGAGGCCGATGTCGCGACCGATCTTGACGGTGCCCCAGGCCGGGTTGCCGATCGTGCCGTAGAATTGGCGGAAGTCGACGCCGGGCGTGCCAAGGCTGAACGGGGCGCCGGGCCCATTGGCATTGACGACAGTCGGCTCGACGTTGTTGCCGCCAACATAGAGGCCCAAATAGACGCCGATATCCAGGCCTGCTTGATGGGTGGCGAGACTGACCTGGAAGGAACTCGGCAACAAGCCCGACCGGATGGCTGCGGAGTTGTTTTGATTGAACTGAGCCAACCCGCCACCGATGACAGGATGATTTTGGTCCTTGTCCGGGAAGTCTTCGACGCCGAAGAAGCTGATATCGCCCTTGGTGCAGATATCCACTTCACCGACGCGTATCCCAACGCAATTGGGAAGGACCGTTACGTATTCGACCGGCGATTTGGCTTTCATCGGAACAGCCATGTCGGCGGCGGTGAGCGTTTCCGCCTTAGCTTTGGCGATCTCCGCTTCGCTGGCCGCCGAGTCGGACTTGGCCTTGGCCTCCGCTTGGTTGGCCTTGGCTTGAGCTTCATGGGCCTTGGCTTCCGCTTCGCGGGCCTTGGCTTCCGCAGCCTGCAGCTTTTGGGCGCTATCTTTGGCTTCGGCCTGTTGGCGCGCTTTGATTTGATCGTATTCGGCCTGAGTAATCGCGCCTTTGGCCTTCAGCACGTCGAGCAGAGCGCTGTTGTCGTCCGCCCGCGCGTGCGACGATGCGACGATCAAGGCTGAAAAGGCGCACGCTGCTCCGAGCTTGGCAATTCGCTTGCTGATCATAAGATCCCCCCGTAAGAGCTTCGAGCATTCCACGGTTTCCGTGGGATACTCCCCCGAGCCTTTCAGCAACATTCGCGTAGTTACCGACGTCGCGAAAAGCTCAAACCAAGCGGGAAAGCTTCCGAGCAGCGTGTCACAGCCTGAGTGGGACACGAGAGAGCTTAACTGCTCTCCCGGGTCCATCCCCGACTTCCGAATAAGACGCCAGCACTCCCCCGTCGCCAGCGACTCTAGAAGCCTAGAAGCAATGGTGATCCTAATCGGGATTCCTTGCCGGCCCAATTAGAAATTAAGGAATCTATCCATTTCTGCGACTGTGTGACTTAAATGACACCAAAGGCACTATCCATTTGATCAGACGTTTCTTTACGCGAGTCCATATTGGGATTTTAGCGTTTTTGATGCGGGTTCTGGGTGCGTGGGCTGTGGTTAACTTGGTCGGTCAACGGGTTGTTTGATTGTGAACTGCCCACATCGAGCCTCTTCTCGAGCCTACTTGGCAGCGTATCCCCAGGCGACATTGCGATCCGTCCGGTCAGCACTCTGCCGATTCCTTGCGATCGATCTAGCTCCCAGCACCTGGTATAAAGCAACGGATCTCAGTCTTGCCGTCCTGTTCGTACGGCCATACGACGGCCGGCCCAAAACGGTTGGGCTCCTTGACAACGGCCGCGTCGGGCACGTCAACCCACTCTCCTTGGAGGCGGACGCGATAGTGACCCTCCTGTGAATCCCAGTCGACATCGCTCACACTCACGCCGTCAGCGAATGAGCAGCAGAGACCTTTGCCGCTCGCGAGCTGATCGAACCATTGCTTAAGCGGCGAATTTGCAAATTGTCCGTTGTCACGTGCCGACGAATGGTTCGATGCCAGCACGATCATCCACAATGTTAAAGCCGCCATACCGCGGAAACGGCACATTGATGGCCTCCGGCCTCTCACCACGTGTCTTGATCAACGTCTCTTGATCAACGTGTCTTGAACAACGTGTCTTGAACAACGTGTCTTGAACAACGTGTCTTGAACAACGTGTCTCGATCAACGTGTCTCGATCAACGTGTCTCGATCAAGTGTCTCGATCAAGTGTCTCGATCAAGTGTCTCGATCAAAGTGTCTCGATCAAAGTGTCTCGATCAAAGTGTCTCGATCAAAGTGTCTCGATCAAGTGTCTCGATCAAAGTGTCTCGATCAAAGTGTCTCGATCAACGTGTCTCGATCAGCGTGTCTCGATCACGTGTCTCGATGACGTGTCTTGCCGCGTGTTAGCATTTGCCGCCGGATGGCCGGTCCGGCGGCCTGGCCAGGCATCGGCCCTCATCGCTCGAAATAGCCAGAAAGCCGGCCCGTTAAATGGCGATTCGATTTTTTAGGCACACAAGTTTGTGAGGCAAATTTTTAGGCACACAAGTTTGCGAGGTGAAAAGGACTCGCACCCAGACTGGCCGCTGACCTTGCTTGTCCTGCGGCGGCTAAAATTGGTGGCCCGTCGTGATTGCGGCGTCTGGCCGATAAATGCCGATAAATGATGAAAACCCGTCGCGAATTGCTATTGCGCGCCAATTGAGGCGGGCCTAGTATGGTTTTGAGTTTCCGGCTTCAAGGACGCTGGCTATTCAGGGAGGGCTCGCGTTCTCTTCGCAGGCTTAGGCTGTTGTCGAGCGATGTCATTGCTCGCAATGCGCTGACGCCGTGACACGCTGCCGGAGATGTTTCCCCAGGCACGGGTTTGCGCCGCGAGGCCAGGCTAGCTTTGGGCTTGTTCGCGTCGGTGCACCACTCGAACTCAACGTCGCAGGGAGGATGCACGATGCGTTATCTTTCGCTTACGCTCGGTACCTGCGTAGGCATGGTCGCGGCGGTCGCCGCGGGATCTGTCTATGCAGCTAGTGATTTGGAAAGGGCTGTGGCCAATCCGGCCAACTTTGCCATGCCGCGTCTCAACAACGCCGCCACGGCGTACTCGCCACTCAAACAGATCAATGCCGGCAACGTCGGCAAACTGCAGGCGGCATGGACGTTTTCGACCGGTGTGCTGCGTGGCCACGAAGGCGCCCCGCTGGTCATCGGCGACGTCATGTACTTTTCGACGCCGTTTCCGAACATCGTCTACGCACTCGATCTCAGTCATGACGGCAAGATCCTGTGGAAATATGAGCCGAAGCAGGATCCGAGCGTGATCCCGGTGATGTGTTGCGACACGGTCAATCGTGGCGTGTCTTTTGGCGATGGCAAGATCTTCCTGCACCAGGCCGACGACACGCTGGTGGCGCTGGATGCCAAGACCGGCAAGGAAGTCTGGTCGGCGCAAAATGGCGATCCGAAGCGGGGCCAGACCGGCACTTCGGCGCCGTTCGTGTACAAGGACAAGGTTCTGGTCGGCACGTCTGGTGGCGAATTTGGCGTGCAGTGTTCGGTTGCCGCCTACGACATCAATTCCGGCAAGCTGATATGGCGCGGCTACTCGGAAGGCCCGGATGATCAGATCCTCGTCGACGACAAAACCACTGCGCTGGGCAAGCCGATTGGCAAGGACTCCAGCCTGAAGACCTGGCAAGGCGACCAATGGAAAATTGGTGGCGGCTGCACCTGGGGCTGGATGGCCTATGATCCGCAGCTGAACCTGGTCTATTACGGGTCGGGCAATCCTTCGACCTGGAACCCAGTGCAGCGTCCGGGCGACAACAAGTGGTCGATGACCATGTGGGCGCGCGA
>Ga0187783_10000576_pt1 | contig 26863 bp, 31 predicted proteins | sample 1015_SJ02_MP02_2_FD_132471 | JGI IMG/M metagenome (GOLD analysis project Ga0187783, IMG submission 132471) | Tropical peat soil microbial communities from peatlands in Department of Meta, Colombia - 1015_SJ02_MP02_20_MG | ecosystem: Environmental > Terrestrial > Soil > Wetlands > Peat | place...
GGGGACGAGGGCCTACTCCCGAGACCGTTGTAGATCCTCACGAGCTGGGGTTCGGTCACTCGAGACTTCGAGAGAACTTCTTTGTCCAGCAGAACCTTCGATGAGGGACCGTCGGCCAAGATCCGGCCGTTGGACATCACCACCGTCCGTGGCCGCAGTGGCCAAAGGAACTCAATGTCGTGGGAGACGATGATGACGGTCTTTCCCGATGACTGGAGCATGCTGACGATTCCAGAGAGCCTCTCCTTCTGAATCGCGTCCTGGCCGACGGTCGGCTCGTCCAAGATGACGACCTCCGGGTCCCACGAGAGCGCGCATGCAATCGTCAGCCTCTTCTTCTCTCCGCCGCTGAGTGTCAGCGGTGACGATCCCCTGTACCGACTCAATCCAAAGAAGTCGAGAGCCCAGTCTGTCCTCCTCTTGATCGCTTCCGCGTCGAATCCGAAGTTCCTGAGCCCAAATGCGACCTCCTCCTCGACGCTCTCGGAGAAGAGCTGGTGGTCAGGATTCTGAAAGGCTACACCCACCTTCCTGGACAGCTCCGCTGTAGTCTTCTTGGTCGTGGCTTCTCCGTCGACCGTGACCCTCCCGGAAGTGGGCTTCAAGAGCCCGGTGACCTGCTTGACGAGCGTCGTCTTCCCTGCTCCGTTCTCCCCGACCACCGCGACCGTCTCCTTGCCGCCGACGGACAGGTTCACGTGGTCAAGCGCCCTGACGCCCGTGGAGTGGACGAACGAAACGTCCTCGAACACAATCATGCTCGCTTGCCTTCCACCGCTGCAGCCAGCTCTTCAGGGGTCAGGAGCCGCTCTGGTAGGTTCCATCCATCTCCTCGCAGTCTCGTCTGCAGCGCCGTCACGGGGGGCACAGAGAGACCGTAACCCGAGACGTCGGGGTCGCTCAGCACGACCGAAGGCACCCCTTCTCGAACCTTCTTCCCCTCTTTCATTACGACAATCCTGTCCGATACCCTCACGAAGAGGTCGAGCCTGTGTTCGACTACGATGAACGTGGTACCTAGGCTCTTTCGAAGCTCCGCGACCAGGGAGACGAGCTCGGATGCTGTCATCGGATCGAGCAGCGAAGTTGGTTCGTCCAGAATGACGAGCCTGGGCCGCATCGCCAGCACGCCAGCCAGAGCCACCCTCTGCTTTTGGCCGTCGGAGAGTTCGTGCGGTGCTCTTCCAGCGAGGTGTGTGATCCCGAGCTGCTCCATCACTTCGTCTACTCTCTCCCGCATAACCTTCCTCGGAGTGCCAAGGTTTTCCAGACCGAAGGCGACGTCTCGCTCCACTGAGAACATGAATATCTGATTCTCTGGATTCTGAAACAGGTACCCCACCTTCTGAGCGAGGTCCCTCATCGGCGTCGAGCTCACCTCCGACCCGCCGACGACCACTGAGCCCGAGTACTCGCCCAGGTACATGTGGGGGATGAGCCCATTGACGGCTCGCAGCAGGGTCGACTTTCCGCACCCAGACGGCCCTGCCAAAATCACGATCTCTCCCTCTGCGACCTTCAGTTGGAAGTGGCTTACCGCGGGAGCGTCGGATTCTGGGTACTTGAACGAGAAGTCTCGGATTTCAAGAACCTCAGCCAAACGCAATCATCCCAGCTTTACCGAAGCCCCGGCCTTCCGAACGTCACTTTGCCCCACCGGTGGTCGCGATGCTGCCCCTGCTCCTACTCCGCAGCGCAGCGTAGAGGCTGAAGGCGGTAGGAACAGAGTAGATGGCCAAGATGAAGTTGAAGATGCCGATGGGGACGAGCAGTGGGGGCACTTCCGAGGCTGTCAGTCCAAAGCTGCCGAAGCCCAAGGGAAACGGCAGGGGAAGGACTATCCAGTTGACGACCGTCATCACTAGAACACGCACCGAAGCTCCGAGTAGCGTGCCCAAGACCCACAGTCTCCTGCGACCCTCTAGTCCTCCGGGGGCGAAACGCCTTACAACCATGATCCCGACGAAGGTCGACAGAACTGCGATGAGGTTGTACAGTGGGCCCGCGGGGACGGACCCAGGCTTGACCGCTTCGAGCACGAGGGTGTTCAAACCTGCGACGACTCCCGCCCCTTTGAAGCCTATCACCAGCAATGCGACGAAAATCGGAATCTCCCACACCTCGAAGAAGAGGAAGGGTGCACCTGGGTCTGGAACGCTGACTAAGAGGTTGAGCAGCACAGCCAATGCGGTGAAGAGCGAAATCTGGGCGATCTCTCGCGGACTGAATCCTCTCGACATGCGGCGGCGCCTAGGCGCTAGTTTTATAATAGTTTGGTAGTTACCAATAAAATTGTAGATGGCGCGGAAGAAGGCCCCTCTGTTGACGCTGATCAGATTGTACGAGCTGGGGGCAGCCAGGCGTCCCACGGAAGTCTCGACCGGAAGCCTGGGCAGGCACCTGGGGGTGAGCCAACAGGCGGCGTCGATGCAGCTGGTCTCCCTAGAGAGGGAAGGCTACGTCGTTCGGTCCCGACTAGGGAGAGGAGAAGCGATCGCTCTCACTAGAAAAGGGGTCGACGAGGTTCTGTCCGCCTATGCCACCTTGAAGCACGCCGTGGAAGGTATGCCCTCTACCGTCGTCATACGCGGAAAGGTCTTCACCGGGATAGGAGAGGGAGCCTACTACACTTCTCTCGAAGGCTATAGGTCTCAGTTCAAGAAGCTACTGGGATTTGACCCGTTTCCGGGGACACTCAATCTTGAGGTGGACGATTCCGACCTTGGCCTCAGGAGCCAGTTGGCGGCAACCCCAGGAATCGAGATAAAGGGATTCAAGGACTCGAAGCGCACCTACGGACCTGTCAAGTGCTTCCTGGCAAGGGTGGGCAACCTTCAAGCCGGAGTTTTACACATAGAGAGGACACATCACGGCGCTGGGGTCCTTGAGGTCGTCGCCCCTGTCAACATAAGGAAGCGCCTCTCCCTCTCAGACGGAGACAGGGTCGCTGTCCATGTGAGCCTTGGGGACGAGCTGTCCGTCGACTGACACGACCAACTGCTGGTCGTCCCTGAGCCCTAACCTGTCTCTGAGCTTGACGACTGCCACAAGCTCAAGCACGGTGTCGTCGTACTCCGTGATCTTGGGAATTGTGAGCGCTATCTCCTCCCCGTTCAAGCTTCCTTTGAAGCACTTTACGGAGCTGAAACGCTCTGTCCCCACTTCGAAGGATGCGATCGTCTCTCCGCGGGTTTTGCGGAGCGTTGCCTTCGCTTCGACCTCGGCCTTCACAGACAGCCTGAGGTTTAGCGTCCCCGGAAACGGCGTGTATCCCAGAGTCTCTCTGAAGCGCGTCTGGTAATCTGGATGCCCGACGTAATAGGCGCCCTTCCCCATCCCTGTGAAGACCGTTCCATGAAACTCGAAGGCGGGCATTGCGGTGTGATGGGAGGATAGCGCTAAAAATTCTCCTGATGTGCCACAAATCCCGATTGGCTTATATGGATTGAGACGCGAATCGGCCCAGCGATGCAGACGGGAGAGCAGGCGCCTTCCCTGAACTCAGACAAAGAGGTGCTCGTTCTGGTGGACGACGACGACAACCAGATCGGGACCGATACGAGAGAGAACTGTCACCTCGGCAAGGGGAAGCGTCACAGGGCGTACGTTGTCTTTCTCTTCCATGACGGCAGGATTCTACTCCAGCAGAGGAGCCGCGAAAAGGCCCTCTTTCCGCTCTATTGGGACGTGTCCTTCACGAGCCACGTCTATCCCGGCGAGTCTTACTACCAAGCGGCCGTGAGGAAGGGGAAGCAGGAACTAGACGCGGGCTTTTCGCAGCTGACCGACGTCTACTCCTTCGTCTACACTGCTCCGTTCGGCAAGTGGTCCGAGAACGAGTATTGCAAGCTGTTGGTGGGCGACTTCGATGGCAAGATTCGTCCCAACCCTGCGGAGATAGCCGACGTGGGGTACTCGTCTATCAGGGAGCTGGACGACGAGATGAAGGCTGCTCCCGACAAGTACACGCCATGGCTGAAGATCGCCTTTGATGGCTTCATGAAAGACCAGCTGTCCAGAAGATATCTGTCCTAAAGGGTCAGTCCACTTCTCGAGGCTCCGACCCGAGGAGGAGACTCAGCCTGCTCAATGTCTTATCTGTCGCTTCGTCCTCTGTTGAGTCGCAGCTGAAGGAAGCCGCCGTGGGATGCCCTCCGCCGTGTCCGCCGAGCCCCTGGGAGACGGGCTCCGCTACGTCCGTACCTAGGTGGACTTTGGTAGCCTCCAGGAACCTCTGGCTGGAGCGGAGGCTCACCCTCGTTTCGTCATCAGTCCTGCCGGAGACGGCGGCAAAGTCAACCCCCAAGCCGACGAAGGCTCTGGCCACGTGCGCCTGGAACGACCCGATCTGGCTCGTCACCACGACCCAGTCCCCCATCCTGAAGATCTTACACCTCTTCGCCCCCTTGAGCTTCGCGATCACCTCGCCATAGTCCGGGTCCATCCGAAGCGCCGACCTGGCTCTCCTCAGGTCGGCTCCGTCATCTACAAGCTCCACCACGCAGCGCAGGGTCTTTTCGGTGGCTATCGAGAGGTGAGACGAGTCGAACATGATCCCCTCCAGAAGACCTTGGGCCACCTTCCTCCTGACAGGGACTCCGAGCGTCTTGAACAGGCCGTAGACGACCTCGGCGGCTGAGGTCGCGCTCTCGTCCACAATTACGTGGTCGTACGCTTCCGCGCTGCGAATTGGATGATGGTCGACGAGAACCCTCATGGCTCCGCTCGTGCTCATCTTTCCGTACCAGTCCTTCAAGAGCTCAGTGTCACCGACGTCTACCGCCACGTAGAGGTCGTACGGTGCCTCGCTCATCTCGACCGTCTTGTGAGGGAAGTCGACCGCGAGCTTCATTGTGAGAGCCGTGAGACCGTCGGGTGTGGCCACGTCGACCCTGCACCTAGGGGCGATTGCGACGATAAGCTTCGACAGCGCGTAAGCTGACATGTAGGCGTCGGCGTCTGCGTTTCTGTGACAGATCACGACGGCGCGTCTCAATGAATTCCTGTCCAGGTAGGGGAAGATTTCTGCGCCGCGAAGCCTGCTTGTCAAGACCGCTGCCGGATGCTATTCGCCCTTGGCCGGGGTGGCCTGGCGTCCCTTCACCGCATCATCAATCTTCGTTTGAAGGTCCTTCAGGTTCTCCCGGAATCTGGTCTCCTGCTTGGAGAGCACCATCGCCCGGGTGTCCCCGAGCTCTTTCTTCTCGGTAAGCTCCTTGACTACCGCGTCCTTGGTCACTTTGATCAGGAGGTTGCCCGCGTACTTGTAGATGGTCTCGTTCTCGGCGGTCTTGGCCAGCTCGTCCAGAGCCTTCTGTGTCTCGTCACGCTCAAGCTCGACCTGCTGCTTCTGCACGAGCACTGCCTGCAGGTTCTGCTGGACCTGCTCGTACCTGGCGAGCTGTTCTCTTAGGAAAGGCGGAAGTTCAGGCTGACTCAACTTCGCTCCCCAGCCTTCTGGGTTGACCCTTTAGCCCTTACGGATGTTAGTTTCACTGCTTCGAAGAGCAATCGCGTCTCCTCGGCCACCCTGCCTGGGCTCCTGCCTTTCATGCTGACCTCGAGCGCGGTGGGGGACCCTTTTGGCGCCTTCGTTTCTTCGCGAATCCCAGATATCGTGAGCGGATCTGCTTCTATCCGTACATCCAGCTTGACTTCCCTTATCGGTCTATCTGACCTTCGGGGGCGTGACATCGTACGCTCCGCCTGCCACAGTGTATCCGCATCCGCCGCACCTCCAGATCCCTGACGCCTGTCTCCTGAGCCTCATTGCGGCGCATGAAGGGCACTCTCGTGCAGTCTTTAGGGTCCTGTATACGCGTGCGTAGCGCTTCCTCAGCGTACCTCCGTACTTCGCGCCCAGTCCCCTGACGTTCTCTCTGGCCTTCGGCACTATGCGCTCGCCTCCTGTATGACCTTCCTTATCTCCTTCCCCAAACGGATTGACGTGTCGACGGCCTGCAACACCTGCTCTGGTGTGAAGAAGCTCGCCTCCCCCTTCTGACCTGCACAGACGTTGCCGTCGTCCTCCGTAGCTATCGTGATCCTGGCGTCCATCGAAGCCTCCTCCTCGGCGTTGGGGTCGACCACCAGAGCGTCCCCGATGCGCGCGATGGTGAGTGATACGGGAGTCTTGCTCACCGGGAGCGGCATCCGCTCCGTCGTGGCCGTGACCTTGTCGTTCTCTACGACGTACTTGGTCATCTTAGCCGTCCTCAGAGCCGCGACGACAGCGTAGCTCGCTGCGTCGAAGAGGTTCCCATCGACGTTCATGATGTTCACGTCAACGAAGACTGTGTAGACGGTCTTGCCGGGAGTGATGCAGAGCGCCGAAACGTCCACCATTTCTGACTCCCTGATCCCTCGGTCGACGACCCTCGCAAGCTCCACCGCCTCGGGGCTCGGGGGTCCCGCTTCAGCGTAAGGAGACGAGAGCGGAAGCAGCTCGGCGTTCACGACGAGAAGGCCCTTGTCGGGCGTATCGGGGAATGGCGTACCAGTCGCCACCTTGACTCCTGCGACGATCTGCGTATCCCCAAGGCTGACCATGGACGAACCGTTGGCCTTCTGTATTACCCCGGTCTTGATCGTAAGGGGCCTCATATCGCCGAGCGACCTTCCGTCAACCCGCTTCCCCTGGGAGAGAAGCGAGATGATCTGGGCTCGTCGAATAGACTCCACGACGTAGTTCTTCTTCATCAGAGACACTACGCTTCTCCTCCTTCCGCGGCTACCACCTGCGGAGCACCGCCGAAGAATTTGTCGTTGAGGGCCTTCCTCTGCATTTCGTAGACTCGTCGTCCGCCTTCAATAGCGAGCTCGAACGCTTTCTGGAATTTCTCCCTCGTGTATATGCCGTCGACCTGAAGCAAAGTCACCTGGTTCAAGTTCGGCAAGAACGCGACGGGCATGTCCCCCGACCCCTCCTTGTCCTCCGAGTCGTCGAGGTCTAGGACCACCTGATCGTCGATTATGCCCGCCGAGACACCAACGACCATATCCCGCATGTTGATCCCCGCGTCGGCTAGCGCAAGTGAGGCTGCGTCGATTCCAGCGCACCTCGAGCCGCCGTCCGACTGGAGGATCTCGACGAAGACCTCGATCGCGGTTCTGGGATAGTCGGTCACGATTATCGCCGGTTCGAGCGCCTCCTTGATCACCTTGGAGATCTTGATCTCCCTCCTGGAAGGGGCAGGGTTCTTTCTCTCGTCAACGGAGAAGGGTGCCATGTGGTATCTGGCCCTCACCAGGGCCCTGTCCGCGATGACCTCGTGTTTGGGGTGCACCTCCCTGGGTCCGTAGACCGCCGCCACGATCTTGTTCTTTCCAAACTCGATGTAGGCGGAGCCGTCGGCGTTCTTCAGGTTGCCGACCTCCATCTTGATGGGGCGCAGCTCGTTCCACTTCCTGCCGTCGAGTCGCAGCCCGTTGTCGTCGATAAGCCTACGCTTGGCTTCCAACTTGTTCTCCCCCTCCTAGGAAGTCCTGAACGTTCCGCGTCAGGTCCGCGCCCTGAGCCTCGTTCTCTATCATGCTTATCACCTGTGCGACCTTTGCGACACCTTCCTCCGGCCCGGCAACCACGACCACCCCGTTCTGTCCGACCTTGAGGTCGCAGTTGGTCAAGGAACTCACCATGTTCACCATGTATCCGCGCTTTCCTATCAGTCGAGGAACCCTCGTCGGTGACATCTTAATGATTACTCCAGAGGTTATCTTGCCCAGGCCTGGTCCCCTTATGCTGAGCTGGGGGTCCCTCGCGCGCTCGAATGACTCAATCCTCGCCCCCATGATGTCCCCGACAACGAATTTGGTGCTCAGGTCGTGAGTCGCGGGCGAAAAGTCTCTCCCGAATACGAACGATGCCGGCAGGTAACCAGTAAAGCACGAGTTGATGTCGACCACCCAGCCGAACCCCGGGGCGTCGATCACCTTACCGACCACCTGGTCCTCTACGCGGGGCAGATATGGTCCGGTGAGGGGGTTGAGCCTAATCCCGTCGCTGCTCACCTCTGCCAGCCCGAGCCTGAGCGCAACGTACTGGTCACCCCTCTTCTCGATGTAGCTCCCGTACCTGAAATCGCCCGAAGCTATTACGTCTCCAGGCATTACGTTCTTCCTCTCCATCATTGGCATTTTTCTCACTTGATTAGTGCGACTTGAGCGGCGCCCTTCGTAGCAGAGCCGAGCTTGTCCAGCAAACTTGGCTGGGACCCGGCCGGGATTTCCACTATCGCAGACAGAGTACCGTCCCCTCCCCATTCCTCTTTAAGGATTTCACCGAAGCCCTTCAGGACGCCTATCGTCTGCCCCGAATATTGTGGTGAGACCCTTACCATCAATTTCACGCGCTCAGACTTCAGCGGGAGTATTGTCCTGAGAGCGTCGACGACCTCTTTGGTCTGAGCGTCAGCGTCCTTGAATGGGTCTATGATGACTCGAGCCTCCTGCATGGCCTGCTCGATCCGCAGCGGCGGGTGGGGCAGGGAGGTCTTTGGGTCGACGAAGTTCTTCGAAATGGTCGCGACCACGGCCCTTCTCTTCTCCTCCGTCAGCCTCTTCCTCTGCTCCTGTGTGAGGTTGAGCTCCCCTCTCTTGAGAATCTCGATTGCGGCGGCTGAGGGGTCGTCCGTCTTGAAGAAGTGCCTCAGCTTCTCGCCGGCCACCCTGAGGCCCTTGTTCGAATCGGAGTAGACTTCGTCGACGGCTATGACCTGGGAGGGCTCGACGGCCTTCCCCATCTTGTAGCTTAGTGCAGGGTCAGGGTTGACGAGAATCTCGAAGTGTTCCCCTTCTAGGACTAAGCGGACGATGGTGAACTTGCCGCTCAATCACGCCCAGCGTCCGTTCATCCGCTCTTTTCGGGAGGTCTGTCGGACCTGGTCTTCGCTGTGGCTGCGCTCCGGGTGATCTCTTCCTGAGTCAGCCTTCGCATCTTCTTAACGTCTGCGTCGATGACCGAGACCTTGATGTGTGCGGTCCCGGACTTGTCTTCGCTGACGAGATAGATGCATTCGATGGCCAGCCGGACAGCGTCCTCGAGTGACATCTGCTCGTTGTAGTTCTTCTCAAGGTACTCGTTGACCTGGTCTCCGCCCTGTCCTATCGCGATCGCATCGAAACCCGAGTACGCACCGGTCGGGTCGGTCAGGAAGACGACCGGGCCGTTGTTCTCGTCCACCCCGGCGATGATGAGCGAAACACCGAAGGGCCTTACCCCGGCGTACTGCGTGTACTGCTGGTTCATGTCCGCGATTCTCTTGGCGATTGACTCGACGTCCACGGGCTCGTCGTAGATCAGTCTGTTGCTCTGGGCCATGACACGGGCGTTGTCCACCTGAATTCGCGCGTCCGGTATGTAGCCCGCTCCCACGGCGCCGACGTGGTCGTCTATCTGGAACATCTTTATCGTCGAGTCATCGCTCTGAAGCTTCCTCCCGCGCTCTTCCACGGCCATCACTACCCCCTTGCTCGTCTTGATCCCCACTGTTGGAGTTCCCCTACGAACCGTCTCTAAGGCGTACTCGACCTGATACAGTCTGCCGTCGGGCGAGAATATGGTGATCGCCCTGTCATAACCCGCTGATGGTGCAAACATTTGCTAGACCAATCTCCTTTTCCCGAACCCGGCGGCACCGTTTTAAATTCTTTCCTTTGATTTGACGACATCGCTTAAAAGTTCATATTCAGAAAAGGAATCGGAGCCGTCGTTGCCGCGTGTCCTCCTAGTCAACAATTTCTACACAAGGAAGTCGATGCAGGAGCTGAAATCGGCTATTGCGGTCCAGGGTGCCGCGGTGACCGTCGCAGACAAGAGAGAAGTGTCAGCGAGACTGTTCAACTCGTTCGACGGAGTGGTTCTGAGCGGGTCGCGCGCGATGCTCTCAGACAGGGCCACGAGGACAAAGTACTCGTCAGAGACCGAAGCCGCGGTTGACACATCCACTCATGTGCTCGGCATCTGCTTCGGCCATCAACTCTTAGGCGCTGCCTTTGGGAGCCGAGTCCAGAAGACGGAACGTCCTACGAGGAAGTACGTAAGGACTCGCGTCCTCGATCAAAGCGGGCTGTTTGCGGGTCTCTCGGAGACGATTTCTGTCTTCGAGTCTCACTATGAAGTGGTCGAGACCACTCCCAGGCCCTTCAAATTGCTCGCAGAGAGCGAGAGCAGCCGCGTCAGCGCTATGAAACACAGAAACCGGCCAATATGGGGGATACAGTTCCACCCCGAAAGGAACAGCGAAAGAAACCCAGACGGAAGAACGATCCTACGAAACTTCATCGGCCAGCTGAGGTAGACAAGCTTGCCAGTTCAGAAAGTGGTCTTCACCACCGACGTTGTAAACAGTCTGCTCAGCTACTCAAAGATGAATCACCCTAGAGAGGGAATCCTCTTGATAAGAGGGAAGGTCCGCAAAGACGTTGCGGACGTCACCGGCGTCGTGATCCCTCCCGCCGCGGTGCACGCCAGGAGCTACTCGTCGTTCAACTGGTGGATGATCCCAGTGGACCCGTCCTATCTCGGAGTGGCACACTCGCATCCTTCGGGATACGCGGTCCCTTCCAGCGAAGACCTGCTGCACGTCACAGGTCGGGTCATGGTCATAATGGGATTTCCTTACACCGATGAGAGGTGTCTCGGCGTCTACAACAGAGAGGGGACCAGAATCCCCTTCGAGGTCGTGAAAGGAAAGCCCAAGCCGCCAGAATTCGAAGAGTACGAGTGAACAAAGCGCCAATCATTCTTAAATAGGATTTCGAGGTTCGGGTCGAACAGGATTCGAAATTGTCTACCTACAACAAGGGTCAGACTTGGGGGGCGCTCAAGAAGGCATGGAGAGGATACAAGGTTGCGAAGGTTCAGAAGGACAACGCGAACATGAAAAAGTATGCGGAGAGGATACGCACCCTCCAGAAGGAACTGGGTCTAATTCAGGCGAAGTTCCCTGAGCTCGGCCTCGGCTAGGAAGCGAGAACAGTGACGGTGGAAGGCAAGCTCCTTTCCCTCTTTGAGTTCCTAGCACTCTTCATCTCTGGAGAACGAGCCCCGAAGCCAAGAAGGGGATACGCTCACATCGTTGCCATACTCATCGTGATAATAATCATCCTGCTGGTTCTGATATTACTGGGAATTCTCTGACCTGTATTACCCTGATTTGAAGTGGGTCACTACGACATCTCCCCACTCGTCAGCTAGAATGACAGTGTAGACACCGCTGAAGTGTCCCGTTCCGTTTCCAGAAATGTACCCTGACGTCGTGAGGCTGAAACTCAGGGTCCACCGCTCAAGACCCGAAGCGGTGCTCGCTATCGAATATGGGGTGTAGGGCTCCAGGAGTATGTAGTCAGGAGGGGACCCGCCGACAGGGCACGGCTCTGGGACGGGCGTGACCAGTCTCAGAAGTTGGCCGAGAGAGTAGTTGTCTGAGGTGTAGTATCCTTGCATGATGCCGAAGCCCATCGGCCAGCCGTTCCGGCAGGGGTAGGAGTAGAGTCCGCTGTACGGCCACTGGTCCGAAGTTGAGTCGTTCAGTATGACGTTTGACGTGTTGTTCATGAGGCCCGTCATGTTTACAGCTCCGCCTTCGGTGATTTTCGTCGCGTTTTCTCTAACCGTGAGCTGGAAGCCCTCGGCTGAGTTCACCGAGGCCGAAGATTGGAACTCCTCGTGGAGGGGGTTGACTATTGGCGGGATGAAGATCGCGGCGAATATCGTGATGACGATGGCCGCGAGCACGAACGACATCGTCCTGACGTTTCTCTTGTACTCGACGTCTTCCTCCGACACCCTGGCTCACCCTCGGATTGGTCCTCTCACGGTGAGGATTCTCTTCCCAAAGAGAGACATGAGGAGCTCCACGGCAAGCTCGGCTGAATGGTTGGCGGTGTCGAGGATAGGATTGACTTCGACGAATTCAGCGGAGGTCACGACCCCCGAGTCGTACAGCGTCTCCATCGCAAGCTGAGCCTCTCTGTACGTTAGGCCTCCAACCACAGGCGTCCCTGTCCCTGGAGCTTCTCTCGGGTCCACTGCGTCAACGTCGAAGCTCAAGTGAACCTCCTTGACGCCCCTGCTTGCAATGTCGATGGCCTTCCCAATGACCTTCCTCATGCCCATGGCGTCTATCTCCTTCATGGTGAACACTGTGACATCCGACTTCGCCAAGAGCTCCGCTTCCTCGTCGTCGAAGCTACGCCCTCCGACCAGCACGGTGTTTCTCTCCAGGGCCTTCGGCCCCGGCCTGCCCAGGCCGACGAGCCTGCTGTCACCGTGACCGAGGACCGCCGCGAGGGCCATCCCGTGTATGTTCCCGCTAGGGGTTGTCTTGTCTGTGTTGAAGTCTCCATGGGCATCCACCCATATGATGCCTCTCTTCGACCCCTTCGCTGAAAGGCCAGCGAACGTGCCTATCGAAACGCTCTGGTCGCCACCGAGTATCAGCGGGAAGTACCCACTCGAGACGATCTGAGACACCATCTCCCCGGTCCTCGCGCAGACTTCGAGAACTTCGTCGATGAACCTCAGGTTCTCCGGACCCATCTTCGAGGCGGACCTGTCTGGTCCGGATATGTTTCCGAAGTCCTCGACCTCGTTTCCGAGGGACGCGAGTCTCTCGTCCAACCTCGCAATCCTGATCGCGCTCGGTCCCATGTCGACACCGCGTCTAGTCTGACCAAGGTCCATGGTCACGCCCAGTATCCCCACCTTCATCCCCCGGGGTGGTGAGATGGATGTCGAAAAAGCTAACGCAGCAAGGGCTAAAGCGTGAGAGACCTACGCCGGGACGGGTTGAAGGACCTGAATCCTTGGGCCTACCGGGTCGAGCCAGGCGAGAAAGTCAGGCTGAAGAAGTGGGACCCCGAAGACAAGCAGGGGATCAAGAAGGAGGACGGGCTCAAAGAGCTGGAGAAGCTCCGTTTCAGGCTGGACCCGCTGCAAGAGCTTCTATTCGCGGAGCACGCGCACAAGCTGCTCGTGGTCCTCCAAGGTATGGACACATCGGGCAAGGACGGAACGATTCGTCGCGTCTTCGAGGGCGTCAACCCGGACGGGGTGAGGGTGGCTCACTTTGGACCACCGACTCAGGCCGAGAAGGACAGGGACTTCTTGTGGAGAGTCCACCAGCAGGTCCCCGCCAGCGGCGAGATAGTGATCTTCAACAGGAGTCACTACGAAGGGGTGCTGATCGAGAGAGTCCACCGGCTCGTGCCCACTGAGGTTTGGCGCCTCAGGTACGATGAGATTGTCGAATTCGAAAGGATACTCGCCCAAGAGGGGACTACGATACTCAAGTTCTATCTGAACATCGACGAAGCGGAGCAGAAAGAAAGAATCGAGCAGCGACTGAAGGACCCCACGAAGGAATGGAAGTTCAGCGAGAACGACCTGCCCGAGAGGGAGTACTGGGACGATTACATCAAGGCGTACGAGGAAGCCATCTGGAGGACCAGCACCAAGCACGCTCCGTGGTACGTGGTTCCTTCCAACCATGGGTGGTTCCGAGACCTTGTGGTCTGCACCCTCATCGAAGAGACCCTGAAGGGGCTGAAGATGAGCTTCCCCAAGCTCCCCAAGAACGAGCGTGGAATCGCCGTGAAGTGACGAGCTTCTACTTCTGGTAGACGTCGGGATACTGCTGGTAGAGCCTCAGATTGAGCTGGACCACGTTGACATACTGGGGGCCGAAGAAGAAGAAAGTGTACTGGGCCGAGCTCTTCACCATCGACTCGAGCGCAGTCGCGGAGATCCCGGTGGCGTTCGAGATCAGAGGTATCTGACCGTAAGCCTGCGCGATGGGGATGTCGGGGTCGACTCCCGAAGCACTGTCGTTCCTCGGCTGGAAGTATATCGACTGTGTGAAGTTCTGAGCGATCAGGCTTGACCCCACCGCCTCGCCGTTGACGTAGAGGATGGAGCCGTTCGCCTGCCTGGGGAAGAGCACCTGAGCGAATCCTGTCAGCACGACAGGAAAGATGAGTCCGCACGCGATGAGCGCGATCAGAGAGAGCCTGATCGCTGTGCCCAAACGCGGACGGGCGGAGTCTGAATCTGTCAATCCCATCGCCCCCTACGGATGTCCTCCCAGGTAGACGAGCAGGACGTCAATCAGCTTGATCCCGACGAAGGGCACAATCACTCCTCCGACGCCGTAGACCATGGTGTTCCTCAGGAAGATGCTCATCGTGCTCCTGGGCTTGAACTCGACGCCACGCATGGAGAGCGGTATGAGAAGCGGAATGATCACGGCGTTGAAGATCAATGCCGAAAGTATGGCGGTGTGGAGTCCCAGGTGCAGTATGTTGAGAGCCTGGAGAGCCGGTATCGTCGCGAACATGACCGGAACGATGGCAAAGTACTTCGCGACGTCGTTCGCGATGCTGAACGCGGTGACGGCGCCCCTGGTCATAAGGAGCTGCTTGCCGAGCATCACCACGTCTATGACCTTGGCTGGATTGGACTCCAGGTCCACCATATTCGCGGCCTCCTTTGCCGCCTGGGTGCCTGAGTTCATCGCCAGCCCGACGTCGGCGATCGCAAGGGCGGGAGCGTCGTTTGTCCCGTCTCCTATCATCGCCACGATTCTGGACTGAGCCCTCTCCTCCAGCACGACGCGGTACTTGTCGTCGGGCTTCGCCTGAGACACGTAGTGGTCGATCCCCACCTCCTTCGAGATGCTCGCTGCCGTCAGGGGGTTGTCGCCCGTGATCATCACGGGCTTGATCTCCATGGCCTTCATCGCCCGAACCTTCTCCTCGATCCCCGGTTTGATCACGTCCCTCAGCCTTATGATCCCCGTGACTTCGCCGTTCTTCGCAATCGCTATCGCTGTGTCCCCCTCCTTCGAGACTTCGTCCACGACCGGCCTGTAGTCGGCCGGGATTGCCTGAGCCAGACTGAGCATGGAGTCGGGTGCGCCCTTGATTATTTCCGCCGAGCCGTACGCGCTCGTCTCCTTCTCGAACTTGCGCCGCCTCCTCTCGTGTTGGGGAGCGACCTCGTTGCCCTTCGGAAGCGCGAAGGCCGATGTGTCAGCCATTCTCACTCCGCTGGTGCGCGTGGACGCGGAGAACTCGTAGTTGGTGGACTGCGCCAGCGCGTTGAACTCCTTGGGCACGAATCCTTTGGCGTGCGCCAGTTCGACGATGCTCCTCCCTTCAGGCGTGTCGTCGTTCCACGAAGCAAGGAATGCTTCCTCTCCCACCTCCCTTTCCGTGTGCCCGGAAAGGGGCCTGAATTCCACGGCCTGCCTGTTCCCGACGGTTATGGTCCCCGTCTTGTCCAAGAGGACGGTGTCCGCGTCGCCAGCCGTCTCCACTGACTTGCCCGACTTTGCGATTATCTTGTCCGAATAGAGCCTGGAGATTCCCGAGAGACCTATGGCGGGAAGCAGAGCTCCGATCGTCGTCGGAAGGAGACAGACGTAGAGCGCGATCAGGACGGAGAGGTCGACCCCTAGGCCCAGGACGATAGAAAGCCCCAGAATGGCTGCGACGATGATCGTGAAGATCAGCGTAAGTCCGATGAGAAGAATTTCAATCGCCTCCTCGTTCGGCGTCTTCGGCCGTTTGGAAGACTCGACCATCCTGATCATACGGCTGATGTAGGTATCCTCTGGATTCACCGTCACCCTCCCCACCAGGCTGTCGCTCAGGAGTTTCGAACCGCCGATGAGCTGGTCGCCTACGCCCTTCCTGACCGGCGCCGACTCCCCCGTCAAGAGCGACTCGTCGACCATCGCCACCCCTTCCAACACGTCTGCGTCGATGGGGACGACTTGGTCCTTCTCGACCGAGATTATGTCACCCTTCCTCAGCTGGCTCGACGGGACGGAGACGTACTTTCTACCGGTGTCGTCTTGCACGACCTTCGTTGCGGTCGTCTCGCTCTCCAGCTTTCTCAGGCTGTTGGCAGTGTTCCTGACCTGGCGCTCCGCGAGCGAGTCGGACAGGGTGCTGAACCAGACTGTTATCAGGAGAATCGCAGCTACCTCCACGTAGAAGACGGTGCTGCCCACGGTTGCCACCCCGGGGAAGCCCTTTGGGGAGACCGCCATGGCAGCCACGATGAAGAAGGTGAGCTCGACGACGAGCATGACGGGGTTCGACTTCAGAGAGATGGGGCTGAGACGTTTCAGCGAGTCCAAAAGGACAGCTGGGAGCGAGGCCTCCCTCGCTGCGCCTTCGCCGGTGTTCGCCTGTCTAGAAGCCATTCGTATTCCCCTGCAGGAAGGACAGGATCGGCCCTAGGGCGAGGAACGGGAAGAAGGTGAGGACAGTCAGGATTAGGATGCTGCCAATCAGCACGGCGGTGAAGAGCAAGCCGTCCGTCTTGAGCCCTCCCTCCACAGACCTCTTCCTGCCTACCATGGAAGCCGAGAGCGCGAGCATCACGCCGATCGGTATGAAACGGCCCGCGAACATCACGAAGGCGGTCGAGATGTTGAAGAAGTAAGAGGTCTGCGCACCAGAGCCTATGAAGTCGGACCCATTGTTTGCCGCGGCCGATGTGAATTCCCAGAGCACCTGGGTGAAGCCGTTCGCGTTGTTCCCGAGGCCGATAGCCTGAGCTGCTCCGATGGAGAACGCCAAGACCGTGGGGACGAGGATTATGACGGGGTGGGTCAGAAATGCGATGACGGCGAGCTTGACGTCCCTGGCGTTGACCTTCAGACCCAGGTACTCTGGGGTCCTGCCGGCCATGAGGCCGACAATGAATACCGTTATCACGGTGAACATCAGCATGTACATCAGGCCGACGCCCTTTCCGCCGGGAGTGGCCTGGATCAGCATTCCGAGGAAGCCCGCGAGTATCACAAGCGGGTGGAAGGCCGCAAGAGCTGCGTTCACCGAGCCGGTCGTGAAAGCCGTGGTCGTCACCGTCCAGAAGACCGACATGAAGGAGCCGAACCTCGTCTCCATCCCCTCCCCGAGGCTCGTCTGCGGGATGAAGGCGATCGCGAGGTCGATGACGAACAGGCCATAGGAGGCGAGAAGTATCGTCCTTCCCTCCTTGTTCTTCCCGATCATCTGCCCGTAGACGAAGGGGAGGGATGTCCCGAACAGGGCCATCATCAGTATCTCGAGGATGTCTGTGACTTGACTGGGATTCTGAAACGGAAACGCAGAGTTCGCACCGAAGTACCCACCTCCGTTGGTCCCGTACTGCATTATGGGCACGAGCGAAGCCACGGGCCCAACCTTGATCGTCTGCAGAGCGCCCGAGAGAGTGCGGACGTGCAGATAACCGCCCAGCGTCTGGGGGACACCAAGAGCCACCAGGACAAGCCCAGTCACAAAGCAGAGAGGAATCAGAATTCTCGTCATCGCCCTGACGAAGTCGACGTAGAAGTTGCCCATGCTCCTCGCACCCTTGACGAACCCTCTCACAACCGCGATGCCCACAGACAGGCCCGTCGCAGCGGACGTGAACTGGAGGAACACGATCCCCATCATCTGGGAGAGGTATGACAGGCTGTTCTCCCCGTTATAGTGCTGGAGGTTAGTGTTGGTGGTTATCGAGACCACGGTATTGAATGCGAGGTCCCACCTGATGTCGGGGAAGCCCTGGGGGTTGAGCGGGAGCTGACCTTGAAAGAGGAGGAAGAAGGAAGCGAAGACAGCCTGGACCGAGTTCACGACCACCACGGCTACGAAGTATTCCTTCCATCCCATCGAGTGGTTCGGGTCTGCTCCTATGAAGCGCAGAATTGGCTCTTCAATCTTCTTGTAGTATCGGTCGAGCCTTCCCGTCCTGCTGTAGTCGAAAGTCTGCGTCACGAGCGGGGCGACCAGTCTCCCGAGGGCGACCATGGTTGCTAGAATCAGGACGAGCACAATCAGCTCTGGGAGGCTCAGCATGGCTTGCCCCTAACCTGCTACGGTCTCCGTGGACCGCCTAGATATCCGCCTAGTAGCAATGCCGTTACTCAACTTCAATGACCTCGTGAAGCCCTTCCCTTGGAAGCCTTCACGCAGGCTTCTTATCGCCGTTGCCGTTCTTGAGTCGAGGACCCTTGTGCGCCGCCAGAACGACAGAGCTGACGGTGCTCTTGACGCCCTTTATCTTGAGAATCTTGTTCTTCAGAACATCTCTGAACTGCTCTATGTCCTCTGACGAAACGAGCGAGATTATGTCGAATTCTCCGGTGACTTCGTAGAGCTCTTCGACGTTAGGCAGGGCTTCCATCGCCTTGACCACGTCGTCCATCATGGGCGACTCCACGAAGATGTCCACGAAGGCAAGAACTCGACTCAAGGCAGTTCACGGTATATCCGGCCCGTCTGAGTTGAGCAAATAAGCGTTGTGGAGGGTTTGCGTGAAGCCTTCCGTTCGGATAGAAAGGCGGGCCGCGCTTCGGCCAAGTCATGGCAAGGCCAAGATGGGCCATGCTTTGGCTACCTCATGCTTCTTTTTGCCATGAAGACGGGAAGGTACTCCCGGGCTAACAACTCCAGCAACTCGGTCGGATGCTCCTCGACCACGTGCGCCAGGAATGTGCTTGCGACCTTGCTCATGTCCGTCGGTCCGGCCTCAAATCCCTTGTCGGCTATATCTGCGCAGACCTCGCAGTTCGTAATGGACGCCTTCTCCGTCACTCTGCTCATGATCCTTTGGAAATGTAGCCCGGCTATAAGTCTGAGCTTAGCACGGCCGCCAAGAATTTTCTATGAAAGATCGCGACGGACCGAGATCAGTGAGTGATCGAGTCGCCCGAACCGCGCAGTCTCCTCGCGACCTCTTCCATCATCTTCAACGCGATCTTTGGGTTTGACTTTACAAGCCCCTCGAAGGCCCACGAGACGAGCGTGAAGCACCTGGTGGGCTTCAGCGCCACCACGTCCGCGTTTCTGGGCATCTTGTCCAAGAGCGACAGTTCACCGAAGAAGTCTCCCCTCCCCAGCTTCGCGACGAGCTTGCCGGCCCTTCTGACTTCGACTTCGCCGTCCAAGACCATGTAGAAACCCACGCCCGTGTCGCCCTGCGCCAGAATCTTCTTTCCGGTTTGGAACGTCAGCTCCCGGCCCGCTTTCTCAAACCGCTTAAGGTCGCTTGCGCTCATCGAGCTGAGAATCGGCACCTTCGACAGCAGCTGGCTGGTCGTCTCCGGCGGCACGTTCTGTCCTACTCGCTTTCAAGATTTAAGCACGACGCCGAAGGGTGAGGAAGAAAGACCCCATTCTCTCGAGAGCTTGCTCCGTTACGCGCGGGGGGCCAGCGAAGGAGATTCTGAAGTGGTGCTCTCCACGAGGACCGAATGCAGTGCCGGGGAGCACAGCAACGTTCTCATTCTCGAGAAGCTTCGCGGCCAGCATTCTAGAGCTCATCTTCTGGGTGTATGTAGGGAAGAGATAGAAGGCACCCTGAGCCTTGAAGGGCTCCAGACCCCTGATGCTCTCCAGAGCCTCTTCCGCTAGTCTCTTTCTCTCCCACAGCTCTCGCCTAAATCTGGCGATGTCGCGGTCGCAATTCTCCAGCGCGAAGGCGCATGCCGACTGTATGAAGGGAGGATAGGAAGTGTACGTGTTCTCCAAGAACTTGGCGATTCTAGCCACGATACGGGGCGCTGCGATGACGTATCCCGCGCGCCATCCCGTCATTGCATAGCTCTTTGAGAAGCTGAATATCGAGACCACGCGTTCTGGCTCCCTCTCGAATGAGCCTATCGAAACGTGCTCTCGACCGTAGGTCAGGTCCTCGTAGGCTTCGTCGCTGAGCAGAGTCACGTTTCTCTCGATGCACGTGGCGAGCAGTTCCCTCAGGTCCGCCTTCCGGAACACGCTCCCAGTAGGATTCGACGGTGAGTTGATGACGACCGCCCTGGTTCTTCGGCCAATCCTGCTCTTGATGCCGTCCAAGTCGAGCTGGAAGCCCTCGCTCAGCGGATACCGTTTCGGACTCCCTCCAGCGAGTATCACCGGCTCGCTGTAGAAGTATCCGGGGTCAGGGATGAGAACCTCGCTCTCCTTGTCGAGGACTGACACGAGAGAAGCGTAAACTGCGAACTTGGTCGTGAGGAAGATTGAGTTTTCGGGAGTGCACCGGATTCGGTTCTTTCTGTTCACCTTCTCCGAGATTGCCTGCCTTACCCTCGACGTGCCGTAGCTCGACGTGTAGTGTGTCTCGCCCTCCGTCATGGCCCTGTGGGCGACTTCGATGATCGACCTTGGGGTATCGAACGAAGGTTCCCCTATCGCCAGGGACCAGACCTTCTGGCCGGCCGCCTGCTTGCTCAGAACCATGTTGACCATGTCAAGAGACGGAGAATTCTTGATACGGTCAAGAGACACGGCCTGACGTGACGGCGCAGCGATTTAAGCGCTCAGACCCAACGGCATAAATCCACAGCCCCCGAAGTCGAAGGGCCGCGAGATGGAAGACGAGTTCACTAGACCGGCGAGGTGGAGAGACAGGGAGGAGGCGTGGCACGAGGTGATGCCGGGTGTCAAGAGAAGGATCGTGTCGCACTCGACGACGGGGATGATGGTCCTCTACAGGATCGAGCCGGAGAAGCGCTTCCCCTTGCACTCGCATCCGCACGCGCAGTACGGCATCTTTCTTGAGGGCGGAGGAGACTTCAAGGTGGGAGGCGCGGTCTGGAGTATGAAGAAGGGGGACTCCTACTACATACCTCCAGGCGTCCCTCACGAGCTCGTCACCAGCGAGGGCGCTGAAAGCGTGATCATGGACTTCTTTACCCCCGCGAGAGGGGACTTCCGTTCTGAAGCGCAGCAGCCGGAAGAGAGCCCGGTCTAGCCTACCGACCGGAGAATGGCGCCATCCACCGGAACCATCGCGCCCGAGACGTACGACGCGAGGTCGCTAGACAGGAAGAGAATCACGTTCGCCGTTTCTTCGGTTGTCCCGATTCTTCTGAGGGGAATCTCGGATTCCATCGACTCCCTCGCCTTTGACATGCCTAAGCCCGTCCTGGCTCCGGTCGCTTCTAGTATCTCCCTCACCCTGTCAGTGTCCACATAACCTGGCATCACTCCGTTGACTCGTATGCCGCTCGGACCGAGCTCCCTCGCGAGAGTCCTGACAATCCCGGACACGGCTATGCGAGCGACTCCCGAGGTTGCAATCGTCGGAATCGGCTCCCTCACTGCGACGGATGCCACGAGAACCATCGTCCCGCGCGTCTTGGACTTGACCATCTCCTCTCCTACCCTCTTACAGAGGTAGGCAGGGCTGACCATCATCGACTCGGCAGCTTCTCTCCACTCCTTGTAGCCATTTGCCATGAAAGTCCCGGGAGGCGGTGGCGGTGCGACGTAGACCATGTGGTCTAACCCTCCCAGCCGCTCCAACGTCTGGTCAACCAGCTTGTCCAGGTCGCTCTCCAGCCTCAGGTCGGCCGCCAGGGCGTGCACCTCTCCCAGCGTGCCGAGCTGCTTCTCCGCTTGGGAGAGCCTATCGTGGTTTGAAGAGCATATCACGACTCTCGAGCCCTCTTCCAAGAATGCTTTCGCCGACCCGAATCCGATGCCTCTGCTTGAGGCAGTCACGAGAACCCTCCTGCCCTTCAGAGAGAACACCTTCGACCTGCGTCCCCAGCCGTCATTGAACGTGAGAGTCTATAAGCCTAGTCCAGCCCTAGAAGAATTAATATCGAAAGGGTTGGCACACCGTTCTCACTTGTACAATCCGCGATGGTTCAAGGAAGACAGGCTGAAGGTTCTGCAGGAGGAAGTGGAGAAGATAAGCTTCGGGACCATCGTCACCCAGGGCGCCAAGGGGGTGATGGCGAGCCACGTTCCGATGCTGATTGACAGGTCAAAGGGCGAGCGTGGGACGCTCTTTGGACACATTGCACGCGGAAACTCTCAGTGGAGAGATTCTGCCTCAGGGGGAGAGGGTCTGGCCATTTTCCTCGGCCCCGACGCATACATCTCTCCCAAATGGTATGAGAGCAAGAAGGACGACGGGAAGGTCGTCCCAACGTGGAACTATGTCGCCATACACGTTCGAGGTAGCGTGACCTTCTTTGAGGACCCCGAGAGACTAAGAGAGGCTGTCACGGTCCTCACTAGACACCACGAGTCTGCTTCTACCGAGCCTTGGCAGGTCACCGACGCCCCCAGCGCGTACATCGACGGGGAGCTGAAGTCCATAGTGGGCTTCGAGATGCCGATCAAGACCATTGAGGGGAAATGGAAGATGAGTCAGAACAGGCCGGAACCTGACCAGCGGGGAGTGAAGACCAGCCTGCTCGAAAGGGGTGGACCGAGAGACGCCGAGGTCTCGGAGAGGGTTGGTCTAAAGACCCAAGACTGAACCCGAAGCTCCTTGCAATCAGCTTATTTCTGCCAGCCCTTCCCTTGTCACCATGACGGGAACCATGGCCTTCGTGGTCCAGAAGCACAAGGCGACATCACAGCACTACGACTTCAGGTTGGAGATCGGGGGTACGATGCCTTCTTGGTCCGTCCCGAAGGGTCCGAGCTTGGACAGCGGCGTCAGGAGGTTGGCGATGCCCACAGGAGACCACGACCTCGAATACAGGCACTTCGAGGGAGTCATACCGACCGGCAGCTATGGGGCGGGTCCGGTAATGATATGGGATGAGGGTACGTACAACCCCGAGATAGAGGTCAGCAAGGGGGTTCGGCGCGAGGTCAAGTCCAGGGCAGAGGGCGAACGCGTCGCGAAGGAAAGCCTGGCCGCGGGCAACCTCAAGTTCAGGCTCTACGGAAAGAAGCTTCACGGGTCGTTCGCCCTCGTTCGAACGGCAGGGTTGGGGGGAAAGGAGTCCTGGCTGCTCATCAAGCACAAGGATGCTTACTCAAAGGCAGGCTATGACGCGAACGACTATGACTACTCGGCCGTCTCGAGGAAGTCAATAGCAGGGATAGCCTCCCAGGCCGTGCTCGACCCCGATCCTTGACCCAAATGCGGCCCAGGTAACCGATGTGCAGGACCGGAAATGGCGCCAAGAACGCCGAGCTTTAAGGAGGTGATTCCCACTGAGGCTGGAGAATTGATTGGCGGACGAGCGTGACTTCGCTATCATCTCCCAGCTCCGCAGAAACCCCTTCCTGTCATACGAATCTATTGGCAGAGGGATTGGGCTTTCAGGAAACGCCACGAAGATGAGGATAGAAGCCCTCGAACGGGCCGAGATTTTGACCTCACTCCGCGCGATGCCGGCGGCGCAGATCTTCCATAGGGTGCCCCGGCTCTTCTTCTTCGGGCCCGCCACTGCCGAGAAGGTCGACAAGGCACTCGAAAAGGATCCCTCGGTCTTCGCGACCATGGACGTAAATGGGCGCGCGGCTGTCCTCAGATACGTCAACCTAGCTTCTTCGGGCCCACCCGAGGACCTGAAATCCCTGCTCGGCCCCGTCGAGACGGAGGAGAATCCCCTGCTCCCTTATCCGCACAGAGAATTGGCCTCCCCAATTTCAGTCCCCCAGCTCGTAGTGCTAAGAGTTCTCGTAGACGACCTCCGGACATCTGTGAAGGAGATTTCGAAGGCCACTGGGCTTTCACAAAAGGTGGTGAAGAGGGTCAGGAGAGAGATGCTCGAGAAAGGACTCTTTCAGGTGCAGCCGATCTTTCAGTCAGCGAGGTCTAGCCGAATCGTCATGTACGAGCTCCATGTCCGTTCGGAGGATGACTCAGTGCTCCTCGACGTCAAGCAGACACTTCCCCGGTCCATCTTCATAAATCAGTGGGAGAGCTCCGCGACAATCTTCTCATGCTGGGCCGAATCGATAGACGATGTCTTCGAGACGCAGAGGAGGGTCAGGAGCAGACCAGGTGTCAGCGACGTGAGCGTGAGATTCCACGCGAGGGCGACGCTCAACACAGCCAGACTGACATCCCTCATCGATGAAGAGGTCCGACGAATCAGTCCGAGGACGCGGTCTTCAGTCGCTTGACTCTGCCGGAGATTTTCTGAAGCTGAGCGTCCGGACAGCATATATCTGGTCCCGCAAGCAAGGACATCCGGCGAATCAGTTTCTTGAGCGTAGCAATCCGGAAGGAGACTTTTAGGGTACCGTACCCAACAAAGGACAGGCAGGTGGACCTCGCAGTCGAGGAGCGCGGCGAGGGAGGTGCGTCGTTTCTGCTACTGCACGGCGGAGCCGGGCCAGGGTCGATGGCCAGATTCGCAGCATCGCTGGCGGAACAGAAGAACGCCAGGGTCCTAACACCAACTCACCCGGGCTTCGCCATGACCCAAAGGCCCGAAGACCTCAACAGCGTCAGGGCTTTGGCCAAGTTTTACGCTGCGTTCCTGTCTCAGCTGCAGGCAGAGGACGTAACCGTGATAGGCAATTCCATGGGCGGATGGCTGGGCGCTGAACTTGCGATTCTCAATCCTCCCGGAATCCGCCGTGCGGTCTTGGTCGGCGCCCTTGGAATCGAAGTGCAAGGCCACCAGATTCCAGACACTTCGAAACTCACCCTAGACGAAATCATGAACCTCTCATATCACAATCCCGGGCCATTCAGGGTCGACCCCTCGAGCCTCACTGACGTCCAGCGCGCAGCGTTCGCCTCCAACCGTTCGGCTCTTCAGGCCTACGCATCCAAGTCGACCGACCCCACCCTGCTGGGCAGGCTAGCCGGCATCTCCATACCCGTCCTCGTCGTTTCGGGTGAGAGCGACCGAATAGCAGACGCGGAGTATGGGAGGGCTTACGCAGCCGCGATTCCGAAAGCGCGGTTCGAGCTGCTGATGGGTACAGGCCATCTCCCCCAGATAGAGACGCCCGAGCTCCTGCTGCAGACCGTCTGGAAGTTCACCCAAGCGACGCAAGACGGTTGAGTCAGGCCTAGTGGCGCTCCTGTGCCCTATCGGCCTCCGATGGATACTCACTCGTTGTCTATGAACTCTGACGCCTTCGGAGGGTCAGGCGGGAGCCCCTTCCTCTTTCGAATCTCGGTGACCAGACCCGTCAGCATGTTCTGCGGGACGGCCTGCCACGTCTTGAAGTGAGTGTTCCACACGGCCTTGCCCGCAGTGGCACCCCTCATCTCCTCGCTCAGGTCGAAGGTCTCAGACGCGGGTATCTCTCCCTCGATGATAGTCATGACCTCCCTCTGGTCAATGTTGACCAGCTTCCCGCGCTTGCCCTGAATGACGCCCGTGATTGCTCCGATGAGGTCTGATGGGCCCTTGACCTCTATGCCGAGAATCGGTTCCAGCAGGGTAGGGTTCGCGGAAAGGAGCGCCCCCAAGATGGCCCGCCTCGACGCTGGCATCAGCTGGGCGTAGGTCCTGTGAGCCGCGTCTTCGTGAGGGACATAGTTGGTGAGCACGATCTTGACCCCGCGCGTGAATTCGTAGGCGAGCGGGCCGTTCTTCATGATGTCGTCGAATCCTGCCCTGATCGAGTCCATCGACTCCTGCAGGAACTGCACACCCTTCGTCACTTCGGTCATGATGTTGCCTCGCTCGTCAATCGCCTGGAAGTTCCTGGCCATGTCTGGGTCCCAGCCGTGGTCCCTCAGCGCCTTGATGACCGTCTTGGTGTCCGTGTTCTCGCTGATTGTACCGTTCCTGATGAGTTCCACGATCTCCGACTCAAGAGGTTCGACTTCGATGAAGATCTTGTTGTGCCTGTTCGGAGAGCGCGCCATGATGGGACCTGCCCTCGACCGAATCGTCTCCCTGTAGTTGATGATCGGCGGAGAGGTTATGATCTCCAGCCCGGCCTGCTGGATCAGGGTGGTCGCGATCTCCAAGTGCAGGACGCCCATTCCGGCCATGAGCGTCTCTCCGGACTCCTGGTTTATCGTGATGATCAGGTTGGGGTCCTCGATGTTCAGCCGCCTCATTACCTCGACGAGCTTCGGCAGGTCCCTGGGATGCTTGGCCTCTACCGCAATCGTGACGACGGGCTCGCTGACGTAGTGGATCGACTCGAAAGTCGCGACGTCCTTCAGGTTTGAGAGCGTCTCCCCTGACCGGACGTCCAGTCCTAGGAGCGCCGGTATGTTCCCCGCGGGTAGGCTGTCGACGATCTCCCTCTGGAAGCCCATGAAGATCTGGACCGACTGCACCTTTCCCTCCCTCTTCGAGTTCAGGAGGTAGACCGAGTCGCCGTTTGAGATGTTCCCCGAGAAGAGCCTCCCTGTAGCGACAAGTCCGGCGGCAGGGTCGACCACGACGTTCGTGACCATCATGACGGTCGGGCCGTTCTCATCGCAGGCGAGCAGGGCTTTCCCGATGTCGCTGGTTAGGTCACCGGGCCAGATCTTTGGTATCCTGTAGGCCTGGGCGACGTGGGGTGGAGGATGATGCCTGACCACCATCTGGAGCAGCGCCTCGTGCAGAGGTAGCCTCTTTCCGAGCTCCTCGGGGGTCGAAGTCCCGTACGCCGTGAATATGTCTTTGAAGTTCATCCCCGACTTCTTCAGCATGTCCGCGTTGAACCCCCACTTGTCCTTGGACGAGCCGAAGGCCACTTGAGAGTCCTGGATTGAGACCTTCCACTTCTGCTTGTATTCCGGTTCGGCATAGGTCTCTATCAGTCGGTTGAACTCCTTGACGATGTTCGACAGCCACTCCTGCATCTTCTCGGGCGATAGCCGGAGCTCCTTGATCAGACGGTCAATCTTGTTGATGTAGAGGACAGGACGTACGCGCTCTTCGAGCGCCTGGCGCGTCACAGTCTCGGTCTGGGTCATCACTCCTTCTACTGCGTCCACCACGACGATCGCGCCGTCGACCGCTCTGAGCGACCTCGTGACCTTGCCGGTGAAGTCGATGTGCCCTGGCGTGTCGATCAGATTGATGACGTAGGGTTTCTCTTCCTGTTCGTAGTAGAGCGTGACGTTCGCGGCCTTTATCGTCATCTGGCGCTGCTGCTCCAGCTCCATGTAGTCGAGGGCCAACGCCTGCCCCGCGAC
>Ga0187783_10000577_pt1 | contig 26835 bp, 29 predicted proteins | sample 1015_SJ02_MP02_2_FD_132471 | JGI IMG/M metagenome (GOLD analysis project Ga0187783, IMG submission 132471) | Tropical peat soil microbial communities from peatlands in Department of Meta, Colombia - 1015_SJ02_MP02_20_MG | ecosystem: Environmental > Terrestrial > Soil > Wetlands > Peat | place...
TCGTCCGCCCGCCTCGCGCGCATGCCCGATTTCTCCCTCTCCCCCGAGCAGCAGAGCCTGCGGGACCTCGCCCGTCGCTTCGCACGAACGGAGATGGCTCCGCACGCGGCCGAGTGCGACCGCGCCGGTCGATTTCCCGAGGAGATCTACCGAAAAGCGTTCGAGCTCGGGTTGATGAACCTCAACGTCCCGACCGAGTACGGCGGGAGCGGGCTCGGGGTCGTCGACCAGTGCCTCATCGTCGAAGAGCTCGCCCACGCGTGCGGAGGAATGACGACCTCGGTGATCGCGAACTGCCTCGCGCTCGAACCGATCCTGCTCGGCGGTACGCCGGAGCAGAAGACGAGGATCCTGAAACCGTTCTGCGCCGAGTATCATCTCGCCTCGTTCTGCCTGACCGAGCCGTCCGGCGGGAGCGACGCGGGCGGCCTGCAGACCCGGGCGCGACGGGACGGCGACCAGTACGTGCTCGACGGAGAGAAGTGCTTCATCACCAACGCCCCGCACGCGTCCCTCTACACGGTCTTCGCGACGGTCGACCCGTCGCTGCGGCACAAGGGGATCACGGCGTTCGTCGTCCCCCGCACGGCGGAGGGCGTGACTCCCGGGAAGGACGAGGAGAAGATGGGCCACCGCGCCTCATCGACGAGCACCGTTCGCTTCGACGGGGTCCGGGTGCCGACGTCGGACCGCCTCGGCGCGGACGGTGAGGGATTCCCGCTGGCGATGCGCACGCTGGACCAGACGCGGACGCCGATCGGTGCCCTCGCGACCGGTATCGCCCAGGCGGCACTCGACCACGCGGCCGCGTACTCGCTCAAGCGCCAGACGTTCGGCAAGCCGATCGCCGAGCACCAGGCGATCCAGATCAAGCTGGCCAACATGGTCCAGGCCGTCCACGGGGCCCGGCTGCTCACCTGGCACGCCGCGTGGGCGATCGACCAGGGCGCGAAGGGCACCCTCGAGTCGTCGATCGCGAAGTGCTTTGCGTCGGACGCCGCGCTCCACGTCGCCGACGAGGCGATCCAGACGTTCGGCGGGTACGGGTACATGAAGGAGTATCCGGTCGAGAAACTCCTCCGCGACGCGAAGCTCACCCAGATCTACGAGGGAGCGAACGAGATCCAGCGGACGGTCATCGCCCGCGAACTGCTGCACGAGTACGCCTGAGCGAGGGCGCGCGTGGAGATCGTCGTCTGCGTCAAACCGGTCCCGGACGCCGAGACGCGGCTGCGCGCGAGCCCGGACGGCCGGACGCTCGACCCGGAGGCGGTGAAGTTCGTCCTCGCCGGGTACGATGAATCGGCCGTCGAACAGGCCCTCCTCCTCAAGGAAGCCGTTCCGGGCTCGAAGGTCCACGCGATCGCCTACGGACCCGGTCCCCGGACGGAAGAGGTGCTGCGCTCGGCGATCGCGCTCGGCTGCGACCAGGCGACGTGGATCGACTCGGGCGCCGACTCCGGCGGCGACCCGGTCGCGGCGGCGCGCGCGCTCGCGGCGTCGATCGCGAGCGTGCCGCACGACCTCGTACTCTGCGGGAAGCAGGCCGGCGACGACGAGAGCGGGTTGGTCGCGGGCGCGCTGGGCGAGCTGCTGCACCTGCCGGACTTTAGCTGCGTCGTCGATCTTCGGTGGGACGCGGGGGCCGGTCGGTTCCGTTTCCAGCGACCGGTCGAAGCGGGACTCGAGAGCTGGACCTCCCCGACCCCGCTCGTGGTGGGGCTCCAGCAGGCCTGGAACGATCCGCGCACTGCGAAGTTGCCGGCGATCCTGAAGTCCCGAAAAGCCACGATCGGACACGCGACGGCAGCGCCCCCGGCCGGCGGGGTCAGCTCGCCGGAGAAGTTCGAGCTCCCGCCGCCGCGGACGGGCGCGAAGATGATCGACTACAAGACCCCCCAGGACGCGGCCGAGCAGCTCGTCCGTATCCTTCGCGAGGACGCGAAGGTGTTCCCGTGACCGGCACGGTGCTCGTCGTCGGGGAAGTGCAGGACGGGCATCTCGCGGGAGGCACGGTGGAGGCGATCGGGGTGGCCCGGACGCTCGGCGATACCGTCGTAGGCTTCGCCTCGGGGACCGGCGCGAACGCGGCGGCCGCCGAATTCGGTCGGTCGGGCATTGCGAGCGCGTACGCTGCCGAGGATCCCCGGCTCGACAACGCTCCGGTCGGGGCTCGGCTCCCGGCGCTCGCGGGCGCGGCGACCGCGGCCGGAGCGACGGTGATCGTCGTCGCCGGCACGACGTTCGGTCGGGACCTCGTCGGCCACCTCGCGGTCGCCTGGGACGCCGCCGTCGCGACCGGGGTGACGGAGGCGACGTGGGCCGAGGGGGCCCTCCGCGTGCGTCGTCCGATCTTCGGTGGTCGCGCGACCGAAACCCGTCGGCTCGCGGGCGCACGCCAGGCGATCGCGCTCCGCCCCCACGCGTTCCCCGCCGCCGCCGACGCTCCGACTCCGTGCGCCGTCCAGCCCGCGCCCGTCGGCGAGGTCCCGGCGGCGCTCCTCGCGGGCCAGCGGACCGCCGTCGCGGCCGCCGCCCGGGGCAGCGGGCCGGGGCTCACCGACGCTTCGATCGTCGTCTCGGGCGGGCGCGGGGTCCGGGGCCCCGAGAACTTCCATCTGGTCGAGGAGCTCGCGGCGTCGCTCGGCGCCGCGGTCGGCGCCTCGCGCGCGGTGACGGACGCCGGTTGGCGGCCGACCTCATTCCAGGTCGGCCAGACCGGACGCGCCGTCTCTCCCCAGCTCTACATCGCCGTCGGGATCTCGGGCGCGATCCAGCACATCGTCGGGATGGTGAGCTCGCGCGTGATCGTGGCGATCAACTCGGATGCCTCGGCGCCGATCTTCCGCGTCGCCGACTACGGCATCGTCGGGGACCTGTTCCAGATCGTGCCGGCGCTGACGGCGGAGATCCGTCGGGTCCGAGGGCTCTGAGCCCGTCAGAGGTCGCGGACGACGTCGATCCCATCGCGGACGAGCGTCGTCATCGGGATGCCCGCGGCCTTCCGCGCCTTTTGGAGGAGCCGGCGCACGGGCTCCTTCGCGCGTCCCTCGTCGTTGAACAGGGCCCGGAACAGTTCGGCCGCAAAGTTCGGGTACGCGGTGTAGAACCGAGGGTTCCATTTCACCCGGTCCATCCGTGCGAAGTCCCGGAAATCCGCCAGGACGTTCGCGCGCTCGAGGCGACGGTCGTACTCGGCGAGCTGCGCCGATCCGTAGGCCCCGGCTGTTTTGGCGGTGAGGGCGGTCTCGGCCGCTTCCAGGCCGGTCCGCACCGCGTAGTTCATCCCCTGGATCGTGAGGCCGTTCGAGAAGACGAATCCCGCCGCATCTCCCGCGACCATCCAACCGTCCCCGTGGAACGCGGCCGGTCGGCTCGCCCACCCCGAGCTGATGAGTTTCGCGCCGTACTCGACGAGCTCGGCGCCGCGCAGCCGCGAGGCGATCGTCGGGTGCAGTTTGAACCGCTCGATCAGGTCGTGGGAGTAGACGCCTTTTCCGAACAGCGACTGAAGGTTGAGGATCAGACCGACGGAGAGCGTGTCGCGGTTCGTGTAGAGGAAACCGCCGCCCATCACGCCCGGCGGGAAGATCCCCGTCACCCACTCCTCGGCGTGACCTTCGCCGGGCCCGACCGCGAACCGGTCCTCGATCGTCGCGGGATCGAGCCGGTAGACCTCCTTCATCCCGAGCTCGGTCGCCTCCCCGTCGAGCCGGGAGTTCGGACGGATCGGCGTTCCGAGGGAGAGGCGGGAGTTCGCCCCGTCGGCGAGGATCGTCACGGGCGCGGTCATCGTCTCGCCCCCCTGGACGATCCCGCGGACGCGGTTCCCCTCCCAGTGGAGCCGCTCGACCGGCACGGAGCTCACCACGGTCGCTCCCGCGGCCTCCGCCTTCTGGGCGAGCCACGCGTCGGTGCGGGAGCGCAACACGGTGTGGGCGACGTACGGGGCGCGCTTCCAGCCGGTATCCTCGAGGTCGAAGGAGACCGCGCTCTCCGCCGTCAGGAATCCGAACCGCTTGCGAACGAGATGCCGCTCGACCGGCATCTCCTCCCACCAGTTCGGAAGGATCCGGTCGAGGTCGTGACCCCACAGGACGCCTCCGGAGAGGTTCTTCGTTCCCGGTTCGGCCCCCCGCTCGAGCAGGAGCACGTTCGCTCCGCCCTGCGCGAGCCGGATCGCGGCCGCGGAACCGGCCATGCCGGCCCCGACGACGATCGCGTCGAAGTCGTCCCCCATTCGGCCGCGGACGCAGGCGGGCCGATTTAACGCTGCGCGGCGGCCCGGCGGCCCCGCCGAGCGCGCGGGGGTGCGACTAGGAGCGGACCCAGCTGCCCGGGTTCGCGTTCTGCATGACGCCCTGGCTGGCGTCCTCGATCATCTTCTGGAACCGGAACGGTTTCGGGATCCCTTTCCAGTCCTCGTTGCCGACCTGGCTCCCGCCCTCCGAACTGACCCGGATCGTCCCGTAGCCGAGTAGCCGTTGGAAGAAGCTCTGATGCACGTCGACGCCGCGCACCTGCGTGACCGGTATCTCGTGGAAATCCTTGCCCAGGATTCCGGTCTGCACGATGACCCGGTGGGAGGTGACCGCGTAGACGGTTCGGATCCACTTGATCGCGCGGACCACGATCCAGAGGAGACCGATCAGCACCAGGAAGGCGAACAGGAGGGTGATCCAGAGTCCGATGTTGCTGTTGCCGGTCGCGGAGGCGACCTTGGTCATCAGCAGGCTCCAAAATCCGAGCTGGACCGACCACCCGTAGTAGTAGGCGGCCGTGGCGATCGTGAGCCCCCCGAAGATCAGCACGAACAGTATCGGACCGGGAAAGTAGAACAGCTTGGTCGCCCGGGTCTCCTCGAGCAGGTACTCCTGGTCGGCGAGGTACGTCGCCTTCAGCAACTTCGGCATCGGTCGCGCGCCGGCCATCGGTGCGGTCGCAGTGCGGGGAACCGACCCCGGAGGGGCGCCCGGTGCGGACATCGGGTCGGCATGAGCCGGGAGGGAGTGATAAACCCTCGTCTGGGAGCGAGGCCGTCCGGCTCCGAGGCTTATATCGCGGGGACGGTGCCCCGGACCGATGGGCGTCACCGATTGCCACGTCCACATCAATCCGCTCGACCAGATGCGACCGGACGCCGTCCGGCTCCTCGCCGCGGTCGACCCGGCGCGCGCCGAGCTGCTCCGGCGCCCGCGGGCGTTCCTCGACTATCTCGACCAGTGCGGCGTCGAGCGGGCCGTCCTCGTCAACTACGTTGCGCCCGAGGTGATCGGGTACACGGAGGCCACGAACGACTTCGTCGCCGAGTACGTTCGGGAGGATCCGCAACGCCTCATCGCCGTCGGGGGGATCCGTCCGGACCATCCCGAGCCCGAGCGGGAGGTCGAACGCCTCGCGACGAACCTCGGCATTCGGGCGCTGAAACTCCATCCTCCGCACCAGTTGTTCCGCCCCAACGCCTACACGGACGGAACGCTGCCGGCGCTGCGCGGCATCTACGCGGCCTGCCAGCGCCTCGGTCTTCCGGTGATCTTCCACACCGGGACGTCGGTGTTTCCCCGCGCACGGAACAAGTTCGCGGACCCGATGCTGGTCGAGGACGTCGCGCTGGACTTCCCCGACCTCCGGATCGTCCTCGCCCACGGGGGCCGACCGATCTGGATGGAGACGGCCGCGTTCCTCGCGCGCCGCTTCCCGAATGTCTGGCTGGAGGTGTCCGGGATCCCACCGACCCGACTGCTCGAGTACTTTCCCCGGCTCGCTCAACTCGCCGAGAAGACGCTTTTCGGCACCGATTGGCCGGGCCCGGGCGTCAAGGACATTCGGGCGAACCTCGTCGCGTTCCGCGCGCTCCCGCTCACGGCCGACACACAACGGGCGATTCTCGAGGAGAACCCACTCCGAGTCTTCCCTCGTCTCAAGTCCTCCTGAAATAGTCGGGCCTGCTCGCTCCGCCGTGCCCGAGCCGCCGAAGCCCGAAACCGACGTACCGGAGGTCGCTGCACCCCCGGCGGAAGAGCCGGCGCCCGCCGTCGAGGTCGTCGAAGGAGGCGAGGAGGTCGGTCGGCTCCCGTTGCCCCGCCGCAACCGTGGCGAGGTGTTCGGGATCGCGAGCCAGCTGCTCGGCGCCGCCCGGATTCGGGTGATGTGCGAGGACTCGATCTCCCGGATGGGGCGGATCACCGGGAAAATGAAGAAGAAGATGTGGATCCGCGAAGGGGATCTGCTGATCGTCCGGCCGTGGGGATTCCAGGAGGGCAAGGCCGACATTCTGTTCCGGTACAGCCGGACCCAGTCGCAGTACCTCTCGCGCAAGAACCTCCTGCCCGCGTCGGTGAACCTGTTCGCCACCGACGTGCGCACGGACGCCGCTCCGGCGTCGTAGCCGGACGATGTGGACAGCTCCCGTGCGACCGCTCTCGTCGCTCGAGATGGCGGTCGTCGAGGCCAACGCGGTCGCGCTCGGCGCCACGGTCGACTTCCTGATGGAGAACGCGGGCCGGGCGGTCGCCGAGGAGGCGACCGCCCACCTTCCGTCCCCACCGGCCCGCGTCGGGATCGTCGCCGGGAACGGCAACAACGGCGGGGACGCGACGTGCGCGGCCTACTATCTGCAGCAGTGGGGCTACGCGCCGGAGGTCTGGCTGGTCCGACCGCCGTCCGAGATCGCGACGCGCGCGGCGCGTCGCTGCTTCGAACGCATTGAGCGGCGGTGCACCGTCCATCTCGGGATCCCCCGACCCGACGAATTGGGCGGACTGCCCCTCGTGCTCGACGGACTCCTCGGCACCGGTCAAGGGGGCCGATTGCGGCCGCCGATCCGCGACGCGGTGGCGGCGATCCGGGAGAGCCACGTGCCGGTCCTTTCGATCGACGTGCCGACCGGGGTGGGAGACCCCGAGGGACTGCGGCCGTCGTGGACGGTCACCCTCACCTGCCCGAAGGAGGAGATGCGTCCGGGCACGTCCGGCGAGGTCCGGGTACGGGACATCGGGATCCCCGGCGACGCGTGGCAACGGACCGGCCCGGGAGAGTTCCTGTTCTTCCCTCCCCCCACCGGACGCGGGGACCGCGGTCGGACGGGGCGCGTGGTCGTCATCGGCGGCGGGCCGTATTCCGGAGCGCCCGCGCTCGCGGCGTTCGCGGCCCTTCGTTCGGGGGCGGAGCGGGCGACGGTCGTCGCCCCGGAGGGCGCGGCCGAACGGGTGCAGTCGTTCGGTCCCGACCTCGTGGTCCGAGCGTTCGGCGTCGAACGGTTCCGCCCGACGGATGCCCCGGAGATCGTCGAGTTCGTCCGCTCGTCGCGAGCGCGCGCGGTGGTGCTGGGGATGGGCGCGGGCGCTCACCCCGAGACGGTGGAGTCGCTCCGAGAGGTGGAGCGCTCGCTCGTCGGGGTCGTGCCGCTGGTGGTCGACGCGGACGGTCTGGCCGGCGTACCGACCCCCGAGGAGGTCACACGAGCCTCCGACGCGACGGTCGTGGTCACCCCGAACGCCGGGGAGTACGAGCGCTACTTCGGCGGCACGCGGGACGGGAGCCCGGCCGAGGTACGGGACCGAGCTCGGGCGATCGCCGCCGGGCGCCACGTGACGCTCGTCGCGAAAGGAAACCCCGACCTCTTGTCCGATGGAAGCGTCACCTTCGAGAACGACCACCACCATCCCGCGATCACCGTCGGCGGCGTCGGGGACGTCCTCGGCGGCGTCCTCGGCAGCCTCCTCGCGCAGGGGATCTACCCGATGCACGCCGCCCGGCTGGCGACCTGGTGGGTGGGCGAGTCCGGCACCCGCGTCGCGGCCCGCAAGAGCTTCGGGCTGGTGGCGACGGACGTGATCGACGAACTACCGCACGTGCTGGTCTCGGGTCTCGAACGTGCGCGGGCTCCGGGTTGACCGGCCGCGCTACGCGTACCGTACGCGACCGCGGATCGCCTTCGCCCGAGCCCGCACGTCCTTCGCGCCGGTCGGATTACCGGCCGCGTAGCCGTCGTGGAACGCCCGGATCAGTGACTCCGCGCCGTCGTGGAGTGACTTGAGGTCCTCTTCCACGAGGTGCAGGTCGATGCCCAGCTCCTCGAGCCCCGGGCTTCGGGACCCCATCGAGAGGTCGAGGAATGCGGGGGCTCCCTCGGGGCCGTTCGGGAAAAGGACGTTGGAACTGGTCAGGTCCCCGTGGGAGATGCCGCCCGCGTGCAGTCGGCCGAGGCTCTCCCCCAGGCGCCGGACGGCGTCCGCGAGCTGCGACGTCGGGACCTCCGGGTTCTCGAGCAGCTCCCGTAAGGTCGGACCCGGCAGCTGCTCCAACACCAGCCGGTGCCGGGCGAGGTCCACGTCGTAGACGAGGGGGGTGCGCACGCCGAGTCGGCGCGCGTCGACCAGCAGGCGTGCCTCGGTGCGGGTCCGTTCGCGGCGGAGCCGTTCGTCGAGCGCCTTCGCCCGGTACGACTTCGTCTCGCGCTCTTTCAGGAGCGCGGGCAGCCCCATCCACTCGACGCGCCGGAGCGTGGCCTCCGCGCCGCGAGCGACCGGAGCTCCGCCCGAACTCTCCTCCGCCATCGCTCGTCCTCGCGAACGGCCGGGACCGTGGTCGTCTATAAGAGCAGGTCAGCCGGGCCCCGCCGGTCCGTGCTCGGTCGGCAGCGCCCCGCCGCTCGGGCCCGCTCCGCTCGCGCGGTAATCGCGCTCGATGCCGGCCGCGTAGTCGCGGAACGAGGCGCGCTGACGACGGACCAGTGCCGGTGAGGCGAACGCGATCGCGACCCGCCAGCCGAGCGTCTTACCGACAAATTCGAAATCGGTGACCACGCGGCTTCCGGCGACCTCCGCTTCGACCCGGTAGGCCGAGCGCATCGACGAAACCACCCGTCCCCGGGAGGAGACGTGGCCCTCCATCACCCAGGTCGTCGGACCGGTCCGCGTGACGATCCCCTCGGTCGTGCGTTCCCGGCCTCCGAACACCGAGGTCGTCCGCAGATGGGTTCGCCGCTCGTCGATCCGATCGACCCGGCGTTCCACGATCCCCCGCGTCAACTGCACATCGGTCTGAGAGTAGTCGAGCCACCAACCGACCACGTACGCCGGCGGGGCGGCGACCCGTTGAACGATCCGGAACGCCACCACGGCGCGGAGACGGGGGTCGACTACATGACCGAGCGGCCCGGCGGCCCGCGGCCGCCGGGGGACGCTCGTCGGATGGATTAAGAGGGCCGCCCGTCCTCGGCCCGTCGGGTGGGACGCGTGGCCGACGAGCTCCAGGTCGGGCGAAAGAGCGAGGACGACGGCGTCGAGATCTTGGTGTTGAATCACCCGCCGGTGAACGCGCTCGGCACCCGCCTGCTCGCGGACCTCGACCGTCGGATCGGAGAACTGGCGGCGGACCCGAAGGTCCGGGCCGTCGTGCTCACCGGCGAGGGCCAGTACTTCAGCGCCGGCGCGGACGTGAAGGAGATGGCGACGCTCGACCTGGCGAGCGCCCCCGAGATCGCACGGAAGGGACTCGCCATCTACGGGAGGCTCGCCGCGCTTCCCGCGCCGGTGATCGCCGCGATCAACGGACTCGCGCTCGGCGGAGGGCTCGAGCTCGCGCTCGCGTGCGATCTGCGGATCGCGGGAGAGTCCGCGAAGCTGGGCGCGCCCGAAGTGACGCTCGGCCTCATCCCGGCGTACGGCGGTACGCAGCGTCTTCCGCGGCTCGTGGGAGTCGCCAAGGCGAAGGAGTTGATCTTCACGGGGGCGATGATCTCCGCCGCGGAAGCCCTCAAGATCGGGCTCGTGAACAAGACCGTGCCCGCGGGCCAGGAGCTCCGCGCGGCCCGCGACCTCGCGCACACGATCGCCCAGCGCGCCCCGAAGGCCGTGCAGGCCGCGAAGCGGTCGATCGTCGAGGGGCTCGGGCTCCCGCTCGCGCAGGGTTTGGAGAACGAGACCCGGCTGTTCGAGACCGAGGTGATGAGCTCGGAGGACCTGGGTGAGGGGATCGCGGCGTTCGTCGAGCGGCGACCGCCGAAGTTCCAGGGGAAATGACGATGGCGATCGAGTTTTCGTTCACACCGGACCAGGAGGCGTTCCGGGCCGCGGTCCGGCAATTCCTGGAGAAGGAGGTCGCTCCGATCGTCCCCGAGATGGACGAGAAGGAGGAGTTCCCGCGCGCGTCCGTCGCGAAGATGCAGGCGGAAGGGTACTTCGGCGTGCCAATCCCCGAGGAGTACGGCGGCCTCGGGCTCGGCAAGGTCGGCTACTGCATCTTCCTGGAGGAGCTCGGGAGGGTCGACGCCTCCCACGGCACCATCGTCGGCGCCCACACCTCGCTCGGCACGACCCCGCTGCTCTACTACGGCACCGAGGAACAAAAGCGCCGATGGCTCGTTCCGGCCGCGAAGGGCGAGCGCCTGCTCGCCTTCAGCCTCACCGAGCCGGGGTCCGGTAGTGACTCGGGCGCCGTGCACACGGTGGCGGAGCGCTCGGGCGACGACTGGGTCCTCACGGGCAACAAGATCTACGTCACCAACGGGCGAGAGGCCGACACGATCATCGTGATGGCCGGCAACGACGTGAAGCTGGGGCCCAACGGCGGGGTCACCGCCTTCCTCGTCGACACGAACCGGCCCGGGTTCAAGGTCGGCCGGTGCGAGAAGAAGATGGGACTGCACGGGACGTCGACGGCGGAACTAATCCTCGACCACGTGACGGTCGGTCCCGACTGCGTCATCGGCGAGGTCGGGAAAGGTTTCCACGTCGCGATGACCGCGCTCGATGTCGGACGCGTCTCGCTCGGCGCGGCGAGCCTCGGCGGGATCCAGGAAGCGACCCGCCAGGCGCTCGAGTTCTCGAAGAACCGCACTCAGTTCGGGCTCCCGATCAGCGAGTACGAGGTGATCCAGTTCAAGCTCGCCGACATGGCGATGAAGGCCCACGCGCTCCAGTACCTCGTCTACCACGCCGCCGAGCACCAGGACCGGCTCGGGACCGACCCGAAGAAGTGGTCTCGCCTCGAACGCGCCGAGAAGACGCGGGACGCGGCGATCGTGAAGTGCCTCGGCTCGGAATGGGCTTCGGACGTGATCGACGAGGCGCTCCAGATCCACGGCGGGCTCGGCTACATCCGGGGCACGCCGATCGAGCGCGCCTACCGCGATTCCCGAATCAGCGAGATCTTCGAGGGGACGAACGAGATCCAGCGGCTCGTCATCTCCCGGGACGTCATTTCCCGGGGGCTGTAGCCGCCGGCGGGGCAACCGCGGGGGCGGCGGGTTCGTCGCGCAGCACGCGCCGCAACACCTTCTGGACGCCGCTGCGCGGCAGGGCGTCCCGGAACTCGATCGAGCGGGGCGCCTTGTAGTGCGCGATCCGGCCCCGGACGAACGCGATCAACTCGTCGGCCGTGACCGTCTGGCCCGGCTTCCGGACCACGTACGCCTTGATCACCTCGCCGTGCTCGGGGTCGGGCACGCCGATCGCGGCCGCGTCGGCGACGGCCGGGTGCTGGAACAGGACTTCCTCGACCTCGCGCGGATAGACCTTCATGCCGCCGACGTTCACCATGTCCTTCTTCCGGTCCACGATGTACGCGTACCCGTCCGCGTCGATACGGGCCACGTCGCCGGTGCGGAACCAGCCGTCCCGCAGCACGGCCGCCGTCTCCTCCGGATGCCCGAAGTAGCCGAGCATCACCTGCGGTCCCCGGACCGACAGCTCGCCGACCTCGTCTACACCGAGGACCCGCGTGCCGGTCTCGAGGTCGACGACCCGTTCCTCCGTGTTCGGGAGCGGCAAGCCGATCGACCCCGGTCGTCGTTCGCCCTTCAACGGGTTGACGTGAGTGGCGGGGGACGTCTCGCTGAGGCCGTACCCCTCGACGACGCTGCCGCCGGTCAGCGACTCGAACGTCTTCGCGACCTCGAGCGGGAGCGGCGCCGAACCCGATAGGCAGTACTTGATCGAGTGGATCCGGTGCTTCGCGATGTCGGGCTGGTGGTTGAAGCCGTTGTAGAGCGCGGGGACCCCGGGGAACTGCGTGGGCTGGTACACGTCGATCAGGTGCAGCAGCTCGGGGATGTCGGGGCGATTCTGGACGACGACGGCGCCCCCGTCGGCGAACGACATCAGCATCGCGACCGTGAGACCGTAGATGTGGAAGAACGGGATCGCGGCCAGGACGATCTCCTGGCCCGAGACGCGAGTGGTGTTCCAGGCGTTCGCCTGGGTGACGTTCGCGACGAGGTTGCGGTGCGTGAGCATCGCCGCCTTCGGAACTCCGGTCGTTCCACCGGTGTACTGGTAGACCGCGACGGTCTGCGCCGGGTCGGCGCGAAACAGGTCGACCGGGCCCTGCGTACGGACCGCGGCGGCGTACGGATGCACCCAGGAGTCGGTCGGAAACTCCGTCGGCATCTTTCGCTTCCGAAGTACCGAATTGACGAACGGCCGCTTGTACCACGGGTAGAACTCCCGCAACCGGGCGACGTAGACGACGGGGATCGGGTAATCGCTCCGGATCTTCGCGACGTTCGGCGCCAGCACCTCGAGCGTGACGAGCGCTTTCGGGCCGGCGTCCTTGAGGATCCGAGCGAGGTCCTGCCCGAGGTAGAGCGGCGACACCTGGACCACGATCGCGCCCAGTCGGAGGATCGCGAACAATGCGATCGGGTAGAGCGGGGAGTTCGGCAGGTAGAGCGCCACCCGGTCGCCGGGCCCGATCCCGTCGCGCCGGAGGGCGGCGGCGAACCGTTCGCTTTCCGACCAGAATCGACGGTACGTCCACGACGCTCCGTAGTACAGGATGGCCGGCCGGTCGGCCCATCGTTCGACGCTGCGCTGGATCAGCTCCGTCAGGAGGACGTTCGGGATCTCGACTTCTGGCGGCACGCCGGGCGGGTACTTCTTCAGCCAGACGCGGTCGCCCAGGGGCGGAGCAGCGGTCGCCAGGGGCTCACCCGGGAGCCGCAGGGCCGGCGTCCTTAACAAACTGCACTCCGGGTTTGTAGCTTGGCGCGAAGCGGACCCGGGTGCCGATCGCGAGGTCGGCCTCGGACTTCACGGACGGCATCCACCCCGTGATCCGCCCTCCGCCGTCGAGCTCGACGACCACGTACGCGTACGGCGCATCGTTGAGGAAGTCGTCGCCCGGGACGCTGAGCACCGTGAACGCGACGACCGCCCCCCGGTCGGCGAGCACCGCCTCCTCCAGGTCGGCGCGCCCGCAGCGAGGGCAGGCGAGCGCCCACGTCGCGGTGATCAGTCCGCAGTTCGGGCAGCGGAATCCCCGCAACCGTTGCTCTTCCTCGTAGCCGTGGACGAACTCCTGCACCGTGTGCGGAGCGGACGGAAGGTCGTCTGTCGCGGGAATCCCTCCTCAGCGGCGGGAAAAGATGTGGACGGAGCAGGAGCCACCCGTCGCGCCGACGTTGTGCGCCAGCGCCGTCTCGGCATGCGGTACCTCGCGTCCCTTCGCGAGGCCGTTGAACTGCTCGAAGATCTCGACCACTTGACTGGCACCGGTCGCGCTCACGGGGTGGCCCTTCGCCTTCAGGCCGCCCGAGGGGTTGACCGGAAGCTTCCCGTCCCGCGCCGTCACCCCATCGACCTCCGCCGCACCGGCGTGGCCGCGCGGCAGGAAGCCGAGGTCCTCGAGCGCGAGCAGCTCGGCGATCGTGAAGCAGTCGTGCACCTCGAGGAAATCGATCTGCTTCGGCTCCATGCCCGCCTGGCGGAACGCCTTCTGGGCGGCCGTGCGGCTCGCGGGCAGGCCGAGTAGATCCGGTCGGTCCTGCATCTCGGTGATCGACCCGGCCCGTGCCGAGGCTCGGAAGACGAGCGGCTCCGTCGTCGGTTTTCCGACGAACTCTTTCGCCGCGACGACCACCGCGGCCGCGCCGTCCGAGAACGGGCAACAATCGTACAGGCGGAGCGGCGAGGCGATCATCGGAGAGTTGAGGTAGGTCTCCATCGAGATCTCCCGCTGGAACTGGGCATGGGGGTTCCGCGCAGCGTTCGCGTGGTTCTTGATCGCGACTGCGCCGAGCACTTCGGGCTTCATCGGGAACGCCTTCTGGTAGGCGTTCGCCAGCGTCGCGTACAGCCCCGGGAATGTCGCGCCGTTCTTCGTCTCGAACGCGTAGTCCGCCGCTTCGGCGAAGTAGCTGGTCGCGGTCAGCGTGTCGAGGTGGGAGAGCTTCTCCACGCCGACCACGAGCGCCGCGTCGATGAAGCCGCCCGCGACCTGCACGAACGCTTCGTGGAGTCCGGCGCTCGACGACGAGCACGCCGATTCGATCGTGCAGGACGGAACGTCGGGGATCCCGAGACCCCCGTTGATGAGGGGGCCCACGTGCCCCTGTTTCTCGGTGAAGCCGAAGCAGTTCGAGACGAACGTGTAGCCGATGTCCTTTGGCTCGAGGCCGGACTGCTGGATCGCCTCGAACGCGACGCGGGTGGCGGCCTCCCGGCCGGTCTCCTTCATCTTGCCGAACCGGTTCGACGCGCCCCCGACGACCCAGGCCTCGCGCATCGCTCGCTCCGTCCGGAACCAGACCGGGCGCGGACTTTAGGCTATGCCGCCGCGACGTGGGAGTTTCTCGTCCGGCTCGCTGCCGGGGAGGTCTAACCACCGCTGCAATTGACGGAACGTGCGTTCGGCGGCAGCGGGGTCGCGGGTCTTGAAGAGGAGACGCCCGGATTGGCTGATCGTCACCTCAGGGTCGGTGGCCGCGATCAACATCACCCGCGCGTCGACCACGGCGATCCCTTCCCTCTCAAGTGCGGATCGTGCGGCGCGCAAGTCCAACCGAACGGGAGGGTCGGGAATCGCTTCATAACCGCCGTTGTTCGAGCAGACTCGAAGCTTTCGATACATCAGGCCCGGACAGAGGCAGCCGGCCCGGGACCAGAAGGTTTCGGTCGCGAGGCGCTCGGCACCGCCCGAATCATCGACCGGTCCGCCCAATTTAGGTAGGTTTATGTACCGGGCTGGCCCGTCCGCGGCCAACCAGCGAAGGGTGGCGAACGTGAATCAACCGTACTACCAAGAACCGCCCGAGGCGAACTCGATCAAGTCGATGCTTCACATCGCCAGGATTCTGGCTCTGATCTTCGGAATCCTGCTGCTGATCGGCGGCATCGTATACGTCGCTTGGATCGCATACCTCTCGAGCATCTGCGCGACCTTTATCGGATACGACCCCTACTGCGGTTCGGCGATTGCCGCCGCGCTCGTCCCCGCCATCTATCTGGCGGTCGCCGGCGTCTTCCTGTTCCTCGTGTGGACTCAGACGAAGTCCATCGAAGCCAAGGTCAACGCCCACCAGTACGAGGCGGCGAAGTCTCAGACGCTGATCTGGATGATTCTCGGATTCATCTTCGGAATCATCTTGGGGATCCTGCTGCTGATCGCGTACATCAAGTTCGACCCGCTGATCAACGCGCAGCGGGCCCAGTCGGGCGGCCAGCCCCCGATGTACCAGCAACCGCCGGCGTACGGTGCCCCGCCGCCCCAGGCGGCGCCGGCCCCCGCGCCGGCTCCGGCGCCCGCTCCCGCCGCCGCCCCCGCGGTTCCGTTCTGCCCGACCTGCGGCCAGCCCGGGACCTGGGTGGCCCAGTACGGCCGGTACTACTGCTACACCGACAAGCAGTACCTGTAGCGCTCGCGGCGTCCGCCGCTGAGAACCCTTTCCCAGTTCGGAACGGTCGACTCGAGCCTAGAGGATCACGGATTTTCGCACGCAGTCGTCGATGATCTGATCGACGTCGAGGAGTTCCTCTTCGCGGAGGATTTGCACCAGGCTGGAGCGCGTCGCGGGTTTATCGGGCACCGCTTGGCAGCAGACCCCGGGACGCGTGGAAATCCCGTACGTGCCGATCTCCTTCGCGACGGTTTCGATCTCCTGCTTGTCGAAGCCGATCAGCGGACGAACGATCGGGAGGTGGACCGAGACGGTCGCGCTGTGCATGTTCGATAGCGTTTGCGACGCGACCTGGCCGAGCGCCTCGCCAGTAACTAGGAAGGAGGCCCCCTCTCGCTCGGCGATCCGCTCTGCCGACCGCCACATGAACCGGCGGCAGAGGATGCACCCGACATGCCGGTCGGTCGTCCGCATGAGCGTCGTCTGTGTCGAGCCGTGAGGCACCACGTAGAGAGGGATCGGCTGGCCGTACCGCGCCCGCAGGAGGCCGAGGTGGTCGACGACCTTCTCGAGAGGGGAGTCGTCGGTGAACGGCCGGTTATCCATGTGGACCGCGACCATCTCGTGGCCCTGTCGGAGCATGAAGTGGATCGCGACCGGCGAGTCGATGCCCCCGCTCATCAGCATCACCCCGCGCGCCATCCCCCGGTTCACCTCGGGCGTCGTATTTACGTGTCGCGGCTGTGTGAGCCGGAGGTAAATACCGCGCGCGGGTCGATGCATCGTGCCCGACGGTGAGGCGGCCGCGGTCGAGCTGTACAGCCAGGACGAAGGGCACGGCCCGGTCGTGCTCCTGTTGCACGGGGTCGGTCTGAGCCACACCGTCTGGAAGGACGTGATGCCCTCGCTTGCCGAGGAGTTCCGCGTGATCGCTCCCGACCTGCGAGGGCATGGCCGCAGCAAGGCGGCGGCGGACGCGGCGTACGGATTCCCCGAGCTCGAATCGGACCTCCTGCGCTTGCTCGACCGGAAGAAGGTCGACGCGGCCTACGTCGTGGGGCACTCCGGCGGGGCGCTTCTCGCCCTGCGGTTCGCACTCGATCATCCCGAGCGGGTGCGGGGCCTCGTCATGGTCTCGGGCGCGGCCTACACGGATTCGCACACTCGGTCGATCGCCCAGCGGTGGACGGACACGTATCGAACGGACGGGCCGGACGCGTTCGGACTGCGGATCCTCAAGGACCTCTACTACCCCGACTGGATCGAGGCGCACCTCGACTTCGCCGACCAGGTGCGCGCCGCGGTGAAGCACCAGGACCTCGGCCCGGCGACCAAGTGGAGCGAGACGATGGCGAAGTTTGACGAGAAGGCGCGGGTGCCGTCGCTCAAGATTCCGACGCTGATCGTGCAGGCCATGGACGATCAGGTGGTCGACGCGTCCCACGGGCGGATCCTGCGGCAATCGATCCCGGGCGCGCAGATCCGCATCCTCACCGAGACCGGCCACATGGTGCCGCTCGAGCGACCGAGGGAGACCGCGGAGGCGATCGTCGGATTCGTTCGGGGGGCCGAGTCGACCTCGGCCACGGCCACCGGCTGAAGCCGGCGGGCGCGCCCTTATCAGTTCGGCACGTGATTCCGGAGTGATGGCGATGGACGACCCCGCGCAGATGGCGGCGCGGCTGGACGAGCTGGAGAAGGAACTCCGCGACCTCCGGCTGCGGCTCGCGCTGCTCGAAAAGCAGCTGGATCCCCGGTCGGAGCACCCGTCCGACCGGACCGCCGTCCGCGAGAAGGTCGCGTACGACTGGCAGTCGTGACCGTGTCCCCCGGACCGGTCCCGAGGGTCGGCGGCGCTCCGGCGACCATCGACGAACTTCTCTCCCGCTTCCCCGACGATAGCCCGCCGGCGGGGAGCGCGGGCGCCGCGGTCACGCTGGTGCTCCGCGACGGCGCTTCGGAGGTCGAGACCCTGCTCATCGAGCGGACGGAGCGGCCGACCGACCCGGCGTCCGGACAAGTGGCGCTTCCCGGGGGGCGAGTCGAAGAGTCGGATGGTTCGCTCCGAGCCACCGCGCTCCGCGAGCTTCAGGAAGAGGTCGGACTGACGCCCACCGACCTCGCGGGATCGCCGCGCTACGTCGGCACCGAAAACGCCCAGCGGTTCGGCATCCGGGTAGCGATCTTCGCGGCGACGCTGGGCCCGGAGCCCCGTCTCCCGACGGTGCTGAGCGAAGACGAGGTCGCGCACGTCTTCTGGATCCCGCGATCGGTGCTCGGCACGACCCAGCAGGTGCATCGGGAAACGGGCCGTGGCCTGATCGCGGTCCCGGCGACGGTCTTCGAGGGGCACATCCTCTGGGGATTCACCCGCCGGGTCGTACGAGGCTTCTTTGGGCTCCCCGCCGAAGACGAGTGGGGCGGGCCCGCCTTTGCCCCCGACCCCACCCGGGGCCGGGGGGGCGACGCGGACGCGAGTCGCCGTCAAGGGTAGGGCGCCCGGTCCCGCTGAGCCTATCTGGCGAACGTGCCTCGAACGTTCGTGGGGCTGGTCCGCACGCGTCGACTGCTCTGCCCGAAGTGCGGGAGCTCGTTCGACTACGAGTTCGTGCCCGGCGCTTCCTTCACCGCCGTCCGGCTCGGGAACTCACGGTACATGCGATGTCCTATCTGCCACCGTTTCTCCGTGTTCAAGATGACCGGCCCTGAGCCACCGCTCGTGCCGGGCGTCGGCCCCTCACCGGGCGGGGTGCCGCCGCCGGGACAGGGGCCGTGAGCCCATCATGACGGCCTCGCCGCCACTCCCCCGGTTCAGCGACGCCCGTGTCACCCTTCGTTGGCTCGCGTTCCTCGCGCCCGTCGTCGTCGTCTCGAGCGCGATCGTGTGGTTCTTACCTCGCCCCGAACCGGCCCTCGCCGCGAGCTTGGGAGGCGCGGCCGCACTGCTCGGCGCCGCCGGGCTCGGGCTGTGGTACGCCGAGCCGGAGCTCCGCGTCGCGCGGTAGCCTCGTCCCGTCCCACCCGGCGCGCCGGGGCACGCTCGGGCGCCGTCCGGCGCGAATCGACGGCGGATGGTTTAAATACCACTTTAAATAGTCCCGCGCCGGGGATTCGTTTGGTCAAGATACGGATCGAGAACGTTGTCGCTTCGACCTCCCTCGGGGACGAGCTCGACCTCCAGTCGATCGCCCTCGGGCTCGACGGCGCCGAATACGAGCCCGAACAGTTCCCGGGTCTCATCTACCGGCTAAAGCAGCCGAAGACCGCGATCCTGCTATTCCGCTCGGGCAAGGTCGTCTGCACCGGCGCGAAGAGCATGCACGAGGTGGAGGAGTCGATCCACACCGTCGCCGCCCAGATCAAGAAGGGCGGTCAGAAGATCAACATGAAGCCGAAGATCGAGGTCCAGAACATCGTCGCGAGCTCGGACCTCGAGAGCGAGATCAACCTCAATGCCATCGCCGTGACCCTCGGTCTCGACCGGGTCGAGTACGAGCCCGAACAGTTCCCCGGCCTGGTCTGCCGCATCGACGACCCGAAGGTCGTCGTGCTGCTCTTCGGCAGCGGCAAGCTCGTCTGCACGGGCGCGCGCAAGCCGTCGGATGTCGAGGTCGCGGTCAAGAAGATCACCAAGGAGCTCCAGGGCGCGGGCCTCCTGCGCTGAGACGGGGCCCGGGAACTCCGCGTGCCCCTGCCGCGGGACCTCCCGGTCGTGGACCACCACTGCCATCTTTCCCCCACCGGAGAAGGGGTCGCCGCGGCCCGACGGTTTCGTGAGGCGGGCGGCACGCATCTGTTCCTGACGACGCAGAGCTACGGCGTCGAACCGCCTCGAACCTTGGAGGGGTATCGCGCGCAGTTCGAGACGACCGAGGCGTTGGCGCGGCAAGTCCACGAGCAGACCGGAGTGGGGGTGTTCCTCGTCGTCGCGCCGTATCCGATCGACGTGGTGTCGGCGCGCGCCGCGATCGGGGCGGAGGAGGCGCTCGGGCTCCAACGATCCGCGCTCGACCTCGCCGGGGAATGGGTCCGGCAACGGCGGGCGGTCGCGATCGGGGAGGTCGGGCGGGCCCATTTTCCAGTGCCGGCGGAGGACCTTTCCTTGATCGAGGAGGCGTTCCGCCACGCGTTCCACGTGGCGCACGACGTCGGTTGTCCGATCGTCGTGCATTCCGGCGACCTGGACGCCGCCGGGTTCCGGGAACTCGCGGCCCGGGCGAGGGAGGCCGGCGTCCCGCCGGGACGTGTGGTCAAGCACTTCACCCGGGCGAGGGTACCACCGGGAGAGACCGACGGCGTCGTGCCGTCGTACCTCGCACGCCGAGAGTTGGTCCGACAGGTGAAGGCGGATCCCGGGCCCCGGTTTTTCGAGACCGACTTCCTCGACGACCCCCGCCGACCGGGGGCGGTGCTCGATCTCGCCACGGTACCCCGTCGCGCCGTGGCGATGGCGGCGGAAGGGTCCGACGCAACGGAGTGGCTCCGCGTGCCGTTCGTCGACTCCGTCGAGCAGGTCTACGGTCTCCGCTTGTCCGCGGTCGAGGGGGCCCCGAGATGAGCCTCCGTTCCCGAGCCCTCGGCCGATACATCGCGGTCGAGGGGATCGACGGTTCCGGCAAATCGACCCTGGTCCGCGCCCTGGCCACCTCCCTGCGTCGCCGCGGGTGGTCGGTCGCCGTCCGTCGGGAGCCCCACGATCCGACGCTCGGCGTGCTCGCGCAGTCCGCGAGCGTGCAGGACCCGTGGACCGGCGGAGTGTATTTCACCCTCGACCGCCAGCTGGCGCACGCCGGGCTGCTCGACGACCTCGCGAGCCACGACGTCGTGCTGACGGACCGGTCGTTCTTTTCCACGCTGGCCTATCAGGGGAGCGCGCTGCCCGCGCGACAGGCCCGACGACTCGCCGCCCTGCAACGCGGAGCGACGTCAGTGCCCGACCGCGTGGTACTGCTCCAGATCGCGCCGGCGCTTGCCGTCCGGCGCCTCGGGGGTCGGTCGGGGTCGCGAGCCCCGCTCGAGCGAGCCGCGACCCTGCAACGGGTCGCGCGGGCGTACCGGCGGCTCGCCCAGGACCGGGGATGGATCGTCGTCGACGCGTCGCCCGCGCCGTCCCGGGTCCTCGCTGACGTGGTCGCGCGTCTCGTCCCGGGGCTGCCGGGCCCTCGACGACGTCGTCCGGCGCCTTCTCGGCGACGGCGAACCTGATATTGCCGAGGGCGGTGCCCCGAACCCTCGATGAGTTCGCCCGCGCAAATCCTGCTGAAAGAGGAGACCCTCGACCCGTCGTTCGTCCCTCCCCGCTTGGTCCATCGGGAGGCCGAGCTCGGTCTACTGACGAAGCGGTTCCGGGAGGGCCTCGCCAAGGGGCTCCCGTTCCACTGCCTCGTGACCGGGGGCGTCGGCAGCGGCAAGACGGCGCTCGTGCGGCGCCTCGGCGCCGACCTCGAGCGGGCGGGCCGCCTCCACGACCTTCCGGTGAAGGTTCCGTACGTGAACTGCTGGCGTCGGGCCAGCGACCGAACGGTGATGCTCGACCTGCTGCGGATCGTGAAGGTCTCGCTGCCCGACCGCGGCTACAGCCTCTCGGAGATGCTCGACGTCTTCGAACAAGGTATCCGTCGTTCGCCGCAGCACCTCGTGATCGTCCTGGACGAGGCCGCCGCCCTCGTCAAGGGAGAGACGAAGCTCGTCTACCTGCTCTCGCGGTCCCGCGAGGTCGAGCTCGGTTCGATCTCCCTCGTCCTCGTCGCCGCGGAGGACCTCTTCCCGTACCTGGACGCACCCAGCCGCTCGAGCTTCGGCGTCACCCATCGCATCGCGCTCGTCCCGTACGACCGCGCGGCGCTCGTCGACATCCTCGAAGAACGGGCCCGGCTCGCGCTCCGCCCGGGGAGCGTCGACCGCGAAGTCCTCGACCAGGTCGCGCGGGTGGCGGCCCCGAACGGGGACGCCCGGTTCGCGCTCGAGATCCTGACCGGGGCGGCCCACGCCGCCGAGGACGCCGGCGCGGAATCGATCGGCGCCGAGCACGTACGTCGGGCGAAGGGTTCGTTGCTGCCGACCGTCACGGAGTCCCACCTCGAGGCGCTGTCGGTGAACCAGCTCGGGGTCCTGCTGGCGATCGCCCGGTCGCTCAAGCGGCGCGGCGCGGCCGTTCCCAGCCAGAAGCTCCGCGCCACGCACGCCGCGCTGGTCGAGGAGTTGGGCGCGCCGCCGATGAGTCGAACGACGTTCTGGCGGACGCTCAAGGAGTTGGAGCGGGACGGGCTGGTCACGCTCGAGACCGGAGCGTCCGGCGAATCGAGTCAGGTCGGAATGGACGAACTACCCGCCAGCCTCCTCACGACCCTGCTCGAGGAGCGCACCGGCGGTCCCCGTGCTCGTAAACCCTAAAACGAGCGTCCGGGTCGGCGACGCGTGGCAAGCGGCGTCGTTCCCCTGAGTCCGGAGCTGACCCCCCCGCGGCTCCCCGCGTGGATCCGGACGCGTCCCCCGCACGGGGACCAGTATCCGGGCGTCCGCGACCTCCTCGCGCGCGCCGGGCTCGGCACGGTCTGCCGCGAAGCCCGGTGCCCGAACCTCTCGGAGTGCTGGTCGGCCGGCACCGCGACCCTGATGCTCCTCGGTACCGACTGTACCCGGCGCTGCGGCTTCTGCGCCGTGACGACCCACTGGCCCCGCGGCGTCGTCGACGCGTCCGAACCGGCGCGCGTCGCCGACGCGGTCCGGCAGTGGGGGCTCCGGTACGTGGTGTTGACGCAAGTGTGCCGGGACGACCTCCCCGATGGGGGAGCGAGCATCCTCGCCGAGACGGTAGCGCGGATCCGCGCGGCCGCTCCCGCCACGCTGGTGGAGCTCCTCATCGGCGACCTCGGCGGGAGCGATCTCGCTCTCGCGTCCCTGCTGCGGGATCCTCCCGACGTGCTCGCCCACAACCTCGAGACGGTGCGTTCTCTTTCGCCGCGGGTGCGGGACCGGCGGGCGGGCTACGACCGGTCGCTCTCCGTGCTCTCTCGGGCGCGGGGGCGGGGCGGCTCGGCGCTCGTGACCAAAAGCTCCCTCATGCTCGGGCTCGGCGAATCTGAGGCGGAGCTCCAGGACGCGATGCGCGACCTTCGTGCCGCGGGGGTCGACCTTGTGACCTTCGGCCAGTATCTGCGCCCCAGCCCCGAGCATCTCGCGGTCGAACGGTACGTTCCGCCGGACGAGTTCGCGCGGTGGAAGGAGGTCGCGCTCGCGTCGGGGTTCTCGGGAGTCGAGGCCGGCCCGATGGTCCGCAGCTCCTACCACGCCGAGGAGCTCTACCGCCGCGCGGCCGCCGCCCGGGGGGAGTGACCGTGGCGAAGAAGGCGCGGCGCAAACTGGAAGAGGAAGAAGCGGCTGCGTTCGAATTCCCTGCCTTCGACGAGGACGCGTTCGTGGAGAAAGAGAACGAGCTCGGAGGGGGCGTGCTGGTCGTCGGGATCATCACGCTCGGGATCGGTCTGTTCTCCTGGGCCCTGTCGCTCGCGGGCCTCACCGTCTGGATCCCCCTCGGGATCGGCCTCGTGATCCTGGTCGTGAGCCCGTTCATCGTGCAACGCCTCCGGGCCCACTCCAACCTCTACACGAAAGGCGACTGGGCGGGCCTGCTGGCGATGGAATTCTTCGGTTGGTTCGAGCTGTGGTTCCTGCTGCTCGACCTCGTGCCGTTCGGACACTAACTCCGGCCGAGCCACGGCAGCCGTTTCATCAGTAGCTCGCGGAGCCCTTCTTCGAGGGCCGGGGATTCTGGCGCGCCCGCCAGGGGGTGCACCGCGACGCGGCCGATCTCGGGCGGCGTGAGGTCCTTTCCGAGGGCGAGGCGGGGCAGCAGCGAGCGAACGACCGCCTCCAGATCCCGTTCGGCCCGGCGGGTCTCCACGCCGAGGCTTCCGTCGGGGCGAACGTACGGCCCCTGCGTCACCGGCGCGTCCGGTCCGGTCCACTTCCCCAGGAAGTGACCGACGCGGTCGAGTCCCGCGGGGGGGCCGTCCTGCACCCGGACCGCCGACCGGCGCGCGTGGGCGACTTCCACCAGCACCAGCACGTGGTCCGCTCCGACGGCGCTCGCGGAGCCGAGTACTTCGAAGTTGGCACGTCCGACCTCGTCGGCGATCGCTCGCTCCGCCTTGCGAACCTGAGGGTAGAGCGTGTCGTCGACGAGGTCGGGTCGCGGGAGCGCGAGGACCGTGACGTGGCTCGCTCGCTCCTCGAGTCGCGCCAGCGCGTCGGCGCGGGAGAACGGCGCGGGAGTCGGCGGATCGAACCAACGGTCGGACGGCTGTCCGAGGTAGGCGGCGGCGGCGAGGACCACCAGCGCCAGATTCCGCCGGGAGAGCGCGCTGGCCACATTCCGGTGCGAGTCGACCGGGTCGGCCAAGATCAACGCGACGTCGGGCGGCAGTCGCGGGGGTTCTTGACCAGGCTCATTCAAACGGACCGGAATCCTCCAATTTCGCGCCGCCTGCAGCACTCCGCGCAGGGAGCCGAACCGGAGCACGAGGAGCTCCGTCAGATATCCGGAGAGGCCCTCGGTCTTGGCTTCCGACCCGTAGACGCCCAGCGACCGGAAGAACTGCTTGGCGAGTCGCACCTGGGCCACCAGCTCGGCGGTCTCGCGCGCCGCGAGATACTCCTGGTGGAAGGGGGTTCGGTCGACGGGCGAGAGCGGATGGGAGGGGTCGCTCACCGCGAACCCGGGCACCGCATCGACGCGGAACCCCGAGAACTCGCCGCGGAGGTACGGGTGCTCGGCGTAGCGGGTCTCTGGTTTCGAAAGCACCGCTCGACCCAGCGCGAGGCCTTCCTCCCGGAGGCGATCCTTGGGAAGGTCGGGCGGGAACAGGAGGAACAGGTCGATGTCCAGACGGTCCGCGAGGAACGTTCCCCGGGCCGCGCTTCCCGCGACCAGCGCTCGAACGAGCGGACTCGACCGCTCCTTCGCCGCTGCGTTGACGCGACGAACGAGCTCGGTGCGGGCCTCCGCGACCCGGTCCAGGAACTCTTGAGTCGGCGCGAGACGGGCCGCGACCCGACGTTCCACCTCGTCCGCGACCGCGTCGGCCGGGGCCGGAGCACCCCGTCCCGTCATCGGGCAACGGGACGCCGCCGGGAAGATGAACCTTCGGCTCGAGCGCGAGCGACGGGGCCAGACTTCATCGGCCCCGGCGGCCTAGTACGGGGCGCCAGCGAATGTCGGCCGCCGTGGGCCATCCGGCCACCCTGTACGAACCGCTCGACGGAGCGAAGGTGCGCTGCACCGCGTGTGCGCGCTACTGCACGATCCCCGAGGGGTCGCACGGATTCTGCTTCGTACGGAAGAACGAGGGCGGCCGGCTCGTGCTGCTGTCGTACGGCCGCGCGGCCGCCGTCCAGGTCGACCCGGTGGAGAAGAAGCCCCTCTCGCATTTCCATCCCGGCGCGCGGGTCTACTCGATCGGAACGGTCGGGTGCAACTGGCGATGCCTGTACTGCCAGAATGCCGAGATCTCGCAGGAGCGGGAGGTCACCGGTCGTCCCCTCTCCCCGTCGGCGGCCGCCGTCGCCGCGCAACGGTACGGCTGCGCCGGCGTCACCTTCACCTACAACGAGCCGACGATCTTTCTCGAGTACGCCCTGGACGTCGCCCGCGAGGCTCACCGCGCCGGACTGTTCACGAACTTCGTGACGAACGGCTACATGACCCCCGAGGCGGTCGAACTGCTGGGTCCGAGCCTGGACGCCGTGAGCGTGGACTTCAAAGGGAGCGGCGAGCCGGGATTCATGCGCAAGTACATCACGGCCAAGGGTCCGGAGCCGATCCTCTCCACGATGCGGGGCCTCAAGGATCGCGGGGTCCACGTCGAGGTGACCGACCTGATCGTTCCCGAGGTCGGGGACTCGGCGGAGGCGACCCGCCAGCTCGCGCGCTACGTGGTCGAGGAGCTCGGCCCCGCCACGCCGTTCCACCTGCTCCGCTGGCACCCCGACTACAAGATGATGGACCTCCCCGAGACGCCGATCGCGACGCTCGAGCGGCTGCATCGCGTGCTGAAGGAGGAGGGACTCGAGTACGCGTACCTCGGTAACGTCTGGGGCCACCCGCTCGAACACACGTACTGCCCGGCCTGCGGAGCGGTCGCAGTGCGACGTTACGGCTTCACGATCCAGCAATGGAACCTCGATGACGGGAACCGCTGCCGGAAATGCGGCCACGCGATCCCGATCGTGGGTCGTCTCTCCCCGGACTACGTCCCCACGTTCGCCACGCCGGTCGCGTAGGCGGAAGGGGTTCCGGGCGCCGACCGGGTCCGCCGGCTACGCCGGTTTCTCGGGTTCCTCGTCCCACTCGTCGTGCGTCGGCGGAGGGGCGGGCGCGGCCGCGGGCGACTCCGCCGGGGCGGGGGCGGCGGCGGGCGTCCCGGTCGTCGCCGGGGAACCGCCGGCGGGCGTCGTGCCTTCCGTCACCGGGCCCTTCCACTCGGCCGGGGGCGTCTCCTCCCTCCGACGCGTCGCGAACGCGAGCACCGCGATGCCGAGCGCGATGAGCGCGAGCACGAGCGCCACGACGACCCAGGTCGTGAAGGTGCCCGTCCCGACGAATCCACTCGCCGCGGTCGAGGCGAAGGCGGCGTCGATCGTCCCCGGCGCCCCGTTCACGACCACGCTGGCCCCGCTGCTCGCGAGGCGGTAGCCGCTCGGGGTCGCGATCGAGTAGGTGTACGTCCCGTTCGGGAGATACCACGTCAGGGTGGTTCCGGACGTCGTCTCCGTGAGGCCGTTCACCGTCCCCGACCAGGTCGTGCCCGCGGCGAGCCCGCTGGCGCTCATGGTCACGGCGTACGTCACCTGCGTGAAGGTGACGACGATCGCGTAGCTCGAGCTCGCGACCGTGACCGTCCCGATCGACGGGGCGACCGTGTAGCCGGCGACCGTGGAGACCTGATAGCCGTAGGTCCCGGTCGACGCGCTGAACGCGATCGTGGAAGTGGTCGAGCTCTCGGTGACCCCGTTGAACGTCGCGCTCCAGTTCGTGCCGGTCGGCAATCCGCTCTCCGTGAAGGAGACGGTCGTCGGGCTCGAGGTCGGGGTGAACGCGACGACCAGGTCGAACGTGGTCCCGCTGACCGTCACGGTCCCGGACGCGGGGCTCGCCGTGTATCCGGCCACGGGCGAGATCTGGTAGAACCAGGTGCCCGCGGGGACGGCGAACGAGA
>Ga0187783_10000578_pt1 | contig 26835 bp, 25 predicted proteins | sample 1015_SJ02_MP02_2_FD_132471 | JGI IMG/M metagenome (GOLD analysis project Ga0187783, IMG submission 132471) | Tropical peat soil microbial communities from peatlands in Department of Meta, Colombia - 1015_SJ02_MP02_20_MG | ecosystem: Environmental > Terrestrial > Soil > Wetlands > Peat | place...
AGGTCCGCGTGGTGTACAAGGATTTTCCGCTCACACAGATTCACCCGTGGGCGAACACCGCAGCGCTGGGCGGACGCTGCGCCTTCCAGCAGTCGCCGATGGCGTTCTGGAAGGTTCACGACGCCATCTTCGAAAACCAGGACCTGATTTCCCCCGAGAACGTGTGGGACAAGCTCGTACAGTTCGCCACGGCGGCCGGCCTCAACGTCGATGCCTTCAAAGGTTGCCTGGCCGCTTCCGACACACAAAGGGAGGTTGCCGCAAGCCACGCCGAAGGAGCCTCGCTCGGCGTCACCAGCACGCCTACCGTCTACATCAACGGGCGTCCCCTGGTTGGCGGTGACGCGACGACACTATCCCAATACATTGACTTCGAGCTCGGGACACAGAAAAAATGAGGCCAGTCTAGCTCAGTCTTTCCGCCCCACAGCCTGTTCCAGTTCGTAAATCAGCTGATTGAGGGTCGCCTCTGGTGTCCCCATCGGCAGCGGCCTGAGAAAAGACTCCCAGTCCAGATCGGGGAATCCCATGCGTGTTGTCTGCGCAGCGAGCTGCTCCCGCCAATGCTCGGGATCGCGGCTCCGCGCCCTGACAATCGCTTGATAAATGACCGCGTGGTCCGGTTCCCGCCACAGGTAGCCGGCGAGCTTGCGATCGATCTCGAACCACTCCCCTCTCTCTACCCGGCCGGTGGCGAGCGCGCGCAGCACCAGACGCTCAGCCCTAGAAATCGCCGTAGGGGTCATGGCGTAGCGGGAAGACGCGGGGCCTCAGGGCACTTCGTCGTGAGACAGACCCAAGGGCCGGTTTTGTCGAGGAACACTCTAACAAAGGCGGAAGACGGAGAGTAAAAGAACTCGGTCAGGCAGCTGCGTTGGCCGCGACCGGGCGGACAAAATCGATTCGGTCGATTGTGGCTGCGACGCCATACATGGGGGTCGGCTCTCCGGCAATCGGAGTGATGCGCAAGGCCTTGGCGCTGGCACGCACGAGAACAGAAGTCCCACGGTCCTTATCGGTTGGTAGCGCAAACGTCAGTTCCAAACCGGCGCCAGGCTGAAGAGCCACGTTGAAGTGGAAATAGATGCCCGTCCTGGAGATATCGCGAAGCTGTGCAGTGTAGTATTCGGCAGGACGCCTTCGGGACATCGAAACCTGGAGCGGCAGATAGACCTCGTACCTGCGAGCTTTTCTCCGTTCACCCATAGATCCCCCTCTGCTGGCCTGAACCTTGCACGAGGGGTGCCAGCCTGGGCCAGACTGACTGTCTATTGATTGCACGGGAGTTAGGGTGCCGGAGCCCGGTACAAAAGGCAAACAGCCAGCAAAAACTTCCTCGACTGGGAAATACATGCACGGCGAGGAGGTTCTTCGATCGTTATGGTTCTATAACCATACAGGTTGGCAAGGGTAGCAAAAGGCTCCTATAGAACTGGATCGTGAAGAACCGAAGCACCTTCGGCCTCTGTGATGATTCCCTTGCTGATCATCAACCGAACGAATCTTACTATCGCGGCGGACGTTTGCGGCGTCTTTCGGGAGGCTGCATCTTGTCGGGCCGGCGCTGTCGCGTTCGGTTCGAAGCTCTGCTTGTTTCCGGTCAGCTCCATGAGCCAATTGTCCAATGCTTGACGCTGGTAGCGTTCCAAGGGATGAAAGGCGATGCCCATGCCCAGACCGGTCTGGGAATAGACAACCAAGCCGTCGGTTTCAAAATCGGTCTGCCCTTTGCGCACCGTCACACGAACCTTCGCACCCACTGGGAAGGGGAGAATGGTATCGACAAAGCAACCGCCAGGCCCGAGGTCGGTGGTGCGCGCGGAAAACCGCGCGCCCGAACTGTGTTCTACAACTTCAGCCGATGCCGTGAAGATGTGGCGGTCGGTATTCCGGCGATCCGCGGCGGCCGTTTCCGTGGCCGCCTCGTTTTTCTTCACTTCGTCTTTATACATCGTGGCTACCTGCCTCCCGATCCTGCGCAGTGGTTTTCGTCGGCGTCCGACATGACGCTTGCTGAAAGGCCATTCTCCGTGGCGATCGCGTTGACTGACAAGGTCAATCGCCCCGGGTCTTGCCTAAAAGCCAATCCCATCGACCCATCTGCGTTCGCTTACAGAAGAAAACGCAGCGCGATCCCTCGCTTCTGATCATCACGATGCTCCAAGCGGACGATCGAGGCCAGAAACTTTCGATGGGCGGAGACGTTGTCGCCGTAAGGAAAGGTGACGATCAGCCGCATGCCGACAAAGTAGTGGGGCATGCAGCTGATGAAATACAGTCCATCGCGGGTGAAATCGACCACTTGGCCTACGTCTTCGATCTCGGAGAATCGAGGGTCGAAAGGCCGCAGGTGCACGGGCAGAGAGACCTTGAGCCGTTTCCGGCGCCGAGCGTCGTGGGGCGTTTTCTCTGCGCACCGTCCGATTACCGCCGACCTCGGCCACGCCGCTACGCCCATGCCGCTGCTCCTGGAATCGCTCAGCTTCGCGCTGAACCTTCAAGCTTGAGCGTAACGACACAGTGCGCGTTCGGCCATAGGACGGGGGTACTACGATTTCTGGACGAGAAGTTTGACGCGGGCCCTCTCCGGTGTGGGTCCTGAAACCCGGGTGCCCTTCTGCGGCCGTCGGGCTCGGTCGCGCCGAGGGCGCAAGCGAGGGTTCGGTGGGGGCTGTGCGATACCTGGGATGGCGTGCGATACACACAAAAACCCGAGCAACGCCAGGATCGCTATCATCACCAGTGCCACCATCTCGCGCTTGCTCCCTTTACTGCGAATTGACTGTGCACGAGTGATGCCAAAGCAGCTTGGGCGTATCTTCTTGATAGAAGGGCCCATCAGAGCGGATCCTGGCGGTTTCGGTGTCAGCAATGGACGTCAAACGGAACAGTCGCTGTCAGAATCCCCACTCTGCGGCTCGTCACGGCGACACCGGCTGGCCGTTGGTAGGTAGGAAAATACGTCTCGCGGGGGTCACGACTCGCTTGACAGAGCCCGCAAGAGAGGGTTACCGTAGCGGAGCAGCGCGCTTCGCAACGGTGGGCGCGAAGCTTTGGGACGCGACACGTGACGACCACGATTTCGATTGGACGCCTCGGCATCGTAGTAGTAGGGCTTGAGCGCGCGTCTCTGCCCGGAGGGCATGACTGAGCTGAGGCAATAGGAAATCGGAAAAAGCTCAAGAAACCCACCCGCCAGAGACACTGGCAAGGTGGGTTTTGTTGTTTGTGGACGCTGAGGGGAGACGATGATGGGCAGTCCAGAGAAAGTGATGACGGGTGCGGCGGCTCTTTGGAAGTGTTTGGAGCGCGAAGGCGTGCGGACAGTCTTCGGGTATCCCGGCGGCGCGATTCTGCCGGCGTACGACGCCTTGCGCTACAGTTCGATTCGCCATATTTTGGTGCGGCACGAGCAAGGCGCGACGCACATGGCAGACGGTTACGCGCGGGCGACCGGCCAAGTCGGCGTCGCGGTCGCAACGTCGGGTCCGGGCGCCACGAACATGGTCACCGGCATCGCCACGGCGATGATGGATTCCTCGCCGATCGTGTGCATCACTGGTCAGGTCGGCAGCAAGCTGCTCGGCTCCGATGCATTTCAGGAAACAGACATTACCGGTGTGACGCTGCCGATCACAAAACACAATTATCTGGTTACGCGGCCGGATGAAATCGCCCCGGCGGTGCGTGAGGCCATGTATGTAGCGAAATCCGGGCGGCCTGGACCGGTGCTGATCGACATCACGAAGGACGCGCAGCAAGGGTCCTGCGAATTCGATTTTGACCGCGCCGCGCCGCGCATGCGAGGGTACCGTCCGGACCTTTCGCCGGCCAAGCAGGAATACGATCGCGCACTGGCGCTGATCCGCGAGGCCAAGCGGCCAGTGATTCTGGCCGGCCACGGGATTTCGGTGTCCGGTGCGGAAAAAGAGGTCCAGATTTTTGCCGAGCGAACTTGTATCCCGGTTGCCATGACGCTGCTGGGTTTGGGGCACCTTCCTGCGTCGCACGTGCTGAACATGGGCATGATGGGCATGCATGGCGAGGCTTGGGTGAACAACACCATTCAGGAGGCCGACCTTCTGCTCGCCTTCGGCATGCGCTTTGACGATCGCGTGACGGGCAATCTGAAGACCTACGCACCGCAAGCAAAAAAAGTCCACATCGATATCGATCCGGCAGAGATCAACAAGAACGTGAAGGTGGATGTGGCACTGGTAGGCGACTTGCGCAAAATCCTGCTGGAGCTGAACGCGCGGATCGAGCCGTTGACGCACACGGAATGGATTGAGCACATCGGCCAACTCAAAGGAGACACGGCTGTCCGGGACATTCAGAATCTTCCCGACAACGGACATCTTTACGCCGCTCACGTAATCAACGATCTGTGGCACCAGACGCGTAGCCGCGATTCGATCGTGGTCACCGACGTCGGACAACACCAGATGTGGGAGGCGCAGTATTACAAGCACGAGCGGCCACGCTCGCTCATCACCTCGGGCGGCCTGGGGACGATGGGTTTCGCCCTTCCCGCCGGCATCGGGGCCAAGGTGGCCCGGCCAGACGCAGACGTCTGGGTGGTCGTCGGGGACGGTGGTTTCCAGATGACGATGGCCGAGCTGGCTACGATTGTGCAGGAGAACCTTAAGGTGAACATTGCCATCATCAACAACGGCTATCTCGGCATGGTGCGTCAGTGGCAGGAATTCTTCTACGACCGAAACTATGAAGCGACCCCGCTGCGGAACCCGGATTTTGCGAAACTGGCCACGGCGTATGGAATCCGGTCCTTCGTGGTAGACCGCCGCGCCGACGTGATTCCGGTGGTCGAGACGGCCCAGGCACACGAGGGAGCCGTCCTGATCGATTTCAAAGTCGAGCAGGAAGACACGGTGTATCCGATGGTTGCGGCTGGAGCGGCATTGCACGACATGATCCGTCGGCCGAATCCGCTGGTTGAAACGGCAGAGGATGAATAGCCGCCATGCTCCACACCTTCGTGGTCTACGTCGAAAATAAGCCTGGGGTTCTCTCACGCGTGGTATCGCTGTTCCGTCGCCGCGCATTCAACATCGATTCGCTGACAGTCGGACGCACGGAAAATTCCGAAGTGTCACGCATGACCATTGTTACGGAAGCGGACACCGATCAGGCGCGCCGCATCGTCGCCAACATTTACAAGCTTGTGAATGTGCTGCTCGTAGACGACGTCACCGGCCAGCCGGCGCTACTGCGCGATCTTTCACTGGTCAAGGTCGGCGCCACGCAGCAGACCCGCGAGCAGGTGCTGCGACTGGCCGAGGTATTTCGTGCGCGGGTGCTGGACATCGCGTCGGAGTCGATCACGCTTGAACTGACCGGCGGCGAGGAAAAGGTGGACCGGTTTCTCGAACTACTGACACCCTACGGACTGATGGAAATGGTGCGCACCGGCGTAGTGGCGATGCGGCGCGGCGCGAAGTCGCCATCGCTCGCTTCGAAGACAATGTCGGCGGCCGCTACTGAGGATGACAGCGTTTCGCACTCCGTGTAGCGGCGCGGCCGGCTACGCGGACTTGCGCTTTGTCAATGTGGACTTGGCTGCCTGCGGCTTGGGGCGCAGCGCGGCCAGAAAGTCTCCGAGCGGCAAGGTGTTGATCACGTCTTTCTTCTCGATCCAGCCGCGACGGGCAGTGATCACCCCGTATTTCATGAACTTCAGGTTGCCGGTCGAGTGCGAATCGGTAGAAATTACAATCTTCACGCCGCACTGCTTGGCAAGCCGAAGGTGAACGTCCGATAGGTCGAGCCGGTCGGGATAGGCGTTACATTCCATGGCAACCCCGGCCCGGGCAGCCGCGGCGAGGACTTTCTCGATTTCGTAGACGAACGGTTCACGCCGCAGCAAAAGCCGGCCCGTTGGATGCGCGATGATCTGCGTGTAGGGGTTTTCGATGGCGGCAAGAATTCTCTCGGTCATCTCGGAGCGCTCCAGGTTCATGTAGGAGTGCACCGAGGCGACCACCACATCGAGCTGCGCGAGCACTTCATTGTCGAGATCGAGTGAACCGTTTTTCTTGATGTCCACTTCGATGCCCGCGAGCAGGCGAATGCCCTGCACGCGCGTTTCGGCGGCTCGGATTTTCTTGATCTGTTCGAGCGTGCGCTTTTCGTCCATGCCGTTTGCTACACTTACGGCCTGCGAATGATCGGTCAGCGCGATGTATTCATACCCCAGTTCTCGCGCGGCCTCACCCATCTCCTCGATCGAGTTATGGCCATCGGACGCGGTCGTGTGCATTTGCAAGTCGCCGCGGATGTCGGGGAGCGTGACAAGATGGGGCAAACGGCCGCTCTCGGCCGCTTCGATTTCGCCGGCCATTTCGCGCAGCTCCGGCTCGATGTAGGCAAGCTTCAGTTTCGAGTATATTTCCTGTTCGGTTCTGCTGGCCACCACCTTGCTGCCCTTCAGAGTCGTCAGCGCGTACTCGTTCAGCGTCCAGCCCATTTCGTTGGCACGTCCGCGAAGCGCCACATTGTGCGCTTTCGAGCCCGTGAAATACATCAGCGCTGCACCAAAGCTTTTTTTCTCTAGTAGCCGAACGTCGACCTGAAGTCCGTTGGCGAGCCGCAGGCTGACTTTGTTTTCGCCATGTGCCAGTTTCTCGTCGATGGCGGGATATTTCAGAATGTATTCGGCAACGGTGTCGACGTCCTTTTGTTTGTCGTGGCCAGGGCGCATGGTTACCAGCAGATCGAGATCACCCACCGTTTCGCGGCCGCGCCGGAGCGAGCCGGCCGGCGTCACCGCCTCTACGGCCGGGCCAGCCTCGAGGATGTACGCGGTGAACTTCTGGGCCTCTTCGTCCGCCACGTTCAGCCGCACCCGGCCCGAGCCGCCCAGGTTTTTGAACTGGCCGCACGCCTTTAGAATGTTCTGTTCGCTCTTCTCCCCGAAACCGGGAAGGTCGCGCAGTTTACCTTCGCGAGCCAGTTTTTCGACGCCTTCCACCGTGCCGACCTTAAAGTGGCTCCAAAGAAATGCCACTTTTTTGGGTCCGAGCGACTGCAAAGCGAGCAGGTCGAGCAGAGTCGTTGGATATTTCTTGAGCAACTTCCGTCGGAGACTGTAGTCGCCGGTCTTCAGGATTTCGCGGATGTGTTCGGCCATGTTCTCGCCGATGCCCGGAAGTTCCCGCAGCTTCTTGTCATCCTCGGCGAGGTCTTCGATCCGCTCCGGAATGGTGTAAAGCAGCTCTGCTACTTTTTCGTAGCTGCGGTAGCGGCCGATGATGGCTCCGTCGATTTCGAGCAGTTGCGCCGTGTCGCGCAAGATTTTCGCGACTTGCTTATTCTCCATCTCCGCTACCTCATTCTTTCGGCAAACGAGGCGTAATACAGGATGCCGGCGATGGATTTGGCGTCACGAATCTTGCCGGAGCGAATCCACGCCTTTGCCTCCCGTAGCGTCAGGATTTGCACAGTAATTCTCTCATCGTCTTCCGGTCGCGCCGTGCCTTTCTGGAGCCCTTGCGCCAGAAAGATTTCCATTCTTTCACCGAGCAGCCCCGGGGAAGGGAAGATTGCCAGCAGCTTCCTAAGCTTGCGCGCCACGTAACCAGTCTCCTCTTCTAACTCCCGCCGCGCGGCCCGATGAAAACTTTCACCCGGATCCTTGTGCCCCGCCACGAGCTCCCACAGGTATTGCCCCGCGGCGTGGCGATACTGGCGGATCACCACGATGCGACCGTCCGGCAGCACGGGCAGCACGACCGCCGAACCAGGATGCACCACGATCTCGCGCGTGGCCACGAGACCACTCGGCTCAAGCACCCGCTCGCGTTTGAGCGAGAAGACGCGGCCTTCGAAAAGCAGTTTGCTGCTTAGAACACTCGCCTTCGCTGCGGTCTTCGGTCCCTGTCTCGCCACGGGCGCTCCGTGTCTGGGCTTACGGAATTCTACCTCAGCGCCGCCGAAGTTGTTGTCTCCCGCCGCTCCGCACTCCTATACTGTTCTAGCCTCTTATGGCCATGAACACGGTCATCGTGGACGACGAACGCCCTGCGCGTGACGAACTTGTGTATCTGCTAAAGGGTCTGCCAGAGGTCAACCTGGTCGCGCAAGGGAAAAACGGCCTGGAGGCTGTCGCGCTGATCAAGGAACACAGTCCCGATTTGGTATTCCTCGACGTGCAGATGCCTGGTCTTGACGGCTTCGGTGTGATACAGAAGCTCGTCGAGCGCAAGCTGCCGATCCCCCAAATTGTTTTCGCCACGGCCTACGACCACTACGCAGTACAGGCGTTTGAAGTGAACGCGGTTGACTACGTCCTGAAACCATTCGATAAGACGCGCGTCGCCCAAGCCGTCCAGCGGGCGAAAAAAATGGTGGAAGCGAATACCTCGACGGTCCAGCGCCTGGAAACCCTGGTCGATCAAATCGGCGCGGGCGAAGTGAAGCGGCGTTCCATGGCGCCGGTCAAGCTGCTCGTCAAATCACAGGAGAGGATGATCCTGATTGATGCGGACGACATGATCTTTGCCTCGATCCAGGATGGCGCCATCACGATTTATTCGCGAGAGATCGAGGGCATTTCGAATTACCGCACCGTCGAGGACCTGATGCAGGCGCTCGACAGCGAGGTGTTTTGGCGCCCGCACCGCTCCTACCTGGTCAACATCAAGCACATCAAGGAGGTCGTGCCCTGGTTCAAGTCGAGCTTCATGCTCAAGATGAACGACAAGCGCGCCAGCGAGATCCCCGTCTCGCGGACGCAGACCAGGCGCCTGCGCGAACTTCTTAAGCTGTGACTGGTCGATGCGCTGGGCTGATCGACAGAACCCCTTTCCTGGCTTCGCTCAACTCCTGGGCCGCAACTCCGGACTTCTGTGCTAGCATCTGCCTTACACCTCTTGTTTCAATCTTTTCCGTTCCAGGGGAATCTCGCTAGAGTGGCCAAACGCAAACGAGTTCTAAGCGGCATGAGACCCACCGGCCGCCTGCATCTGGGCCACTATTTCGGCGCCCTTCAGAATTGGCTCAAGCTACAGGAAGAGTACGACTGCTTCTTTTTCGTCGCCGACTGGCACGCGCTGACGACTCACTACGAGGATACGTCCTCGATCGCCGAAAACACACTCCAAGTTGCCACGGACTGGCTTTCGGTCGGTCTTGATCCGGCCAAATCAACGCTGTTCGTTCAATCCAGCGTCCTGGAGCACGCTGAGCTGCACGTGCTACTCTCCATGATCACACCGCTCTCCTGGCTTGAGCGCGTCCCTACGTATAAGGAGCAAATCGAGAATCTGAAGGACCGCGAGCTGGGAACGTACGGTTTTCTCGGCTACCCGTTGCTCCAGTCCGCCGACATCGTCCTCTACGATGCCGATGTCGTGCCAGTCGGCGAAGACCAAGTTCCCCACGTTGAGCTCACCCGGGAAATTGTAAAGGCGTTTAATGCTCAGTATGGCTTCGCCGTGGACTACGAGCAATTTAAGAGCGAGAACCTGCCCGGGCTCATCGCGGCGATCCATCCGGCTGGTTTTAAACCCCAGCCGGGGTCGACTCGCCCCAGCCCTGTCTCGCCTGCCAGGGAGATCAGCAGCGCGCTTCTTCGCAAGCAGATACTGGAAGAAGGGGCGCAAAACTTCAAGAAGCGAATCGGCCGGGAGAATTGGAGGTATTTTTGGATGCAAACGGTCCTCCGCGAGCCCGGACATTTGTTGACGGAAACTCCGCGACTGCCCGGTACCGACGGCCGCCGCATGGCCAAATCCTACGGCAACGCCATCTGGCTCTCGGACTCCCCCGAGGACATTCGCACAAAAATCCGCAACATGATGACCGATCCGCAGCGCCAGCGCCGCACCGATCCCGGTCGGCCCGAGGTCTGTCCGGTCTTCGCATGGCACAAACTCTTCTCGCCGTCGGCGACGATCGCGTGGGCCGATCAGGGCTGCCGCTCGGCTGGGATCGGCTGCATCGAGTGCAAGGCCGCGATGGCGGATCATCTCATCGGATGGATCGAGCCCATTCAAGCACGCCGCAAAGAATTCGAAGCGCGGCCGAAGGAAGTCTGGAGTATCCTCGATGCCGGCAGCAAGAAGGCGCAAAAGACTGCGCGGCGCACCATGAAGCGGGTCCGCAACGCGGTCTTTCAGTGGGATCGAGTCCGCAAGGCTGGGAGCAACTGAGTTGTCGTCGCCAACGCCGTATCGCATCAAGTTGCCGGCCTACGAAGGGCCGCTCGATCTGCTGCTCGATTTGATCCGCAAGCAGGAGATGGACATCCACAACATCCCCATCGCCAAAATCACCGAACAGTATCTGGATTACCTGCACCAGCTTGAAAGGCTGGATATTGACGTCTCGTCCGACTTTATTTACATGGCCGCGACGCTGATCCACATCAAATCAAGGATGCTGCTCCCGGCCGATCCGCTGGCTGACCCGGAGGCACAGGCGGATCCGCGCCAGGAGCTCGTTTATCGGCTGCTGGAGCACGAAAAGTTCAAAAACGCCGCGCAGCTTCTCTATCAAAAACAGCAGGTCGAGGCTCACGTGTGGTCGCGGCCCGACCGCTCGCTGTACACGGGGGAAGCCGTCGAAGGCGAATTGGTCGTCTCGCCGGTGGACCTGATCCGGACCTTTCAGCAGGTGCTCGAACGCCGCAAGGAAGTGACGAAACTCGAGCTGCGGCACGAGTCGGTGACGATCGCTCAGATGATGGACGCACTCCGAAAGCGTCTGCTCGAGGGCGAGGCGCCGGTCTCGCTGATCGAATTCTTCGATTCCTGCCAGACGCGCAACGCCATGATCGTGGCCCTGCTGGCGGTGCTTGAGATGGTGCGCATGCAGGCCGTGATCCTGGTGCAATCCGAGCTGTTTGCAGACATTTCCCTGCGCAAGCATAAGATGTTCGACGCGGTTTTTGCGGGCCTGGACGCCACGTCGAAAATCGAGGAGCAGTATTTGTGACTCCGTGCCCCGACCCCCGCAGGTTCGAGGAAACCCAAACATGACGCCAGAAGAAATGCAGGCTGCGCTCGAGGCTATCATCTACGCCGCAGACGAGCCCGCGACGCTCGATCAAATTGCCCACGCGCTGAGCGTCGAAAAAACCGAAGCACGGACCGCCCTCGACCTTCTGGTCGGTTCGTATGCAGCGGATCAGCGTGGGATCGAGGTCCGCAAAGTCGCCGGTGGCTGGAAACTTTACACAAAGCCGCAACATCACGAAGTGGTACGGAAGTTTATCAAAAGCCTGCAGCCTCCCTTGCGCTTGACTATGCCGGCACTCGAGACGCTCGCGGTGATTTCCTACAAGCAACCCATCACAGTCCCGGAGATCAACGAGATTCGCGGCGTTCACGTCGGAGGCGTGATTAAGACACTGCTCGAAAAACGTCTGATTACAACGGCCGGGCGCAAGGAAGTGATCGGACGCCCGATCCTGTATCGCACTTCCAAGCAATTCCTGATGCGCTTCGGGTTATCTGATTTGGACGAGCTGCCCAGCTTGAAGGAATTTGAGCAGCTCGCGCAGGCCGCGCTCGGTTCCGATTCCGGCGTCGCGCCTGCAGAACCAGAGACGGTCCCGGCTCGAGCCATGCCCGTCGAATCGAAGCAAGCCGATGCCATCCGGGCTTCGGGGGATGACAACGAGCTAGGCGAGTTGGCGGAAGATCCCTCGGAAATGGCTGAGCAGTCCCGCGCTGCCAAAGCTGGTTCGTCAGACGCGAACCCCGATTCTCTGTAGGGTGCCCCGCCCGCTGAGGAAATCGGTAGGCAATCGCGAGAGGGCGGAGCCCCTCCGTATTCTCATGGAAGAGCGCTTACAGAAAATCATTGCGCGAGCGGGCTTGGCGTCTCGCCGGCACGCCGAGGAGATGATCAAGTCGGGCCTTGTGACCGTGAACGGTCAGCTGGTCACCGAACTTGGCACCAAGGCCGACGAATCTCGGGATCACATCAAAGTTGCGGGAAAACTTCTGCAGCCGGCGACTCGGCGCGTTTATCTTATTCTGCATAAGCCGGCCGAGGTGGTCTCGACACTCAGCGATCCCGAAGGTCGCCGCTCCCTCCGCGATTTCCTCGAACGATTGCCCGAGCGAGTCTTTCCGGTGGGCCGTTTGGAATATCATTCCTCCGGTCTGGTGTTGCTGACCAACGATGGCGAGTTTGCCAATCGCCTGCTACGGGCGCGCCAGCTACCGCAAACCTATCATTTAAAACTGAACGCGCCGATGGCCTCGACCGAGATGGATAGTTTGTCTCGGGCCACCGGTGCACGCATCCGGCGGCTACGTGGAAAGCACTCGCTGTGGTATGAGGCCACCCTCGCAGAGGCCCGCCGGGATCTAGTGCGCAATCGGCTTTTCCAAGCCGGGCATGCTGTCGAAAAAATGAAACGCGTTCGCATCGGGGACTTGGAGCTTGGCTCGCTCGCACCGGGCCGGCACCGCGCTCTTTCCGCTGCAGAGGTTTCAGCGCTCCTACGCTCCCTGCAGGATCGTGCCAAAAGTAAGGCCGCCACCCGCAGCCGCCCCGCCAGCGACTAGTTTCCTGTCCCTGGACAAATGTATGATGAAGCCACAGCGGGGATCTTTCGGCAGGGACGCTCAACAAAGGGAAACAGGGGTATCCGCGGGTAAGGCACCTGGCGTGCGGGCGCTCTGATCGGGTCTGTGTGGAGGCGCGCAAAGCCCCAGCACAGAGGAAAGGGCCAGAATGAATAGGCAGACGCCGGGGGCTTTGGCCGGAGATCCCGCAAGTGAGCTGCTTAAAACGAGCCACACGATTGCGGTCGTCGGTCTCTCCAGCCGGCGTCATCGGCCCAGCTATGGCGTGGCTAAATACCTTCAATCGGTCGGTTACCGCGTCATTCCGGTGAATCCGTTGGAGAGGAAGGTTCTCGGAGAGAAATCCTACGCGCGTCTGGAAGAGATTCCCGAGCGCGTAGACATTGTGGACGTGTTTCGTCGCTCCGAGTTCGTTCCCGGTGTGGTTGAGTCCGCCATTCGCATCGGGGCTCGCGGCGTTTGGATGCAGGAAGGTGTGATTCATCCGGAGGCGGCGGAGATCGCGCGCCAGGCCGGCCTGATCGTTATGATGAACGTTTGTATTCTGAAAGAGCACATCAGGCGCTTTCGGCTACGGTAGGAAAACGCGGTTGCGGCTTTCTTCCGCGCATTCGCCAGAGAATCAGGGTAGTGCATAGAGTCTCAGCACTCGTTTCCCCGGCTCGGTAACCGCGATCGAAGTTTCCCCCGGAGCGATCTGGAAATCATGAAATTCTAGACCGTGCAGAATCGAGGAAAACGATTCGTCGTACAGGCCAACCCACAGCAGGATGTTGGACCGCTCGAACGGTCCTCGTTTGAGCAGAACGCTGCGCTCGTCGCGGCTCCATTCGAATCGTCCGTAACCTGCCCGGACGCGAACGTTCTTCGTCGGATGCTCGGTGTCGATTACGTCGATGTAATCACCGTCCTCGAAGAAGGCAACCTTCGTACCCGAAGGCGAAAGACTCAGCGCTCCCTGGTAGCTTTCAATGTGGGCGACCTCGGTGACGAGCTCCTGGAGTAGATCGAGCCGTACCAGCGTCAATCCCCGCCGCAGGCCGAGGTTTTCTCCGATCGCGAAAGCCCGGTTTCTCTTGGCGTCCCAGACGATGGCGTTGAACGTGTGGCCTTCAAACAGCGAGTCCACCTTGCCGTCTCCAGGGCGGACGCGCGTGATCCCGTACGGCCCACCGCCCGTCTGATACACGACGGTCGTATCGTCTTGCAGCCATGTCCCCCGGACGGCCTCCTCGATAAAACGAGTCTTCGAATTGGCGACCTTAATTTCATGGCCATCGTCATCGAGCAGTGCAATCGCCCGGCCCCCGTTTACGCCGGACACCGGCTTATCGTCGTCCTCGCCGAGGTTGCCTCTTTTTTTCGCGTCTTTGTCGTCGAAGCCGGGCGGCGCCTTCTGTAGGCTCATATTGACCGCGATGCGGCGGCCGTCGGGAGACCAGGCCAGCGATTCCACTCTGTAACCCGCCGGCGGCGGAAAGGGCATGAACTTTTCCCCCTCGACGATTCGTTTGATCTTGCCGGGCCCGGTCGCAATCGAGATGTCGTCGCGCTCGATGATCAGCTGCCGGACTCGCTTCAGGCGGGGAACGGCAAAGACGATGACATTATCCTGTGAGATGTCAAAGGCTTGGCAATCTTCCTCGATGATCAGTTTGGGATTGTCTTGGGCGCGCAGGAGCACGGGTCCCAGGGTGGCAATGACCCCGACGGCAGCCAGGGCCCCAATCGCTATCCGTCGCGCACCTCGACGGTCTTTTCTTCTTCCGTCCCGGCTCTTGCTCACTCGTCCTTCCCCGGCCCTACCCTTTCTTCTGAAGGCGACGAATCTCTTCGAGTCGCTGGCGTAGTTGTCGCTCGAACCCGTCATCGGTGGGTTGATAGTAGCGGCGGCCTAGCAGGCCTTCCGGTAAGCACGTCATGTCGGCCACCTTCTGCGGTACGTCGTGCGCATACTGGTAACCTTTGCCATATCCGAGACGGCCCATCAGTCCCGTAACTGCGTTTCTTAGATGCAGCGGGACCGGCTCCGCAACGGTTTTCTCCAGATCCTCCTTGACGGCGCCGTACGCCGTGTAGAGAGCGTTTGATTTCGGAGCCAGCGACAAATAAACGGCCGCCTGCGCCAGCGCGAGGTAGCCTTCCGGCGCACCCATGAAGTCGAAGGCCTCCTTCGCAGCGATCGCGACTGCTAACGCGCCGGGTTCTGCAAGGCCGACATCCTCGCTGGCCATGCGCACCATGCGCCGCGCCAGGTACAGCGGGTCCTCGCCGGATTCGAGCATGCGAGCCAGCCAGTAGAGTGCAGCGTCCGGATCAGAATTCCGCACAGACTTGTGCAACGCAGAAATCAGGTTGTAGTGCTCCTCGCCGGCTTGGTCGTACGGCAGGAGTTTCTTCTGCAGCACGTCCGACAGGCGCTCCTCGGTCAGCACTTTGCGGCGGCGGGCGTCCGGGTCGGTCCCTTGCACGAGCGCCTCGAGCGTGTTGTACGCCGCGCGCGCGTCGCCATTGGCGAGCACCGCGATCCGCTCGAGCACCCTCTGATTTACCTCGACGTTTTGGTTGCCAAGCCCACGGGATGAGTCCGCCAGAGCGCGTCCGAGGAGCTCCAGAATCTCTCGCTCGGAAAGCGATTCGAGCACGTACACCCTCATGCGGGAAAGCAGAGGGGCGATGACCTCGAAGGACGGATTTTCGGTCGTAGCACCGATCAAGAGCACGTTTCCAGCTTCCACGTGCGGGAGAAACGCATCCTGTTGGGCGCGATTGAATCGGTGGACCTCGTCGACAAACACAATGGTGCGCTGCCCGTAGCGGCGCGCGGCTTCCGCTTGATTCATCACTTCCTTGATCTCTTTGATTCCCGACAGAACTGCACTGAAGGGCACGAACTGCGCACGCGTGTGCTTGGCAATGATCCTGGCGAGCGTCGTTTTTCCGCATCCTGGCGGACCCCAGAACAGCATCGAGCCGAGTTCGTCTCGCTCGATCTGCGTGCGCAGTGGCTTGCCGGGTCCGAGTAGGTCTTCCTGGCCGATAAACTCATCCAGCGTCTGGGGACGCATCCGGTCGGCCAGCGGACGCCCCGCTTGCGGTTTCTGTTCCGGTTCGATGGTGCGAAACAGCTCCATGCTGCCCTCATCCTTCATCGACGGTCGACCCTTCGCTGCCGCGCCGCTTCATACAGCAGGATCGACGCTGCAATCCCCGCATTGAGCGACTCCACGTGGCCGCTGATAGGAATGGAGATCCTGTTGTCGATCGAATGTGTCACCTCTGGCGGCACACCGCCCCCCTCATTGCCGATGAAGATTGCGACGGGACCGCTCAAGTTCGCTTCCCCGGGATTTTCCAGCCCGTCGGCCGCGGGCGTCGAGGCGGCCACGTACAGTTTGACGCCGGCAACCTTCAGCTGCGCGATCACAATCGGGATGGCCATCGCCCGCAGCACGGGAAGTCGCAGGGCCGACCCAGCCGACGCGCGCAGCGCCTTGGGGGACCAGGGATCGGCCGAACCGCGCGTCGCGACCACTCCGGTGGCACCGAAGGCCTCGGCGGATCGCACCGTCGTCCCCACGTTACCCGGGTCTTGCACCTCTGCCAGCACGGCGACCAACGGCGCATTCTCCCGCAACGCGCCCGGTCCGCGCAAAACGTCCTCGATTCCCCATCGGCGCTGCCCGAACAGAGCCGCCACGCCTTGCGGGGTACCCGTGCCCGTCACGCTCTCAAACAGCTTATCGGTTGTCCGAAGGATGCGGTCCACCACGCGGCTGCGGCACTCCCTCGCCGCGCGCAGGACATCTTGCAGATCGGGTTCCCCGGACTCGCTGACCAAAAGCGCCTCGGCCTCGAGCCCCGCGCGCAACGCATCCCCGACCATCTTCGGGCCTTCGACTCCGATCGGTTCGCCCGACTGCGGCCCCTTGCCTCGCAGGGCCGCACGAAAGGTCCTCAGCCACCTGTTTTCGCGGCTGGTGATGAGAGCTCTCTGTTCGTCACTGCTCGAGTGCCAGACCGCTAGCCGTCGCGGTCCTGTCGCGGGCGGGGAATGTGCCATATCAGAAGCCTAGCAAACCTGTCTGGTCGGGTAAACCTACGGCTCAGCCGGTGACCGGCCGGGTGCGGCATCGCGGCTAAGGTCTTGCATTTGTTCGTGTTGCTTTCTCGCGGGAGGCTGCTGTAATCTGTCCCCGAACCGGGATCATCCCGCGTCAAAGAAAATTGCCTGCTGAAATCCTAAGCGTCTCCGCCGAAGCGCCCCAGCGGCATCTCATCAATTATGCCGCGAGCTTCATCGAGCGCGGTCGCGTCATCGCTGCACCGACCGACACGTTCTATGGCCTCTGCGCCGATCCCTTCAACCTCTACGCCGTCGAACGCGTTTTCCAGCTGAAAGCGCGCCCTGAAACGCGAGCGCTTCCCATTCTGGTCAATTCCATCGAACAGGCGTTGATGCTGGCGCGCGATGTGCCGGATGCCTTCCTGACCCTGGCCAACCGATTCTGGCCCGGCGCCTTGACCCTGGTGGTCGAGGCCACGCACCGACTTCCGCTCAAGGTTACGGGAAACACCGGTTGTGTGGCTCTGCGCTGGGCCGACTCGCGTATCGTCAGCGCCCTGATCGAGGCAGTGGGCGGGCCGGTCACCGGTACGAGTGCCAATCTTTCCGGACGTCCTTCCTGCACGAACGTCGCACAGCTCCTCGAGCAACTCGGCGACCGCCTTCCGCTGATCCTGGATGCGGGCGATACCGGAGGAACGCTCGGGTCCACGATCGTCCGAATCGAAGGTGACACGTGGTCGATTGCGCGCCAGGGCGCCCTTCCCGATACCGAAATTCACCGCGCGTTCGGCGCGTAAGACGCGGCGGACGCCCGCGCGTCCGCGAGCTCGATGCTGTCGAGAAAATCATAATCGCCACCCGGCGAAATCACGATCCCCGTGACTCGGTCTCGATGCACGCATACGTTGTCGTAGTACCACAGATCGATATACGGTTCATCTTCGGCCACGATCTTCTGAATTTCGGAAAGGATGGCCTTGCGCCTGTCCTGATCCATTTCCACCCCCTGCTGGTGGAGTAGTCGATCGAGCTCCGGATTGCGGTAATGACCGCGGTTGGCTCCGTCGGGCGGCATCCTCTGTGAGTTGAAGACGTAATCGAAGATGTCGGGATCGTCGTTGGTGAAACCGGTCCAATGAAGTGTATAGAGCTGAAAGCTCCCGCGAGTGATGTCCGAGAACAATGTCGCGCTTTCGAGCGGTCTGAGCGCCAGATCGACACCAACGCGCTTCCACTGTTCGGCCAGCGTCTCCGCCAGCAGTCGCGCCGATTCCTCCGTCGAGGTTTTCAGGGTCAGATGAAACCGCACGCCGGCCGCATCCCTGGGGAAGCCGGCTCGATCGAGAAGCTGCTCGGCTTGTCGCGGGTCGTAGGGATACTGCTTCAGGTTCGGTTCGTAGGCCCAATGGTTTGGCGGCAGCAAACTATTCGCCGCACGCGCCTTCCCGCGCAAGAGATATCGAATGATGGAATCGCGATCGGTCGCATAGGCCAGAGCTTGGCGCACGCTTCGCTGGGCCAGAATGGGATCGTCGAAGTTGAATGCAACGTAGCCGAGTTCAGTGCCCGGTTCCGACTCGACCGCAATGTCCCGCTGCCTACTGAGAGTCGCGACCATGTCCGGCGTGAGGGAATTGACCCCGCCAATATCCGCCGTGCCTTTGCGTAATTCGAGCGCCCGTACGATTGCCTCCGGCACGATGCGAAAATGAACGCGATCGACCTTCGGCACCCGCCCGAAATAATCGGGATTGCGCTCCAAGACGAGCTCTTCGTCCAGCGCCATGCTTACAAAACGAAATGGGCCGGTTCCAATCGGATGACGCGCAAGCTCCTGGCGCGCGCCCTGCGGAACAATGCCTATCGCCAATCTGGTCAGGTTCAGCAGGAACGAAGCGTATGGCTCGCTCAAGTGGATGACAACGGTTAACTCATCGGGAACTTCCACCGAGGTGATGCGCTTAAATGCCCCGCGCTTTGGCGTTAGCACGCCCCCGGAAACAACGGAATCAATGGTGAACTTTACGTCCGCTGCGGTGAAGGGTCGCCCGTCGTGAAATTTCACGCCGCGCCGCAGATGAAATACATAGGTTACCGGATTGGGCATCTCCCACGTCTGGGCGAGGTCGGGAACGACATTCATTTGTGCGTCGCGTTGAACGAGGCCATCAAAGAGCAAACCGTCCAAATCCTCCGACTGGGCATCGATCCCGATGCGCGGATCGAGATTCGTGGGCATAAACTCGATCAGGAAATTGATCGTATCCGTCTGGCGGGTCGGAGCCGCCTTTTGGCAACCGGCCAGTGCGATTAGCACGGTCAGCGCCCACACCAGGGCGAGCGGCCGATCCAACCGCCCCGGCTCGGGCTGTTCCTTTTTCCGCAATCGCGAACCCGTGGCCGCCCCCCCGCCTGCACCTAGCTGTGATTTCTTGGCCTGCTCCTTGAGCCCCGTGCGATTTTGCCGAGCACCGCCGCGTGTTTTGCGCCCGTCGCCGAGGGTACATTGCTGGGCCGTCCGTGGTATGTCTCGTAGGCAAGCAACGCAAATCCGAAGGCTTCCTTCGCCTCTACGGGCACCCCCAATCGACTTGCGGGCACCACGTCGATGCCCGGCAGGCAAGCCGCGAGCTGCGCCATGATCAACGGATTGCGCGCTCCCCCTCCGGCGACAATCAACTCATGAGTCTCGACACGCGGAATGATGAATCTTCGGAATGCGTCCGCGATCGACAGGGGCGTAAACACCGTTGCCGTTCTCACGACATCGGCGTGTCCCGCATGGTGGTGGTGGCCCCAAGCCAGAAGCATCTGAGCATACTGCGCTCCAAAAAGCTCGCGACCAGTCGATTTGGGAGGCTTCTTGCGGAGATAGGGCTCGCGCATCATGCGCACGAGCAGCTCTGGAATGGTGCGTCCGCTTAAGGAGAAGCGAGCATCGCGATCGTAGGAGATTTTCCCCCGCGTGATCCTTTCCATTAGCGCATCGACGATCATGTTGCCCGGTCCCGTGTCAAATGCAAAGACATCCCCGGGCCGCGAGCCCGCTGGTATGACGGTGACGTTGGCGACCCCGCCGATGTTCAAGGCCACGCGCCCGCGCAGTGGATCGCGATACAGCAAGTAGTCGACAAATGGAATCAGGGGTGCTCCCTGTCCACCGGCGGCCATATCAGCGGTGCGGAAGTCGCCAATCGTGGTGATTCCGGTGCGCTCGGCAATCACGCTGGTTTCGCCGATCTGCAGCGTGGAGGGCGCGCGCACCTTGCCCTGAAATCGGGCCGACGATCCGAGGTGGAATACCGTCTGCCCGTGTGAGCCGATCAGCGAAATGGCCCCGAGGGCCACTCGCCAGTGCCTGCAGGCGCGGATCGCGGCAGCGGCGAACGCCTCGCCCAGCAGGAAATTCAGCTCACTGATTTCAGCGGTGGTCGTTTCCGCTCCGTTTGCCAGGCGCAGAATCCTCTGCCGCATGTAGTCGGGGAAAGGAACTTGGTAATGGCCTTCGAGACGCGTCACGAGGCTCGGGGCAGCTCCTGTGATCTCGACCAGGGCCACGTCAATGCCATCGGCAGACGTACCCGACATCATACCTAGCACGCGCATCGCTATACCCAAGTGACCGTCGAAGGCCGCACGTCTCGGCAGTGTCCTTGCCCCAGACGGCCGCGTGTCGGTCCTGCCACGTCAAGATCACTCCAGCTGTTTTTGCAGTTCCGCGAGCAAATTCAGTGCTTCGAGCGGCGTCAGACGGTTCAGATCTGCCTCCTTAACCGCTCGAACGACGGATTGGTCGATGGCCGCAAAGCTGGTTTGCTCTGCCGGGGGCCGCCGAGACGCCTCAGAGAGCTCCTCTGTCAGCTTTTCCTCGCGGCGCTCATGGCGACGGAGGATCTCGCGCGCGCGCACGATCACACTCTGCGGGAGTCCCGCGAGCCGCGCCACCTCGATCCCGTAGCTTTTATCCGCGCTCCCCGGTTCGACCCGCCTCAAAAAGACGATCTCGTGTCCCGCCTCCTCCACCGAGACGTGGATGTTTTTCACTCCCGGTAGCAATTGCTCCAGCTCGGTCAGCTCGTGGTAGTGGGTGGCGAACAGCGTTCGCGGCCGCGCGCCGGCGTGAAGCGCCTCCGCTACGGCCCAGGCAATCGAAAGCCCGTCGAATGTCGCGGTCCCCCGACCGACCTCGTCAAGCAGCACGAGACTTGCGGGCGTGGCCGTGTTCAATATCGCTGCTACCTCGCTCATCTCCACCAGAAAAGTCGACCGGCCGCGGGCTAGGCTATCGGACGCGCCGATGCGCGTAAAAATGCGGTCCAGGAGCGGCAGTTTTGCCCGTGTGGCCGGTACGAATGAGCCCATCTGCGCCAGGATTGAAAGCAGTGCGGCCTGGCGCAGGTATGTCGACTTGCCGCCCATGTTGGGTCCCGTAATAACGAGCAAAAACTGCGCCTCGCCGTCCAAATACAGATCGTTCGGGACGAACCGTTCTCCCCGCTGTTCGAGCACTCTCTCGACCACCGGATGCCGTCCCGCTGCCACGACCAGCACGCCGCGCGGACCCTCGCTGGCGACTTCGCTCTCGGTGAATTCCGGCCGCACATAGTTTCGTCCCGCCGCGATACGCGCGAAATTCACCAGCACATCCAGTTGCGCAATCGCACTGGACGTCGCTCGCAGGCGGCCCGCTTGTCGGGCTATGGACTCCCGGATCTCAGCGTACAGGCGCCGCTCGATTTCAAGCACACGATCTTCCGCCGAAAGCACTTTGCGTTCGTAGTCCTTCAATTCTGGCGACGTGAAGCGTTCTGCATTGGCGAGCGTTTGCTTGCGTTCGTAGTCTGCTGGAACAAGTGCCAGGTTCGGCCTGGAAACCTCCATGTAATAGCCGAACACCTGGTTGTAACGTATCTTCAGTGACGCAATGCTCGTCCGCTTTCGTTCCCGCTCCTCCATCTGAGCGATGAGTTGCCGCCCGTGCTGGAGGACGTCACGCAGCTCATCCAGTTCCGCGTTGAATCCGCTCCGAATGACGCCCGGTTCATTCAAAAGCGCCGGGGGGTGGTCAGCGAGGCCGCGCGCGATCACATCGCGAACGTCAGCCATCTCGTCCATCTGCTTGTCGAGTGCAAGAAGCCTCGACCGGACGGTGTCTTGGGTTTGCCCCTTGCCCCGAATCAGGGCCCGCACCGAGGGGATCTTTTCCAGCGATGCTCGTAGGGCGAGCAAATCCCGCGGAGTGGCGATCCCCAGCGTCACACGGCTCGCCAGCCGCTCCAGATCCAGAATGCCCGCCAGTTCCTTATGGATTTCCTCTCGTCGAACAGTTTCCGATTTCAATATTGCGACGGCGTTGAGTCGTGCCTCGATCTCGGCCAGCGAAATTTCCGGCCGCAGGATCCATGCCCGTAGCAGTCGCGCCCCCATGGCCGTCGCGGTCTCATCGATGGAGGAAATCATCGTTGCCGACCGGTCCTCTCCCGCTGCGGGCTCGACCAATTCCAGGTTTCGCGCCGTCACCTGATCAAGTACCAGCGCGTTTTGCTGCTCGTAATAAGCAACGCGATCGAGGTGTTCAAGCCCCGTTCCGGCGGGACGAAGTCCGAGCGCGATCGCGGGGTCCTCAGGGTGTGTGGCGCTGATCGCTGACGTCTCACGCAGGTAGTGCACGATCGCGCCCGCTGCGGCGATGGCTTGGGGATGGTGGGCGAGTCCAAATCCGTCCAAAGTCGCAATGTGGAAGTGATTTTCGAGCTGACGCGTCGCGTAGCTGTTTTCGAAAACCCAGTCGTCCAATCGAGTCTCCACGGCGGCGCCTTTGGATTGCGGCGAAGCCGGACTCAAGCGGTCTCCGTCTGGAAACAGGGTCGCAGGTCGTGGAAGGAGAATCTCCCGCGGCCGCACAATTTCCAGCTCATCCCGCAGCTTGAGCTCCGCCGTGTCGCCACAGAACTCGGTGGCGCGGAATTCGCCGGTGGATAGATCGACGTATGCCAGCCCGATTCGCGCTGGAAAAGGGCGGCTCGCCGCTGAACCGCTCGGCGCGGCGGCTCGGACACTCAAGGCCGCACTCCGCGCGACGGCTGCCAGAAAATTGTTCTCTTTCGAATCGACCAGCGAGCCGCCGACCGCCGTTCCCGGTGTCAAGACGCGGATTACCTCACGCCGCACCAGTTTTTTACCCGGTCCCGGCTCTTCCATCTGCTCGCAGATTGCCACCCTGTGCCCCGCCCGGATCAGCCGAGCGATGTAGCTTTCTGCCGCGTGATACGGAACGCCGCACATCGGCACCGGTTCGCCCCTCTCCTTATTGCGGGCCGTCAAGGTAATCTCGAGGATGCGCGAAGCCGTCACGGCATCATCATAGAAGAGCTCATAAAAGTCGCCGAGCCGAAACAGCAGAAGAGCCGCGGGATGTTGCTTCTTAGCGGTGTGGTACTGGTGCATGAGCGGCGTGGTGGGTTCGGTCATTGGCGCGATCTATGCCCGGGCGATTATGTGGCGCCCACTGTGCTTTGGCAACATGGTTCGTTGCCGTGCCTCCAGCAGAGACGGTTTATACTGAGCCATGGCTCGCCACCGCACCCCGCGGGAGATCGAGGTCAAGCTACGCATCCGAGACCTAGCCGGTTTGCTAAGCAAGCTCGGTCGGCTGGGTGCGGCCTGCGAGGGCCGGGTTTTTGAGCAGAATTCGCTGTACGACACGCCCGGGGAAGACTTCCGCCGCCGAGGTCGGCTCCTGCGGCTGCGCAGCAAGGAGCCGGCTCCGGCCGGCCCCCTGGCAGGCGGCCGTCGACAAGCAGTAATCACATCGAAGGCCCCCGTTCCCCCCTCCCGCTCGCGCTACAAGGAAAAGCTCGAAAGAGAACGGATCGTTTCGGCGAGGGGGCGATGGCATGCCCGGCTCTTGGCGTTGGGATTTCGGCCGGGCTTTCGCTACGAAAGGTATCGGACCACGTTTCGGCTCGCCGGCCTCCACGTCGAGGTCGATCAAACGCCCATTGGTGTGTTCGTAGAGCTCGAGGGCGCTCCACGGGCGATCGACCGAACCGCCCGCGCGCTCGGATTCCGGCTTCGCGACTACGTACAGAGCACGTATTGGGATCTTTTTCAGGCCGAACGTCGCCGTCACCTCCGTTTTGGGAGAAATATGCGGTTCCGTACGAAAAAATCTGCCAGAGCCTGCACTCTTGCCTTGACAAATCGTTGAACTGCATTTACTAGTCAAGCCGACGATCAATCGATCGGTATGGGAGAGCGTTCGTCCAATTCGGAGCCTGCGGGTAGCCACCCAGCTGGGTTGGCGGGGATGGCCCGGCGGGAAGCGGTCGGGAGGTTCATTTTCCGTTCCTTGGCCGCGGCGCATCTGCCGGGAGGCCGCCTTGATTGGGCGCGCGGGGGTAGGGAGCAGCGGCCCGGCCTGATCTAGCGGGAGGGCGGTTTTTCCTCTGCCCGTGGCCGGGTTGATCGCCGGTCCCGGGCTTTTTTTTTGTTCGGAGGGGTCCCATGCTGCACGCAACCGAGGTTTTGGGGGCTGAGACATACGATTCGGCCGGCCATTTCGTGGGCCGCGTGAAGGAGATGTTCATCGTGCCGGACGAGCAGCCGAACCGTGTTTCGCGCCTGCTGATTGGCCGGGGGAAGTACCGCTCGCTCGTGGCGCGAGCCGAGCAGATCGGGTCGGTTGAGCCCGGGCGGATCGGGCTAAGCACAGACGAATCCGCCCTTGAGCTTTACCAGCCGAACGAGTCCTGGCTGGCTGTCCGAAAGGATCTGCTCGACCAGCAGATCATCGACACGCGCGGCCGCAAGGTTGTGCGCGTGAACGATGTGGAACTCGCCGATCAGAGCACGAACGGCAACACGGAGCTTCGGGTCGCCGAGGTGGATGTGGGCTTACCTGGTGCGGTGCGGCGTCTGCTGCAGGGTCTCGTGCCCCCGGCCGGAATCCGCCGCATTCAGCAAAGGCTCCCCCGTCGGACCATCCTCTGGGAGTTCGTCAACTTGCTCGAGCCGGATCCGCTGCGGCGCGTCAAGCTGCGCCTTTCCGGAGACAAGCTGGCCCAACTCCATCCAGCCGACTTAGCGGAGATCATGGAGGAAATTTCCCCGGCCGAGCGCCAGTCGATCATCGATTCGCTCGATGAGGAGACCGCGGCGGAAACGATCGCCGAGCTAGACAAGCGGCTCCAGACCCAGGTCGTCGAAAAGCTCGATCCCGAAAAGGCGGCGGACATCATCGAGGAGATGAACCCGGACGAGGCGGCCGACCTGATCCAGAGCCTCGAACCGGAGACCTCGAAAGAAGTTTTGGAAGAGATGGACCGCCAGGAGGCGAACGAGGTTCAGCAGTTGATGCGCTTTGACGAGAATACGGCAGGCGGGATGATGAACACCGAACTGGTCGTAGTCGGTGAGGACGCCACGCGTGGCGAAGTGGTTGACTACATCCGCTTCCACGAAATCTCGCTCGATCAGCTCGATAACATCGTGCTCATCAACAAAGACGCACAGCTGGCCGGGACCGTGCCGGTGGCGCGCTTAATTCTCGCCGACACCGACCAGCGCGTGGCCGAACTGATGTTCGAGCCGCTGGTTTCGGTGCCCACCGATGCGAGCGACCGCGACGTGTTCGAGCTGTTCGACAAATACAATCTGCGCAGCCTCACGGTCGTCAATGAAGCGGGCGTACCGATCGGCTCGATCACGGTGGACGACGTGGTCAGTCGACTCTGCGCCAAGCTCTAGAGGCAAGCCTTCCTGACGCCGGCGGGGGCGTGTGCGACGGGGTGAGCATGAATAGTTGGGTGATACTGACGGACACCTTCTCGCGCCTGGCCAAGCGCCGCCGGGAGTTGAGCCGTCGCACCCGCTCGTTCCGCAGGCGTCTCGCCGTTTTTCTTGCCGTCGTGGGGCCCGGCTTGATCACATCGAATGTCGATAATGACGCAGGCGGGATCAGCACGTATTCGGCGGCGGGCGCGCAATTCGGCTACAGCCTGCTGTGGTCGCTGATTCCGATGACCATCGCGCTCTACGTCAGCGAGGAGATGTGCGCGCGCATGGGCGTGGTCACCGGCAAGGGTCTGTCCGACCTGATTCGAGAGGAATTTGGTTTTCGCTCGACGTTCTTCGTAATGTTGGCCGCGCTGGCCGTCGATCTGTTCAACACGGTCGCGGAGTTTTCCGGCATCGCCGAGGGCGGCGAAGTGCTGCACGTCAGCCGCTATATCTCGGTTCCTCTGGCGGCGATCGTCGTCTGGATCCTTGTGGTCTACGGAACCTACCGAGCGGTCGAGAAGATTTTCTTGCTGGCCTGCGCGTTTTATTTTTCCTACGTGATATCGGCCTTTCTGGCCAAGCCGGACTGGATCTTCGCAGCACGCGAAACCGTTCTTCCATCAGTCGAGTTCAGCTCGCCGTACGTGCTGATGCTCATCGGCCTGGTGGGGACGACCATCGCCCCCTGGCAATTTTTTTATTTGCAGGCGGGATTCGTTGAAAAGCATGTCGGGTCGCGCCAATACAAACACGCTCGGCTCGATGTTTTGGTCGGCAGTATTTCCTGCATGGTGATCGTATTTTTCATTATCGTGGCGTGCGCGGCCACCCTCAATGTCCATGGTCTGACCAACATTTCAAGCGCAAAAGAAGCCGCCGAGGCGCTGAAGCCGCTGGCAGGAAAATTTGCCGGCGGGCTGTTCGCATTCGGTTTGCTAAACGCCTCGCTTTTTGCCGCTTCCATTCTGCCGCTTTCGACCGCGCATGTGATTTGCGAAGGGCTCGGGTTTGAAGCCGGACTCGACCGCAGATTCAAGGAAGCTCCCGCATTTTATTCGCTTTACACGCTTCTGATTGTGGTCGGCGCCGGGATCGTGCTGATTCCGCGCGCGCCGCTGTGGAAGATCCTGCTCTATTCCCAGGTTGGCAACGGGATTTGGCTGCCGGTCGTGCTGATTTTCATCCTGCTGCTGATCAACCGGCAAGATCTGATGGGCGAGCACACCAACACCTGGGGATTCAACCTGGTCGCCTGGGCTTCGAGCATTATCATGATTCTGCTGACCCTCATTCTTATGTACACGGCCATCTTTCAGCCGTCCGCCGGCCTTTCCGGCCTTTTGATGAAGCCCGGGCCCCTCTACTAGAGGCCTTTGGCTAGAATCGTGGCGGCGGTGAGCCGTGTGAGCGGTGCGGGCGGTTGCG
>Ga0187783_10000579_pt1 | contig 26809 bp, 23 predicted proteins | sample 1015_SJ02_MP02_2_FD_132471 | JGI IMG/M metagenome (GOLD analysis project Ga0187783, IMG submission 132471) | Tropical peat soil microbial communities from peatlands in Department of Meta, Colombia - 1015_SJ02_MP02_20_MG | ecosystem: Environmental > Terrestrial > Soil > Wetlands > Peat | place...
CAGTGGCCTGGGTGCTCGCCAATCCGACCATTACCAGTCCGATTATCGGTGCCAGCAGGCCCGAGCAACTCGACCAGACACTGGCTGCGCTCGACCTGTCGCTTGATGCCTCCGTATTGGCGGCTCTGGACAAAGCGACGATCCATTTCCGCTAGTTCGTACCCTCCTGTTGGCTGCGGCGCCACGCGTAGTAGCCATCCAACACCTTTAGCTTGTCCAGGTTCGGCACGGGGATGGCTTCGGAAGGATCGTCCAGGTTCATCACCTGTTGGCTGGCGTCGGTGAAGGCGGGCCAGCTCGGCAGCCCCGCTCCGTTCGGATCTCCAGTCTTAGCGAAATTTGCCCAGTAGGAAGACAGCTGATCAGCAACCGCTTTGTCATCATTGCTGGCCGGCATCGTCTTTGCGAAGTTCTCAAATACGTACTGGATCTCGCCGCCGTGGCTTGCACCCCAGCTCTTAAACGTCGGCTGGTCGGGATAGGGTGGGCGGTGGCTGAAGTAGTACACGAAAACCTTGCCTTTTTTGCCGGTTTTCGCCTGCAGGCGCGCCCAGGTCCACGTTGGCCAGGCGAAAGCCGTATCGCGAAACAGGTCGCGAGCGGACCGGAGCGCTTCCGCATCGCTCCCACCTGGATACAGGGCCAGAATCTTGTCGGCGTATTCGCCGTAGCCTGCCCGAACCGACGCTTGATAGGCTATCGCGGTCACGGTTGGGATGAACAACGCTCCCTCATCGGAGTTGGTTCCGACGAGGACAGGCGTATCGTTGTAACGAAGTTCTTCGTAGAGTTTATACTGATCGCCCAACAGCACGCGGCCGTCGAAATCCGGCCAAAAACCCCCCAGGCCTGGGCCCACGCCTTTCATGATCGTCTCAGTCGGCATTTTTCGAGCCTCGGCAATGGAACCGGCACCGATCTTCGAGAGAAAAGCCGCGCCGTTTCTCTCAGCCGTTGGGAGCGAAAGCATGTTTTCGCCGCCTTCACTACCGGGACGTGCCGGGGCGAAATTTCCTCCGCTCTCCGAGATGGCGCCCGTGAAAAGCCCCTTGGCAAGCGGGGAGGCAGCCAGCATGCTCACGGAGATTCCGCCGGCCGATTCGCCGAAAATTGTGACGCGATGAGCATCTCCGCCGAATGCCGCGATATTGTTCTTCACCCATGCGAGTCCGGCAATTTGATCCATCAAGCCGTAGTTGCCGGAGTGGCCTCCTTGTTCGGTGGTAAGCTCGGGATGCGCGAAGAAGCCGAACGGGCCTACGCGATAGGCAACACTCACCACCACCACACCCTTCCGTGCCAGGTTGGTGCCGTCGTAGAGGGGAATCGAGGTCCCTCCCGTGGTGAAACCCCCGCCGTAAATCCACACCATCACAGCCAGGTGGTCTTTCGGAGACTTCGCTGGAGTCCAAACGTTGAGATAGAGACAATCTTCACTCACGGGAAACGATTCGATTCCGAGTGCCGGCAACACCAGGGGAATCTGCATGCACCCTAGCGCGAATTTGTCGGCATTGCGGACTCCAGTCCATGGGGCGGGCGGCTGGGGAGGGCGCCAGCGCAGGTCTCCTAGGGGCGGCGCGGCAAATGGGATTCCTTTGTAAATCGCGAGGCCATCATCGACGGTGCCCTGAACCATTCCCGCCTGCGTGCGAACGGGGCCCGAGATCTGGGCGTCGAGGGAGGTCGCGAGCGCGAGCACCGCGACGAACACGCATAAAGCTTCGATGATTTTCATGGTTCTCCTTGGGCACAAGCGTGGCGCGATCCGATCCGACAGACTACCTTGGATGTGTAGTGGTGCGCCCCAAACCCGCCGATTCTACTACCCTTTTTCCTGGAGTGTTGTCATCGAAAATAGCCAAGCAGCGTACTGCGCTAGAAAAACCAGAAGCGTTTTCGTTTGCGCGTGCCGGCGCCTTCTAACGCAATGTCCTCCGGAAGCTCAGGCACCCACGGGAGAGGGCGGCCTTCGAAAGCTGCAAGTGGATTCTCAACGAGCAGCGCTCGCGCGACGTCTTGGCCTCGCGTCTGGGACACGTGCTCGAAAGTCTCCTTCAGGCGCAGCGGGCGGGTTGTGAGATTGTGTGCATCGCTCGCAAGAAAGTGAATCGCTCCGGCGTCGAGCCAGAGCTGCGCCGCTTCCCGCGCCGCTTCGCCGAATCGTCCGAGCAGCGATTGCGCCGTAACCTGCGCGTAACATCCCTGACGCAACCACCTGTACAGCCGCTCGGGTTGCGCGCGAATCAGCGGATTACGCTCGGGGTGTGTGACGATGGGCCGCAGCCCGGCCAGCTGAAGCTCGTGCAGCGCCTGGTCTAGAGACGGTGGAATCGAATAGTCGGCAAACTCGACCAGCAGATAATTCTTCTGGTTCAGGGTGAAGCGCTCGGGATCGCTGCGGATCTCCAGCAGGTTTTCAAAGCTCAGATGGAAGTCCGACCCTGTCCCAAAGGTAAGCCGACCCTGGAACTGCGCCTCTAGCTCGTTCCGGCGCTCGCGGATCAGCTCGGGAAAGAAGGGGTAGGCTTCGCTTGCGTGCGGCGTGGCGATGATGTGGGTCACGCCGTCCTCGATAGCCATCTCGGCCATCGCGCAAGACGTTTCGATGGAATCAGATCCATCGTCGAGAGCGGGAAGAATGTGACAGTGAATGTCGACCATCTTTTGCCTCGAGGATAGCCTAGCCTTGCTTGGTTGACAACGCGACCCGAGAGGCGATTGTTACGGGCCGGTTGCGCGCTCTGCATTTCCACAGAAAACTCACAGGCTATTCGTAAGCCTTCGCAAGGTACTGCTTGCCGTCGGGACGTGCTTGCCCGTTGCTCCCGGGCTAGGGAATGAACCTCGAACGCGATGCCGATGTCCGGTCCAAAGACCATTATTTTCATTTGGTTGCATTGGTTTCCGGTGTTGCTTGGCAGGACGCAAGTCGACCGAACACCGAAAACCCACGTTCGCCTCAGGAACTTTCCGACCACCGGCGGCTTCCTAAGCTCGCTGCGCTTTTGCTATGCTCGTGGTTTGCGCGAGGGGCGCCATCCGCGGCCGTCGGGCGAGCAGACCTGTTCGCAGCAATCACCAGCCAACGTAGGGAGAAGGGCGGAATGGGTATAGAGCGCAAGCCTGAGTTCTTTCGGGGCAAGAACCTCAAGATCGGAATTATCGGGTGCGGATACGTTGGTTTGCCACTCGCGTTGCGGTTTGCCGACGTGGGCCAATGCGTCACCGGATTCGATCTGGATAGGACCAAGGTAGAGAAGCTCACTGCCGGGCAGTCCTACATCCAGCATATCCCAGGCGAAAAGATCCGGGAGCACGTGGAGGCGAAGCGGTTCACGGCCACGAGCGATTTTTCCAAGATTCGCGAGATGGATGCGGTGTTGATCTGCGTGCCGACGCCGCTGGACGAGAGGCGGGAGCCTGATCTGAGCTACGTGAAGCAGACTGCCGAGGCCATTGCGCCGCATCTGCAGAAAAGCCATTTGATCGTGCTGGAAAGCACGACCTATCCGGGGACGACCGAAGAGCTGGTGCTGCCGATTCTAGAGCAGGGCGGGCTGCGGTGCCCGCTTGTGAGCGGCACAAGCGACAAGGATGTGGAGACGGAGTTCTATCTAGCGTTTTCGCCCGAGCGTGAAGATCCCGGGAACAAACAGTACGGACTGGCGCAGATTCCTAAGGTAGTGGGCGGCATTAATCCGGCCAGCCGACGCGCGGCAGCGGAGCTGTATGCGCAGATCGTGTCGAAGGTGGTGCCGGTGAGTTCGACGCGAGCTGCCGAGATGGTGAAGCTAGTTGAAAATATCTTCCGGTGCGTGAATATAGCGATGGTGAACGAGCTGAAGCTGCTGAGCTTGCGGATGGGGCTCGACATCTGGGAGGTGATCGACAGCGCGGCGACGAAACCCTTCGGATTCATGCCTTTCTATCCTGGCCCCGGTCTGGGCGGACACTGCATTCCGGTTGATCCGTATTACCTGTCTTGGAAGGCGCGCGAATACGATTTTGCGACCCGGTTCATCGAACTGGCGGGCGAGATCAACACGGAGATGCCGTATCACGTAGTGCGTTCGGTAGGCGCGGCGCTGAACGAGCGCGAGCGGAGCGTCAAGGGGTCCAAGCTGCTGCTTTTGGGCGTGGCGTACAAGAAGGATGTGGACGATCTGCGTGAGTCGCCGTCGTTGAAGCTGCTGGAGCTGCTGACGGAGCGCGGTGCCGACGTTGATTACAACGATCCCTACTTTCCCGTACTGCACAAAATGCGCCATTACGATTTTTCCAACAAGCGCTCGGTCGATCTAACGCCTCAAACGATCGCCCGCTACGATTGCGTCCTGATTGCGACCGATCATACAAGCTACGACTATGAAGCCATCGTGAAGAACGCAAAGCTGGTCGTAGACAGTCGGAATGCAACGCGGCGCGTGAAGGTGGGGCGCGAGAAAATCGTGCATTGCTAAGATTTGACGAGGTTTAGTTTACCCGCCCGACCGTTACCGAAACAGTTACTCAGGACTAGAGTCCTATTGCGCCAAGCGTACCAGAATACTATGGTGCGGTGGATGGCAGTCCCCACCAAGACGGCGACCAATAAGCAGGGCCTGCAGCTTGATCCTGGGCGGCGGCGCAGCATGCGCGTCCTGCTGAGCGTGCCGATATACGTCACCGGCCAAACCAAGGACGGGGAGAAATTTGAGGAACTGACGCGCACGCTCGTGGTGAACGCACACGGGGCGCTGATCTCGCTGGCGGCCAAGCTGGTCGCCGAGCAGCATATCCAGGTGAACAACCGGGCCACGAAGAAATCAATGGATTGCCGCGTCGTCTATGTCGGTAATCCGGCAGCAGGGAAAATGCAGATGGGAGTCGAGTTCACCGAACCGTGCCCTATGTTTTGGCAGATCGATTTCCCCCCTGACGACTGGGTCGTGCTGGAAGATTAGATCTCTTGACTCTCATTTGAGAAGCCATTTCGCGACTGCTAGCCACACAGACGTATTCCTTACAGCCAAAGTCACGATCTGCAGACTTACGATCAGTGCCCCGGCCCAAACCCACGCCGGATGGAGTCTGCGGCTCTTGAAAGTGTCGTAGGCGATACAAAGAGCAATGCATAAGTCATTTAGGCCAAACAGCGTCAACCGCTCGGCGTACAAGATAAAATGTAGCGGCAGCCGATCGATCCCGGGCGGGAGAATACTTAGGCAGGCAAGTGCCATCAAACGTTTGTGGTAATCTGGCCGACTCCGCAGAAGAATTGCCGCCGTCACAAAGGTTCCAAACAACAACAGAATTCCAAGAGTTACAGGCAGGAGAACCAGAGGCGGCTCGATCGGTTCGTCATTCGCGATGAGGCGCAGGTGCCCCTGACTGAGCGCCACCGTTGTTCCTACCACCAGGACCAGTCCGGCCAAAACAGCTCCAGCGACCCCCCAACGCCGATGCAAGTCCGTGCGGTGAGCCGCTACCAGACGCACCTGAACGAAAAACAGCACGATCCAAGCGGTCATCACAAGGCCGTGAATGTGCAGGAGCAGCCGTAACGGTGGCGTTCCCAACAGAGCTTTCAGGTAATAGGTTTGGGCAAATCCGACGAAGGTGACGAGGGCTGTTCCAATCGCCACGCCAGTGTAGAGTCGCCGATCACTCGCCCAGGGAATGCTTGATGTCAATGGAGCAGAGCTAGGAAGCATGGAAGCTGCGCGTCGTAGAGCATAGTCCCGTTGCTAGCAATCTTCCACCGGAACAGGCGCTGGCCAGACTTCGCGATCACCCAACGGCCTGGAAGGAATGCCTTGCCAAACATTACACCTTATGGTGTAATGTTGAGCATGGACTCACTGACCAATGTGCTGACAGCCATTTCTCACCCCACTCGGCGAGCGATTATTGGGCAGCTAGCCAACGGACCTGCTCGATTCCTGGATGTCGCGGAACCTTTCGACACCGCTTTAAACGCGGTCACAAAACACCTCAAGGTGCTCGAAAGAGCTGGCCTGATTGAACGCAGAAAGCAGGGGCGCGAAGTGTACCTATCGTTTCGCGGTGAGCCACTGGGCGAGGTAGCAGGATGGGTGCATGAATACGAGCTGTTCTGGAACCAGCGCCTCAACCAGTTCGAGCAGTATTTTAAGAACAAAAAGAAGAAGGAGAAGAAACGATGAATCAATCTAAGAAGAGGATTGAATTTAAATTTGAGCGGACCATACCTGCTCCTCCCGATGAGGTGTACGAGGCGTGGCTGAATCCACGGATCCCCGGCAATCCCTGGAACGCAGCCGAAAAGTTTATGTTGGATCCGAAAGTAGACGGTCTGTTTTACTGGGCGCTCAAGGGGACGTCCCATTACGGCCGATTCACGGAGATCGAGCGGCCTGGTCGAATTCAGCATACTTGGGTATCGCCGAACACCTTGGGAGAAGAATCGACAGTTATGGTGACCTTTCAGAAACAGGGAGAAGACACGCTCATGACCCTGGTGCATTCCGACCTTCCCGATCACGAGCTGGCCAGGGGCCATGAGAAAGGATGGAACTACTTTTTGGGAATTTTTCGTGAGCAATTCGGAAACGGCTCACGCAAGAAATACCGCTGGGATGATGCTCATACGCCCGTGAGGAAATAAGGCCGCTTTACCCGCCTGCGGCAGAAATAACCCTGGTATACGCCCAGCGCTAAACTAAATGGAAGCGCGAGAAAAAAGGAGCGATCATGGCAAAGGTAATTTTTGGAAACCATTCGTCGGTCATAGTTCCGCGACAAGATCGGGACAGCATTCGTAAATTTTATTGTGATGTCCTCGGTGGCAAAATCACGAAAGCGGATCCCGAAAGGGACCTCCTTCGTTTGGGAGAAGACTTCTATATCGCCTTCCTCTACGCGGACGTCCCTGATGAGAGCGAGTTCTTACGAACTGCCAGATCGGTCTGGCTGGAAATCAAGTCTGACAACGTGGAAGAAACGGCGCAGAAGATTCTCGCTTTCGATGTGAGGAAGCTTGCTATACCGGACCCTCATCTTTATTTTCAGGCGCCCGGGGGACAAGTTTTGCGGCTTGTCGGAATCAACGAGGACCTCTCATTTTATGAGGGAGCCGGAGCAGGCCCGGACGTGGCAAAGGTAAAACAGGTTCTCAACAAGGAGGCGATGACCCAAGGATAGACTGCTATTCAGCTTCGATTGATGAGATGGGGCCGAAAAACCTGCAGACGATTAGCTCCGAGAAGTCAATTCGGCGCGGATCGTGCCGAAGGGCAGGTCTGCTTCCATCAGAATAGGCGTGCGGGCGGCGTCCGAAGCGATCCACATCACGTAGTGCACCGAGGAAACTTCCTTCTGAGATTGAAATAAGCGAATCGAAATGCGCCAGGCGAGGTACGCTCCGGCCGCGACCTTCACCGACTCGTCAGAAGATTCGCGAGAGGCCCGAATCTCATAGATATCACGGCCGTCGTAGACGGGCGCGCGAAAGTCAGGCGTGCGGTGCCAATCGACGTCACGCAGGGCGTAGACGGCGCCGAGCGGATCGCGGGTGCCGAGTGGTACGACGACGATTGGCGGGGGGAGGCTCGAGGGCTTTCCGGTGGGGGCAAAATGCAGCACCTGATGGGTGGACCTGCCCATTTCATTCAGTTGCGTTTCGAACTGGCGGGATTCGAGCGTCGCGGAGTCGGCGTAAGAATCGAACTGATCGTCGATGGGGAACAGTGAGCGGACGGAATTAAGAGTGTGCGCGACGCCGCGGAAATGCCAGGCCTCGCGTCCGAACAGCTCGCGGTGCTCGGGGGCGCTCAGCTCGAGCGATGCAGCGTTGGAGAATACCGACCAGGAAACGCGGTAGTTCAGCGTCTCACCGGCACGGAAGGGTGCGGGCGGCTGCTTGGAGTCGAGCGCAGGGGTGGCACGCTGCTTCACGGTGCTATGCTGCGGGAACCAGGCGGCGGTAGGCGCGGCGCATCGAAGCCAGGTGGGATCAAGCAGAGCCAGGATCACCACCAAGAGTACGATGCCAAAGACTACGATCGGGCGCCTATTGTCGGGTGCGCTGGCTGTGAGCTGAATGCGCGTTTCCCTTTCTCCCACGGTGCGCGCCCAGAAGCAACGGACCGCTGGTCTGCTCGATTGTTGCCCGGGATAGAAGAGCCGGACTATATTCAAGCGTACCTGAAACGTGCGCCACAATCATCTCACCGAGCGTGTCGCACCAACTGGCTGCCGGTTCGTACACTTTTTTCAAGCCAAGGGGAGTATAGGATGCGCTACCTGGTAACAGGAGGTGCCGGTTTCATCGGCTCGAACATCGTGGAGGAGCTAGTGCGCCGCGGGCAGGACGTTGCTGTGCTCGATGATCTCTCCGCAGGGAAGGAGGCAAATCTCAGCGCCGTTCGCAGCAAGATCGCATTCCACGTGGGCAGCATCACCGACCTGGCCGCAGTCCAAGAGGCGTCGAAGGGCATTGATTACATCATCCACTTAGCAGCTCGCACGTCTGTGCCGAGATCTGTGATCGACCCGCTCGAGACGAATCGCGTCAATATCGACGGCACTCTGAACGTCCTGGTGGTGTCGCGCGACTGTAAGGTGCGGCGGATCGTCTATGCTGCGTCTTCATCGGCGTATGGCGAGTCACCGACACTGCCCAAGATCGAGACAATGCAGTCCGAGCCGATTTCGCCCTACGGCGTGACGAAATACGCGGGCGAGCTGTATGCCCAGGTGTTCGGGCGGGTGTATGGGCTGGAAAACACGTCGCTGCGGTACTTTAACGTGTTCGGCCCGCGGCAAGATCCGACGTCGCAGTATTCGGGCGTGCTTTCGCGGTTCATGTTGGCTTTGCTGGAGGGAACGCCACTGACAATCTATGGCGACGGCGAGCAGTCGCGCGACTTCACCTATGTTGACAACGTCGTGGACCAAACCTTGCGTGCGTGCCAGGCGAGCGGAGCCTCCGGGCAGGTGTTCAACGGCGGCACTGGCGCGAGGATCACGCTGAATGAAGTCGTGAAGCTTCTCGAACGAATCACGGGAGAGAAGATTCGAGTGAAGTACGACCCCCCGCGCACCGGAGACATCCGGCATTCGCAGGCCGACATTTCACTCGCCAGGCGGGTCCTTGGCTATTCGCCCTCGGTGAGCTTTGAGGAGGGTCTCAGCCGCACCTGGCAATGGTACAAGAGCACATACGGGGGCAAATAAGACATCCGTTCCTCCTTCCTGGTTGTTGTAGCTGGTCCCTTTTGCGCGTTTATCCGGTTGCTGGGCAAGTCGTCTGTCGGTTCGAAGTGCGGTTGCCGGTTTTAAGACAGGAGTCTATGATTAGCGATTGTTCGCTAGGTTGCGCGACAGCTCGAGGGAGCGGCGTAGAACGGACGGACGGGGATGGCGGGAAGCTTGGAAGCGGCGGTAATCGAAGCGCTGCGCGGGGTGATTGACCCCGAGCTGCACAAGGACATTGTCACGCTGGGGATGGCGAAGGACATCCAGCTGAGCGACGGAAACGTCTCGCTGCTGGTGACACTGACCACGCCGGCATGCCCGCTGCGCGAAACCATTGAGAAGGATGTGCGCGCGGCGCTCGCCAAGGTTCCGGGCGTGCATTCGGTCGAGCTACGATTCGACGCCTCGGTGCCGGAAGGACGCCGGCTGGAAGGCAAGGCGCCGATTCCGGGCGTGAAGAATCTGATCGCCGTAGCGAGCGGCAAGGGCGGTGTGGGCAAAACAACAGTCGCCGTCAACCTGGCGATCGCGCTGAAAAATATGGGCGCACTGGTCGGATTGCTGGACGCTGACGTGTATGGCCCTAACGTCCCGCTCATGCTGGGGACGACCGAGCAGCCGAAGATGCTCGACGAGAAAACCATCATCCCGATTCAGGCGTACGGCGTGAAGCTGATTTCGATGGGGCTGCTGAATCCCGGCGACCGCCCGCTGGTCTGGCGCGGCCCGATGCTTCACAGCGTGATGCAACAGTTTCTCCGTAGCGTGCGGTGGGGGACGGTCGACTATTTGATCGTGGATTTGCCGCCAGGTACCGGGGACGTGCAACTGAGTTTGATTCAGAGCGTGTCGGTGAGCGGAGCCGTGGTCGTGACGACGCCGTCGGCCGTGGCGTTGGCCGATGTCCGCAAAGCGGTGGAGATGTTCCGGCAGGTACACGTGGATGTTCTGGGAATCGTCGAGAACATGAGCTACTTCTCCTGTCCCCATTGCGGGGGCAAAATCGATGTTTTTGGGCACGGCGAGGGCGAGCGACTGGCGAAGATGTTTGAGGTGCCTTTTTTGGGCGAGATCGAGATCGATCCCGAGATTCGCATCGGTGGCGACACGGGGAAGCCCGTGGCATTGCTCGGCCAGGATGCGCCCGGCGCCCAGAGCCTCTATCGAATGGCGAGGAATGTGGCAGCACGGGTTTCGGTGGTGAATCTGTCCGCCACAGCGCCCGTGGTGCAAATTTTGTGAACACGCGGTATCAACCGCGTCTTTCCTTTCGGAGACACCAGCATGAGTGATTTCGTTCGATGGGTGAAGGATCAGGACATTGCCGTCATCACGATTGACAATCCGCCGGTAAACGCGCTGAGCCCGGGCGTGCCGGAGGGAATTGTAGCGGCCCTGGAGCAGGTGCAAAACGATCGAGACCTAAGGGCCGCGGTGCTCATTGGTGCGGGGAAGACGTTTATCGCGGGGGCAGACATTAAGGAATTCGTGAAGCTGACATCGGGCCAGCACCCAGGCGAGATCGGGATCCTGCCCCATCTGCTGAAGATCGAAGACTCGACCAAGCCGATTGTCGCGGCCATTCATGGCAATGCGCTTGGCGGCGGACTCGAAGTCGCACAGGCGTGCCATTACCGGGTCGCCTCGGTCGACGCGCGCGTGGGCCAGCCCGAGGTGAACCTTGGGATCATTCCGGGCGCGGGCGGTACACAGCGACTGCCACGGCTGGTGGGAGTCGAGCGAGCCATCGAGATGTGCACAGCGGGCAAGCCCGTAAAAGCCACCGAGGCCGTACAGTTTGGGCTGATTGACCAAGCGGTCGAGGGCGATCTGCTCCGAGCAGCGATTGCCTTTGCCCGTGCGGTGGCCGCGAACCCAATTCGGAAGACACGCGAGCGGAGCGACAAGCTGGGCGATGCCCAGCAGAACGCGCCCATCTTCGCCGCGGCTCGGGAAAATGCGCGAAAAAAATATCGTGGGATGATTTGCCAACTTCTGGCGATCGACGCGATTGAGGCGGCGACGAAACTGCCGTTTGAAAAAGGTTGCGCCGAAGAGGCCCGACTTTTCTACCAGTGTCTCTACTCTGACCAATCCAAGGCCCAGATCCACGTGTTCTTCGCTGAACGCGAAGTGTCGAAAATCCCCGATATCCCAAAGGAAACTCCGGTGATACCTGTGCATTCGGTGGCCGTTGTGGGCGCGGGGACGATGGGTGGCGGCATTGCGATGGTCTGCGCCAACGCGGGCCTGCCCGTTGTTGTGAAGGATATAGATCAGCAGGCGCTGGATCGCGGAATCGCAACCATTCAGAAGAACTACGCGATGTCGGTCAAGCGCGGTCGATTCACACAGGGATACGTGGATGAGCGGATGAAGCTGATTCGCACCACACTTCACTATGAAGACTTCGCCGGTGCGGACATGGTGATCGAAGCGGTGTTTGAGACGATGCCGCTGAAAAAGCAGGTCTTCGCGGAGCTCGATCGCGTGTGCAAGAAGGGTGCAATTCTTTCAAGTAACACTTCGACGCTGAACATTGACGAAATTGCAGCGACGACGTCCCGGCCCGAGGCCGTGATTGGGATGCATTTCTTCAGTCCGGCGAACGTGATGCGGCTGCTCGAAATCGTGCGAGGCCGCCGGACGGCCAAAGACGTGATCGCCACGTGTCTGCAGCTGGCAAAGAAATTGGGTAAGGTGGGTGTGCTGGTTGGTAATTGCCGCGGATTTGTGGGCAATCGGATGTTTCTGCCGTACATCCGCGAAGCCCAGTTTTTGGTCGAAGAAGGTGCGGCACCCGAGGCGGTCGACAAAGCGCTGGTCGATTGGGGTATGGCCATGGGACCACTGGCGGTTGGCGATTTGGGTGGGCTCGACGTGGCCTATCGCATTCGGAAGGAATATCGGCACCTCGAGAAGCCCGGCGCCCGGCAGCCTTTCCTCGAAGACCGACTCGTGGAGATGGGCCGGCTCGGGCAGAAGACGGGTGCGGGCTGGTACCGATACGATGCTGAGCGCCGCGCGTCGCCCGATCCGGAGATCCCCGCGATGGTGCGACGGTGGGTGGCCGAGTCCGGCATTCCCCAGCGGCAGATTTCAGCGGAAGAGATCGTGGAGCGGGAGATCTATAGCCTTGTCAACGAGGGAGCACGGATCTTGGAGGAAGGCTATGCGCTGCGGGCCGGTGACATCGATACGATTTACGTCAACGGCTATGGCTTCCCGGTGTATCGCGGTGGGCCGATGTGGTACGCAGACACGGTTGGGCTCAAGGAAGTGTATGGCCGCGTCCGCCACTTTCACGAGCGGCTTGGGGGACTGTGGGAACCGGCGCGTCTGCTGAAGGAATTGGCTGAGTCGGGCGGTACCTTTGCCCATTTTCAGCGGGTGGCCGCGCAAGCGAGCGACTGAAGTTTGCCTTGGGTATCGCTCATCGCAAACGAAAGGCGCGGGAGTGGAACATGAGCGAGGCGGGAAGATGCTGTGCGACGTAGGCCTCGTCGTGCCGTCCAAGATAGAGATGGAATTCGTGCGGAATGTCGCGTGAAACGAGCAGGTCGTGAAATGCCTGCGCCCCCACGTTGAATCCGTATTCGTCCTCCGTGCCGCAATCGAAGTAAATCTGCATGCTTACCCGACGAGGTGTGTTGCGCACGATTGTGAACGGGCTGTTGCGATCCCAAAAGGCGCGATCAAAAGGGGTGCCAAACGCGCCTCCTAACGCGATCGACAGCGCGTGTTCGCCCGGAGTGCCGAGTTCGGCGCGCGGCAGCTGGGCGATCAACGCGGCACTATGCGCGCTCACCGAACCAAACAGCGTAGGGTAGCGAAATCCGAAACGTAAAGAGCCGTAACCGCCCATCGAGACTCCGGAGATGCCGCGATGTTCGCGATCGGCGCGAACGCGATAGCGACGTTCGATCAACGGGAGGAATTCCTGGATGAAGAAGTCCTCGTAGCGGACGCGGCCGTCGCGCGAGTTGATGTAGAAGCTCCTATCGGCATCCGGTGTCACGATCAGGAATTCGCCGATCTGCCCCTGGTCCCACAAGTCCTGAATGAGATTCCAGCCGCCCGAATTGGGAAGTACCTGCTCATTTTCTCCAAGCCCGTGCAGAAAATAGAGAACCGGATAGCGGCGCGTCTTCTCGCCGTCGTAACTGGGTGGCAGAAGCACGCAGTAGGCGACTTTGCGTCCAAGAATGCTGCTCGGCACGGAGCGGCATTCGGCGCGGCCCGCGGCCATGGCATCTCGAGTAAGAAACAGACAAGCCAGGATCAGAACAACGCCGGAAGCTCCTTGGAAATAGCGGCGCCGCCAGCAAGTCTCAGAGGACGGCCTTGGGCCCTTGGTTTTATTCATACCGCAGCGCCTCGACCGGATCGAGGCGGGCCGCTCGGGACGCTGGATAAATGCCCGCCGCGAGGCTTACCACGATCGAAAAGGCGATGGCGGCAACAACCATCCACCATGGCACCGCGGTGACTTGGATGGAGGGAAGATTTCGTCCCTTGAGATACACGTTCGTGCCGAAATTGATCCCGTAGCCGATCAACCATCCGAGCAATACACCCAGAACACCGCCGAGCGATCCCATGGCGCCGGCCTCGACGAAAAACAGGCTGCGGACATCGGTGTCGGAGGCTCCTAAGGCCTTGAGGATGCCGATCTCGCGGCGTCTTTCTAAAATCGCCATGACCAGCGTGTTGATGATTCCCAGCGAGGCGACAACGAGCGCGAGACTACCGAAAATCCCGAGGAAAAGATCGAAAACCGTGAAAACCAGACTCAAGCTCTTGCTCGCATCGAGCAGCGAGAAAGCGGTGAAGCCCATCTGTTTGATGGAATCTTCGACGGCTTTAACCCTCGGCGGGTCGTTTACGCGGACGGTCAAGCTTTCGTAGCTGTGCTGGCTCGGAGAATCGCGAAGCAAATCACGTAGATCGTTGGCCCGGGCCGTGCGCAGCGTTTCTGCCAGTTGCAAGGGCAGCAGGAGTCTCCCGCGGCCGAGACTTCCGATCCCGCCGGCCGGTTCGGTTTCCACGATGCCGACGATGCGCAGGTCCTTGTCTTTGGGCACGATGGAAAAGCCATCCGGGGCGGACTTGCTGCTGGCGGGGTCCGGTGGCAGGGGCTCGCGCTCGGCGTAACGCAGGGTAAGCTCCCGCCCGACGAGCGCATCGGGATTGTCGGAGAGCTGGCGCGCCAGATCGATCTGCAAAATGGTTTCAGCCGCATCGGGGCTGGAAAAGAAAGAGCCCCTCATTCCGTCAAACGCTCCATCTTTGCGAGCCGATGGGGCGACGCCCGCAGCGACCGTCGCATAGGAGTTGCCCGCATAGTGGATCTCAATGGGAAAACGAATGTCTGGATAGACCTCCACGACGTTGGGAAGGGTTGCCATCTGGTGCCGCGCTTGTTCGTCGAGCGGTTTGGGCGGCTGCGCCGAACCCGACCCGGCCCCGACGGTGCCGCGATAGGCCGCGGCAGCAGATCGCGGCGTGACAAAGATTGCATCAAACAGTCCGGTGCGGGCCAGGCGATCGGCCGCCAGGTCCTGCAAGCCCACGCCGAGCGAAAGCATGGCCACAAGGGATGCCACCCCAACGCAAATCCCGATCGTCGTGAGCGAATTACGAAGGAAGGCCTCACGAAGATTGCGGCCAGCGAGCTCAGCCAGATCACGGCCTTTCACGCGGAACCCCCGTCGCTCGTGATTTTGCCGTCGCTCATAACCACGATGCGACGGGAGAACGATGCGGCGCGCGGCCGTTCGTGCGTGACCATGACGATGGTCACGCCCGTTTCGTTGATCTCTTGCAGAAGGCGCAGGATCTGGTCACCTGTGACGCTGTCGAGATTGCCGGTGGGCTCGTCGGCGAGCAGGATCGAAGGCCGGTTCACGAGGGCACGTGCGAGAGCCGTGCGTTGTTGTTCGCCGCCGGAAAGCTCGCTGGGGCGGTGGGTAAGGCGGGCTGTGAGTCGCACCCTTTCGATGGCCTCGCGAACGCGTGCCCTGCGTTCCTCGCGATCGACTTCGGCAAGGCGCAGCGGAAGCTCGACATTTTCTTCGAGAGTCATCCGAGGCAACAGGTTAAAAGCTTGAAAAACGATGCCAATCGTATGGCTGCGATGTTTTGCGAGTTCCTCCGACCGCATCTCGGCCAGGTTGCGCCCTTCGGCAAAAATGCGGCCAGAGGTCGGGCGATCAAGACCCGCCATCAGATTCAGCAGAGTTGATTTGCCGGAGCCGGAACTGCCGAGCAAGGCGATGAATTCACCAGCGCGGATTTCGATGCTCACGTCATCGACGGCGTGAACCAGTGCCTCGCCCATCTGATAGTGCCGAGAGACCCGGTCGCTCCGGATCGCTATAGGAGTGGGGTTCGTCACAATTTCACTCTCCATGTTACTACGCGTTCGGGTGGTTCGATGTTGCTGGTACGCCGAGGGAATCCAGCTATAATCAGTCGTTTTGTCTCAAGCGAGTGACTTGAGTGGCCCCCCTGGGGCAGGCGGAACGGAGAGAAATGGCGGTTCTCGTCACGGGCGGCGGTGGCTATATCGGGAGCGTCACGGTCGAGCAGCTGCGCGCCAAGGGTGAAGCCGTTGTCGTGCTCGATGATCTCTTCAGGGGGCATCGCTCAGCCGTTGCTTCCGATGTGCCCTTCTATCAGGGCCGCGCGGGCGATCGCAGCATCCTCAAGAAGATCCTGAGCGAACACGAGATCGAGGCGTGCGTCCATTTTGCGGCGCTGGCCTACGTAGGCGAGTCGGTCGAGCAACCGGCTAGGTATTTCGAGAACAATGTGGAGCAAGGCGTCGCCCTGATCACGTCGCTGCTCGACGGTGGCGTTCGTCGGATGGTGTTTTCCTCCACCTGCGCGACGTACGGTGAGCCAGAGAAAATTCCGATTTCCGAAGACGCCCCGCAGTGGCCTACCAACCCGTATGGATGGACCAAACTGACCCTGGAACGGATGCTCCAAGCGCTCGACCACGCGCACGGGCTCAAGTTTGTCGCGCTGCGCTACTTTAATGCCGCCGGGGCTACGGAACGTTCTGGCGAGCACCACGATCCGGAAACGCATCTGGTTCCGAACGTACTGAAAGCAGCCTCGGGAAAAATCTCGGAGCTGTCGGTGTACGGGAAAAACTATCCGACACCGGACGGGACAGCAATCCGCGATTACGTTCATGTAGCGGATCTCGCCGATGCCCACATTCTCGCCTTGGATCATCTTCGGACGGGCCGCTCGTCGGATTTCATTAATCTGGGAACCGGGCATGGCTATTCCGTGATGGAAGTGATCGAATGCGGACGAAAAGTGACGGGCCGTCCGATTCCCATTCGCATCGCTCCGCCGAGGCCCGGCGATCCGGCCGAGTTAATCGCCGATGCCTCCAAGGCCGCCAAGGTACTTGGCTGGAGGCCGAAGAAGTCCGACCTGGCGACGATTCTTCGTTCGCAGTGGGAGTGGCAGCAGAGAAATCCGAACGGTTACGACGCTCGATGAAACTGCAGCGGCGATCGATGCGACGCAGCAGTCGTGCTTACCGAATCAGCTAGCAGGGGAGAGCCACTCCCCTGCCGAAGGGCTCGGTCGCTCATCAGATCTACCGCGTCTGGCTGTTGTGCTTCTTGGCGTAGATGTTCTTCGATGCGTTGTTCTGTCGCTGATTCAAGGCAGCCTTATCGGCGGCAGTCAGCTTTCCGCCGTTTGCCGCGCGCATCGAAGCGTCCTCGTGGTTGATGCTCTGCTGTTGCCGCTCTAGCTTCGCCGTTTCTCCCGCAGTTAGTTGCCCGCTTCGAATGCCCTGCGCGATGCGATCTTGTTGATTCTCGCGACGCTGGCCGACTTCGTTATTGCCGTAGTGAGCCGTGTTCGCGTTGTGTTTGTCATCGTAGATGCGATTGGACAAGTGATTCTGCTGATTGTTGAGTTTGGCCCGGTCCGCAGCTGTGAGGTGACCATTGTCGGCTGCGCGCATATGGCTCTCTTCCTTGTTCAGGTTGGCTTCACTCGTTTCGAGACTCTTGGTTTCGCCCGCCGTCAACTCTCCACTCTGGACCCCGTTCGCAATGCGGTCCTGTTGATTGTCCTTGCGTTGCGCAATTGAGGGATCGGGACTGGCGCTGTTCGGTTGCTGTGCAAACACCGGTGAAACGGCCAGCGCAAGCAGGGCTGCACCGCTGAAGATAAGTGCCTTTGTTTTCATCGTCGTCTTCCTTTCCGTCTGGTATGAGTGCCGGCTTCGGCGTAGCTGTCAAAAGGAAGCCGTACGCTTGATCCAACACGGCAGCACGACCAAAGTTTCACCGCTCAAGCGGATTGGTAACCGTCTCCACACTCTTGATCGAGTCTAAAGCGATGGCAGGAACCGTGCATCTTGGCTGGAAGTACAGGTGTTGTCTTCCGATTAAGCCTGCAAAGGAAGACTTCTGTGTATAATTTTCTGCGTTTTAGACCGCATCGCGTTTGCCGATGCGTCGGATCAAAATTGATATTGCCAGCGAGCGACTCGGGACGCTCATCGTGTCAATGAGCGCGCGGGTGCGCTCAGGAAGATGAACGTCCATGCGAAGACTGTTCGTTCAGTCTCTTTCCGTGCTTCTGTTGCTACTTTGTTTGGCAGCGGGCAGGAGTTCTGCGTCCATGCAGGTTGGGATGGCGCCTTCGACTTCCGCTGTTCCGGACCGGATCGCGGCCTTGGAACAAGCCGCTGCCGACGCCAAGGGTTCGGCGGACAATTCCTGGATGCTGGCCAGTTCCGCCCTGGTGCTGCTGATGACAGGGCCAGGTCTGGCTCTGTTTTACGCCGGCTTGGTGCGCAGGAAAAATGTGCTCGGCACGATGATGCAGAGCTTCGCGATGATGGCGGCGATCACGGTGATCTGGGCCATGGTTGGTTACAGCCTAGCCTTTGGGTCCGGCACGAGCTTCATTGGAGGATTGCACCACGTGTTCTTGTGGGGTGTGGGAGTGCAGTCAGATCCCGATTACTCCTCGACGATTCCGGTCCAGACCTTTATGGTTTTTCAGCTGATGTTTGCGATCATTACGCCCGCACTGATTACCGGGGCGTTCGCCGAGAGAATGAAGTTCAGCGCCATGCTGACGTTTCTCCTGCTGTGGTCCCTCATGGTCTATGACCCGATGGCGCATATGGTGTGGGGCAAGGGCGGACTGTTGAGTGCGTCGGCCGGGCGGTTTCCTACTCTGGACTTTGCCGGCGGCACGGTGGTCCATATCACCTCGGGCGTTTCTGCGCTGGTGTGTGCACTCTACCTGGGCAAACGTTTGGGCTACCCCGAAGAGCCCATGCCACCGCATAGCGTCGTCATCAGCTTCATCGGAGCCTGTCTGCTGTGGGTCGGTTGGTTTGGATTCAACGCGGGGAGCGCCTTATCAGCCGGCGGGCTTGCCACGAGCGCCTTCGTAGCGACGCACTTCGGTGCTGCGGCAGCGGTGGTTGGCTGGAGCGCCGCAGAGTGGCTCAAAAGAGGGAAGCCGAGCGCGCTCGGCGCGATCTCTGGATCGGTTGCCGGTCTGGTCGCCATCACGCCGGCGTCCGGGTTCGTGAGTCCCATGGCGGCTCTGGCGATCGGACTGGTTGCCGGGGTTGTATGTTTTTGGATGACGACGTCGATCAAATCGCGTTTCGGCTATGATGATTCGCTCGATGCTTTTGGTGTGCATGGGGCGGGAGGAACCGTCGGAGCCTTGTTAACGGGGGTGTTCGCATCGAGCGTCATTAATCCGATCTTCAAAGATGCCGGTGGGAAGGCGCTGCCTTCCGGTGCGATTCAGGGCAACTTTCATCAGATCTGGAATCAGCTCGTCGGTGTTGTGATCGCCTGGGTGATGGCGCTGGTAGGCACGCTGATCCTTCTCAAGATTGTTGACCTTGTGATCGGACTGCGTGTTCCGGCCGAGGAGGAAGCCGAGGGACTGGACCTGACGCAGCACGGCGAAGAGGGCTACCACTGGGGCACGTCCACATAGCAGACACGCGGATTTGGGCGTACCCTCTTCCCGGCAAGGAGCGAGATACTTTTGACGGCTGAGGCGCACGAACATGACGAAGATCGAGGCGATCATCCAGACATCGAAGATCGATCCGGTGAAAGACGCGCTCCACGAAATTGGCGTGGAAGGCATGACGGTGCTCGAGGCCCGTGGACACGGTCGACAGAAGGGTCATACGGAGTTCTACCGAGGCCGGGAGTACACGGTCGATCTAATCCCCAAGATCAAGATTGAGCTTGTCGTCGGCGACGAAAGAGTGGAGCAAGTCGTTCAGACGATCGTGTCGGCGGCGCGCACCGGTAAAATCGGTGATGGCAAGATCTTTCTTTCGAAGATTGACGACGCCGTTCGGATTCGCAACGACGAGCGCGGCGACAGTGCGCTGTAGGGCGTGTAAGCAAGGTGATGCGGTGGAAGGTCGAGAGCCTAGCCGACAAGCCACGTATCGACAAGTCCGGACGCGGGAAGAAAGCAGAAGGGAATGGCCGCGAATCCATTACTGGCTAAAGATTTGCGCGACTTCTACGGGGCGGAGTCGGCACGCCTGCGCGCAGAATTTTCCTCTCGACGTGACGGCCGGGCCGCTATCCACGGTCGCACGGCGCTGGTCGATTCCGTCGCCGTTCGCCTTTGGAAGGAATTGATCTCACCCGATCTAGACGGCCCGCGCGGCTTTGGTTTACTCGCCCTGGGAGGATATGGCCGGCAGTGGCTGTTTCCGTATTCCGACATCGACATCCTGTTCCTTCACGATGGCAGCGACTCAGATTCCGAGCAACGGAATCGCATTCGGGTCTTCTCCCAAGAGATGTGGGATTTGCGGCTCAAGCTAAGTCCGTCGAACCGCACGCTAAGCGAATGTGACAAGTTTGATCCTGGCAACGTCGAATTTGTGATTTCGCTGCTGGATTGCCGTTATCTGGCGGGCGATCGAAATCTGTTCGCACGATTGCACGACCAGACCGTCCCGAAAGTGGTGGCGCGCGAGTCGCGAGCGATCGTTCAAAAGCTCACAGACCTGACGCGGACGCGCTATAACAAATTCGGCAACACGGTCTTCCACCTGGAGCCGAATGTCAAGGACGGTCCAGGCGGGCTGCGTGATTACAATCTGGCCCTTTGGCTCGCGTTGATCGCCGCGATGGAAGAGCAGAACGCCTGGCCTGACGAAAAAACGCTCCTGCCGCCATGGCTCGGGCGAAGGTTCGATGCCGCCCTGGATTTTCTGATGTCGGTTCGTTGCTTTTTGCATTTTCGTCACGGCCGCGATGACAACACGCTGGTTTGGGCCATGCAGGACGAAGCGGCGGCCGCAAGAGTCGGTGTGCCAGACGACGCGCCGCTTTCCGCCTCGGAGTGGATGCGGAACTACTTCCGTCGTGCGCGGCTGATCCACCGCGTGGCCGAACAACTTCTTGACGAGTTCCCGGCGGCGCGGCCGTCGCTCTATCGGCAGTTTCAAACTCTTCGGTCGCGACTCTCCAACGCCGAATTTGCGGTCGTCGATGGAAGGATTTTCTTGCAACGGCAAGAGGCCTTAACCGACCCTGAACTGCCCTTGCGGCTGTTCCGGTTCATGGCGCGGCACGGCTTGAGCCTGAGCTCTGCCACCGAGCACCAGATCGAGCAGAACCTGCCGGTGCTCGTGGCCGCCCCGCCCAGGGGCGGGGAGTTGTGGCATTACCTGCAGGAGATTCTGCTTGCCCCCCATGCAGCCGAAGCCCTGCGAACGATGCACTCGCTCGGATTGCTCACCGTGCTCCTACCGGAATTCGAGGCGATCGACTCGCTTGTCATCCGGGACTTTTCGCATCGGTTCACCGTCGACGAACACTCCTTCGTGGCTATCGAAAACCTCCATGCTTTGCGGAAATCTCAATCGAAGTGGGATCAGGGTTATGCAGAGCTTCTAGATGAATTGGAGCAGCCCGAACTGCTCTATCTTGCTCTGCTGTTGCACGACACCGGAAAAGGCACCAAGCCGACCGACCACATTGCGGGAAGTCTCGAAATCGCTGAACGTTCGCTTGCGCGCCTCGATCTGGAAGCCTCGGATCGCGAAACCGTGCTTTTCCTGATCGACCATCACCTAGACATGGGTTCTGCCTTGCGTAGGGACATTTTTGCGCCCGAAACGATCGCTCAAATCGCAGAAACGATGGGAACATCCGAGCGGCTGAAGATGCTTTGCCTGTTCACCTATGCGGATGTGAAGGCGGTCAATCCGGAAGCGCTGACTCCCTGGAAGGCGGAAAACATGTGGCAGCTCTACATCGGAGCGGCCAACGCCCTGATGCGGAGCGCCGATCAGCGCGTCCATGGCGACGTCGAAGAGGAGGTGATGGCCCACTTGCGGACTCTCATGCCTGCCGCCGGAGCTCGGCTCGACACCTTCCTCGACGGCCTTCCGCGACGTTACCTCCGTACGCAGGCGGCCAGCGATGTCATCCGCCACATGGAAATGGCGAACCGGCTCGACCAGGATCCCGTGCAAGTGGAGTTGACGCGAGGACGCCACTGGTACGAATTGACTCTGGTCACACGGGACCGCCCCTTCCTATTTGCCAAACTGGTGGGCACGCTGGCTGCATGGGGAATGAACATCGTGAAGGCAACGGCATTTTCCAACGGCGCGGGCGTGGTCGTCGACACCCTTTACTTCACGGATCGATTCCGGACCCTCGAACTGAATCTGCCGGAGTGGGAACGCTTCAAGGCAAGCCTCCACGATGTCTTGATGGGAAAGGCCGACTTGGATCGCATGCTTCGTGACCGGTTGCGGTCGGAGAAGAAGGCTGCACCCAAAGTGAAGGTCGATACGCGCGTCGAAATCGACGACGAATGTTCGGGGCAAAGTACCCTGATCGAAGTGATCACGCAGGATCAACCCGGCCTTCTCTACCGAATCAGCTCTTTGTTTGCACGCGAGAATTGCAACATCGAAATCGCGATCATCGAAACCGAAAGCCAAACGGCTATCGATGCGTTTTACCTCACTTCAAAGGGAGCCAAGCTGGCCCCCGGGCATCAGGAGCGCCTTCGGCACGAGCTTCTGACCGAACTCTCAAACACGTAGGGTGTGGATGGTGCGAACCCCAGAGTCCACCCTCCTACAGCTCGCGTAGTATCATAGTAGCTGGTGCGGGGAGGACGAACATGGTTGTTAAACACGAGGGAGAATTGACCTACGCCGACGTGACTCCACGCGGTCTCTACATGGGGAGGCGCAATTTTCTGTGGGGACTGCTAGGCACCTACGGTGCCGTCGCCGCATGGAAGAGGCTGCCCAGTTGGCTGGCCGGACCTGCCACCGGTTCGGTCCCTGTGCCCCTGAGCGGGGTCGGCACGAGCCCCTTCAGCACCAGCGAAAAACAGACGCCGGAAAGCGACGTGACGACGTACAACAATTTCTACGAGTTTGGTACGGGAAAGGACGACCCTTCGAGAAATGCCAAGAATTTTGTGACCTCGCCGTGGACCGTCTCCGTGGAGGGTGAGGTTGCCAAGCCCTGCAAGTTGAGCATGGACGAAATTCTGAAGCTGGCGCCGCTGGAGGAGCGGATTTACCGACACCGGTGCGTCGAGACGTGGTCGATCGTCGTGCCCTGGATCGGTTATTCGTTCAGCAACCTCATCAGGCTGGTCCAGCCGACACCGAAGGCCAAGTACGTGGCCTTCGAGAGCTATTATCAGCCGAAGCAGATGCCGCTGGGCAGTCAAGCCGGGATCGAACTGCCTTACGTCGAGGGGCTGCGGCTTGACGAGGCGATGAATCCGCTCACGCTCCTGTGCGTCGGGATGTACGGTCGGACGCTTCCGAATCAAGACGGCGCACCGGTGCGAATGGTCATTCCGTGGAAGTACGGCTTCAAGAGCGCGAAGTCGCTCGTAAAGATTCGCTTCGCAAAAGATCAACCCCTGACCACCTGGGGCATGTACACGGGTGTGAACGGGCAGCCGGAATATGGCTTTTACGCAAACGTGAATCCCAACGTGGATCATCCGCGCTGGAGCCAGGCCAAAGAACGTCGTCTGGGTGAGTTCCTTAGGCGGCCTACGCTGATGTTTAATGGCTACGGGGATCAGGTGGCCAGCCTCTATGCAGGCATGGACTTGCGCAAGTATTTCTAGCACATCGTGAACAAGGTTCTGACCAGCAAAGGGACAAAAGTTGTTGTTTTCCTCTTGTGCCTGCTCCCGTTGGGTAACCTGGTTTGGCGAGCGGTCCACGCTCTGTGGCAGGGACTGCCGCTAGAGACCTACCTCACGGCCAATCCAATTGAGTTCATCACTCACAGAACCGGGGACTGGGTGCTTCGATTCGTGGTCATCACGCTGGCGATCACACCTGTGCGCAAGCTCCTCAAGATGCCGCAGCTCATCCGATTTCGTCGCATGCTGGGTCTGTTTGCCTTCTTCTACGGATGCCTGCACTTTTCGACCTGGATGGTTCTTGACAAGTTCTTCGATTGGTCCGACATGTGGGCCGATGTGCACAAGCGCCCTTTCATCACCATCGGTTTCCTCGGTTTTGTGCTGATGATCCCACTGGCAATAACTTCGACCGCCGGTTGGATTCGCCGCCTCGGCGGCAAGCGGTGGCAGATGCTGCATCGCGCCATCTATCTGACGGCCATCGCAGGCGTCATTCACTACTACTGGCTGGTCAAATCCGATGTTCACAAGCCGCTCGAATACGGTTTTCTGATAGCCATCCTGCTGCTGTGGAGATTGTGGGACTCGCTGGTCGCGCGTCGGAAACAGGTTGCGACCGGGACGGCAAGGCGTCCCGAGCCGACAACGGCTGAATCGGCGTAGTACTTCTGTCGACCCCCGCCGTCTAACGGTCAGGCGACGGACCTGAAATCAGGAGGCGCGTTTTGCCCAGGGCATTCAAGTATTCTGAACGGCACTGCTCCCCAACTCTACCCGGCCTGCTGCGCGGCTGGGCCGCGGCGCTGTGGTTGCTTCCGTACGGCGGCACGCTAGCGGCTCAGACCTCGCCTACCTGCCCGCCGAAGGCGCGCGTGGACAATGTCACCGATACCTACGGAAATGTGAGAGTCAACGATCCGTATCGTTGGCTGGAAGATCAAGACAGCCCTGAGACCCGGGCATGGATTGATGCGGAAAATCGCTGCACGGAAGCCGTGTTGGCAGCCCTTCCCGGCCGCCAAGGGCTGCGCGATCGCATTGCGGCCCTTTATCGCACCGAAGTGTACTCGGCGCCTGCCGAGCGCGCTGGCCGGTACTTCTTTACCAAAAGGTCAGCCGAGCAGGATTTGTCGATGATCTATATGCGCCGGGGCCGGACCGGTACCGATGAAGTGCTCATTGATCCCCTGGGCTGGAGCAAGGATCATTCTGTCAGCGCGGGGATCGAGGCGGTGAGCCGCGATGGCAAATTCCTGTTTTACAGCCGTCGCGCGGGCGGCCAGGATGAGGTGACGGTGCACGTGTTGGATGTGGATTCGCGCCGGGACCTGCCCGATGTTTTGCCTTCAGCTGTTTACTTCTCAGTGTCTCCTACGCCCGACAACCGAGGCGTGTATTACGCTCGAGCCACGGTCGATGGGCCGCGGGCGTATTACCACGCCATGGGAACCGACCCGGGTCAGGACACACTGATCTACGGAACGGGTCTTGGGCAAGACCGAATCCTGGGTGCTTCCCTATCGGATGATGGTCGGTACCTTGTCTATACCGTCCTCCACGGAACCGGTTCAGAACAGACCGAGCTGTATGTTCAGAACGTGCAAGATCACGGACCCGTCGTCACCGTTGTCAACGATATCCCGTCTCAGTTCGACGCTTCCTTTGGCGGAAGCACGCTCTACATTCGCACGAATTGGAAAGCGCCCAATTGGCACGTGTACGCGACCGACCCTGTTTCTCCCTCAAGGGAACATTGGCGCGAAGTAGTGGCTCCCACCGGCGACACATTGAACAATTTTGCTCCGGTGGGGGGGAAGCTGGTCGCCGAATACCTTCACAACGCCACGTCCGAAATTGTGATCTCGGATCCGGACGGCAAGAACCCCAAGCCGATAGCGCTCCCCGCCCTGGGCTCCACAGAAGTTTCAGGCCGATGGGAGTCGCCGGAGCTTTTCTACGCCTTCACCAGCTTCAACTATCCGACGACCAATTTTGTGTACGACATCGCGACTGGGCGGTCCTCGGTGTGGTCGAAAATCAATGTACCGATGGATCCTAGCCTGTTTGAGACGGAGCAGGTCTGGTACAGCTCGAAGGACGGAACCCGCGTATCTATGTTTCTGTTTCACCGAAAAGGTATGGAGCTCAAAGGGGAGAATCCGACCCTCCTGTACGGCTATGGGGGTTTCGACGTTGTCTATCCCCTTGCGTATCAGCCTGCCATCGTCGCGTGGGCCGAGCGCGGCGGCATCTTTGCGATGGCGAACATTCGAGGTGGTGGGGAGTACGGCGAACAGTGGCACCGCGCAGGCATGTTCGAGAACAAACAGAACGTTTTCGACGACTTCATTGCCGCGGCAGAATACCTGATCGCCCATCGATATACGAACCCTCGCAAACTCGCGATTCGGGGTGGCAGCAATGGCGGGTTGCTGGTAGGCGCCGCGCTCACCCAGCGGCCTGAGCTGTTCCAGGCGGTTGTTTGCGAATACCCCTTGCTTGACATGCTTCGCTTTCAGAAATTCCTGCGGGGTCCGTATTGGGTCTCGGAGTACGGAAGTTCCGACAATCCAGAACAGTTCGCTTATCTTTACAGGTATTCACCCTATCAGAACGTACGACAGGGAACGAAGTACCCGAGCGTGCTTTTCGTCACCGGAGATGGAGACACGCGAGTGGCGCCGCTACACGCCCGGAAGATGACAGCTCTACTGCAGGCTGATACTGGCTCGAACCGGCCCATTCTCCTGCTTTATGATACAAAGTCGGGTCATTCCGGCGGACGGCCTATCAACAAGACCATCGACGAGCAGACCGATATCCTCAGCTATCTGCTATGGCAGCTTACCGTCACTGCCCCTGTTTCGGGGCACCAGGGCTCTGAGCCCTAGCCTTTCGGGCAGGGAAGGCTGGGCTGCCGTACCCTGCCCTTTATTTGCCCTTCGAAACGAAGTCCTGAGTGCCACGCTTGTGTAGCATGGTTCGATCGCTTTTGCCGTAATCGAGGAGCGCCTTTGAGACGCTGGGCCGGCGGTTGCCTGTCAGTCATCATGTCGGTTGTGCTGGGTGCCTGTGCGGGGACGACCCCATCGGTGAAGGGCACCGACGTGGCGCCCGCGATTACGACCCAACCGACGAACCAGAGCGTGACGGCGGGGCAGACCGCTACATTTTCTGTCACGGCGACCGGGACAGCGCCGCTGAGCTATCAATGGCAGAACGCGGCGACGAACACGAATATTTCCGGGGCCACCTCTTCCACCTACTCGCTTACCAACACGACGACAGCGGAAAGTGGCATGCAATTCCGTGTCATCGTGAGCAACGGGATCAATCCACCCGCGACCAGCAACACGGTCACGCTCACGGTCAATACCGCGACGAGCGCTTCTGGCGTTAC
>Ga0187783_10000580_pt1 | contig 26727 bp, 17 predicted proteins | sample 1015_SJ02_MP02_2_FD_132471 | JGI IMG/M metagenome (GOLD analysis project Ga0187783, IMG submission 132471) | Tropical peat soil microbial communities from peatlands in Department of Meta, Colombia - 1015_SJ02_MP02_20_MG | ecosystem: Environmental > Terrestrial > Soil > Wetlands > Peat | place...
CACCACAGGTCAACTCCGATGCTGCCGGCGCCCAACCCGGAATACATTTGCGCACGATCGTAGGCTGCCACCCGCTCGGGCGAAAACTGGGCGGTGGATGCCCCCATTTCGTGAATCATCACGGGTCGCCCCGCTCCGTTCGACAATGCAATCTCAAAGGCGGCCCCGTAGGTTCCGCGTGCGGAGAGCAACGGATCAGGAAACAACTCCGGGGCATAGAGGGTAAAGGGATGAACGCTAAAGAAATCGACGAACGGGGCAATGTTGTCGGAGCGAAAGGGGCCGTGGCTAAGCTCTTGCCCGCTGGTGCCGACGACGATCGGGTGAATCTTATCGTAGCGACGAATACCGTCCACGATCAGGTGCGTCCAGTTGATCGCCATCGCATCGGTGGTCTGTTCATCGACGATCCAGAATGGCGGCTCATCCGTCAGGTCCCATGCAAGGATCGCATTCTCATCGGCATAGCGACGACCAAACTCCGCGGCAAGATTGCTCTCCAGGCGCAACATGTCCGGATCGGCATGCGGATGTCGTCCGTGCCGCCAAGGTACATCCCAAAACGCTTCGCCTACTTCGCCGCCGATAAACAGGCTAGGGTGAAGGTAGATCGAATATTTGTGAGCGAGCGACACCAGGTAATCCAGCTGCGCAAAGGCCTCAGGATTGTAATCGCCCGGGCGCGGCTCAAACCAAGCCCACAGCATGTCGAAACGCACGATGCTGTAGCCGAGTTCATGCATCTTGGCGAAGTCGGCTTCAATGTCCTTGGGGTCCCATTCAGTCGGCCATTGCATGGCTGCTTTCGCCGGTACCCAGTGCGCACCCACGGGCAGAAAGCGCTTGCCATCGCGCACGAAATACGTTCCATCCAAGCTGACTCTGGATAATCTGGCAGGCCGATCCGTGGAGCCGGAGGAAGTGCTCCGAGGGGAAGCGACCGCGGCATAGGCGAGCCTATAGGCGGGAACCAGTTCCGACACCGCCACCAGCTGCAGGAGCATGAGTCCGGCAAGGGCTGGCCCCGGACGGCAACATTTCCTGATCCGCACGAGCCTCCTTCTCCACCACGCTAAGATATCGAAGCAGAAAAACAGATGACCCTGGTCACCGAGCGTGCTCACGGTAGCGAAGCTTCCACCTCCTCTAAGACCCAATGCTCGGGGGAGTCCATGTGGCACACATAGCCGTAAAAGCGACCGCTGAAGACGTGCTGAAAGAGACAGGCGCGCTGTCCGCGCATCACCGGATTGCCCTCCACCGGCTGAAAGGTTCCGTCTGGAGAGTCCGCGGCAAAGAGCTCGACTTGCCACTCGCCCTCGGGATTGTCGGTGTAACGATGCGGGTAGATTTCGGTTGCCAAGAAATAGATGCCCTCTTTATGGTCGGTCGCAGGCTTCACGTAGAGCAGGTTGGGAGCTGCCACGGTTTCGCGGCTTTCGAGCAAGATCTTTTCTGGAGCGTGGTCGAGGTCTTCCAGGCGGGCGGCACTTCGGCTGATGATTTCGAAGCGATCTTGATCGTTGCCGCGATAAAACGTGAGGTAGAAACGCCCCGAGCGAGGGTCACGGAACAGATTGGGATTCTGATTACGCTGGTTGGGCATGCCGGGGACCAGCACTTTTTGCTCTTGGAGGTGAATACCGTCTTCCGAAGAGGCCAGTACAATGAGGCTGCTTGGCGTGTCATAGTCTCGGGTGATTGCGAAATACAGCCTGCCCTTGTGCTTCCGGTCTGCCTGGTCGAGCACCGAGGGCCATCGGGCATTTGTCCACAAAGGGTTTGCCGCATATTTGGTCCAGGCCCGTAGGTCGTTGCTGCGGGCTAAACCAATCCCCAGCCCTTCGTTCAGCCCGTACCAGCCCCAGTAGCGAAATCCATCACGCTTAAGCTCAACCACGCTCATGGTGTGGGGGTATTGGTCCGCTTCCCACTTCTGGGCGTCGGGAAGTATCCGGCGTGCTTCGGTTAGCTGGAAGTAGGAGAATCGGGCAGAGCCGGGTTCGGGCCCAGAAGACGCTTGGGCGAACGCCAACATACTCAGCGCTACAAGGTTAAGCGAAAGCCCGCGACAATCGCTTCGGCCATGCTTCGTTCCTGCCCTCACCCGCGCAATAACAAAGATTCGTCTCAACCACATAAAAGATATGCATTGTACCGCTCCGGGCAGCCAAATCTCAGGTTTCTTCGTCGGCTGGCCCTGAGGCCCCGGCGAGGTCCTGGGGTTTGATCTTGTCGACGTTGAACTTAGCCGCACGCTCGCGCATGGTCTTCAGCACCTCCTCGAGAGGAGGCGGATCTCCTTTGATCCACCGCAAGGGGTTGATGCGCGCCACCACAAACGAGCGCAAGTAGGGGCTAACCAGGCCACGTTCCTTCAGCTTGCTCACCACCGCTGCGACCCTATCTTCAAGATCGAGAACCATAGTGGCGCGCCGCTCGTGTTCTTGCATCGCTTGACGCAAGGCCTCCTCGGTGAAGGTTTCCAGCCGTCTTAGGATGGGGTGATAAGCTCCGCCGCCAAACCGTGACCTCCGCTCATAGCAGACGCCGAGGGTGACTAGAGCAGCCTCCTCGAGGTAGAAGGCAAACTGGGATTCCGCTCGCGATCCGTCTTCTTCGACGAGGCCGCGGTAGATGCGGATGACCTCGAGCGAGCGCTCTTTTAAGTTATGGGCCTTCTCCGTGTTTAGGGCGAGGATCTGCCAGGCAATCTCGCGGTCGGCCATCACCAGAGCCACGATGGACTTGGCGCCCAACCGACGCATGGCCTCGAGACGATGCCTCCCATTCGGGGTCCAGAAGCCGCTGCCCGGTGCTCGGACGGCAATGATGGGATCGAGGAAACGCCCGGTCTTGTCGATGACGTTGGCGAGACGCTTATGATGAGCGTCGGAGAGATCTCGCTGAAATGGCGTGGGCTCGACCGCGTCGATCGGCAAAATCGCGAGCAACACCGGATGTCCGCCGAACGGGTCCTTATAAAATCCCACCAGGTTGCCGCCGGCCTGCGCAATGACCTCCGCCACCTCGGTCGCCGCTCCTTCCAGCTCCTCGAGACGACATTCTTTGGGGCTGAGTCCCTTCGAGCCCGGTTTGGCTTTCCGGGACCGCCGTCGGACGGGCGCACGCTTGACCATAAATTAAGACTCTATTCTAGTTCCGCCGGCGGGATCCACGGCGAGCTCCCTATCTTTAATCTTAAATCTTATGCCGCTCGAGACAGCAGATTCGCCGGCTTGCCTTCTGGATCTTGACCAAGAATTGGTATGCTCATGGATGGATGCTTGAGGGGAGTGCCGGGCGAAGTTGGCCGGTTCGTTTTCTTGTCATTCCCGAATGCAATCCGGTTCATCAAGGTCGATTCCGGTCTTGACACGTATCTTGAGGAGAGGCATGTCAACCATAAAAAGCATCGATGCTCTGGAGATTCTGGACTCGAGGGGAAATCCTACCGTCGAAGTGAGTGTAACACTCGATAGCGGGGCCAGGGGTGTGGCCAAAGTTCCCTCGGGGGCGTCCACCGGGAGCAGGGAAGCGGTCGAGCTCCGCGACGGGGATAAGCGACGTTACGGCGGAAAGGGAGTTCTAAAGGCAATTCATAACGTGACCAGCGTGATCCAACCGGCAGTGACAGGCTGGGATGCAGCCGACCAGAAATCCCTCGATGAGCGACTGATCGCCCTCGACGGCACACCGAACAAGTCCAAACTCGGCGCCAACGCAATTTTGGGAGTTTCGCTTGCGGTCGCGAGGGCGGCTGCAGCGGAAGGGAAAGTTCCTCTCTATCGGCAATTGGCCGCACGGGAAGAATACCTCTTGCCCGTGCCCATGCTCAACGTGCTCAATGGAGGGAAGCACGCCGACAATAACGTGGACTTTCAGGAGTTCATGATCGTTCCCTTCGGTGCTCCAAGTTTTGCTGAGGCGTTGCGGGCGGCCGCCGAAACCTTCCACACCCTGAAGGACGTTTTGCACCGCAAAGGATACGACACCAGCGTCGGTGATGAAGGTGGCTTCGCGCCTCGCCTTAAGTCCAATGAGGAACCGATGGAACTGATGGCCGCGGCCGTCGAGAAAGCCGGCTATCGACTGGGGAAGGATGTCGCCATCAATCTCGACCCGGCGGCCAGCGAGTTCTATGAGGATGGAGCGTATGTGTTTCGCAAGTCGGATCAGTCCCGCAAGAGCTCTGAGGAGATGATTGCTCTCTGGGCGGACTGGCTCAAGAAATATCCCGTATTCTCGCTCGAAGATGGACTGGGCGAAGACGATTGGACCGGGTGGCAGAAGCTAACCGCCCAGCTCGGGGGACGGGTGCAGCTCGTCGGGGATGATGTCTTCGTCACCAATCCGGAGATTTTCGCCAAAGGCATCAAAGAAGGAGTGGCAAATTCGATTTTGATCAAACTCAACCAGATCGGCACGCTCACCGAAACCCTGCGCTCGATCGAAATGGCGCGAAAAAGCAACTACACGGCAGTGGTGTCCCATCGCTCTGGGGAGACCGACGATACCACAATTGCGGATCTGTGCGTGGCTACTGGAGCGGGGCAGATTAAGACAGGATCCAGCTGCCGGGGAGAGCGCATTGCCAAGTACAATCGGCTGCTCGAGATCGAAAAGGAGTTGGGAAGAAGTGCAAAGTACGCAGGCCGTGCTGCGTACGGAAGGTGGGAAAGCTTACGGACTAACAGTTAGAGCCACTTTTGTCGCTGGGCTTCGAAGATGTCCGTCGGTACCGAGGCTGGCGGCAACTCGGCCGTCCTGCCCTTTTCCGAGCGAGCCCCAGGTTCACCAGGAGGGTCGAACGCACCTCGCGGGGAAAAGCCTGGGGCGTACCGCTGAATTTAGTTTTCCCAAACCACGCGAGCTTTCTTTACCGTCGCGTGTTCTTTCTTCTCCTGGCGCGCCGTATCTCCCAGTGGAACCTCTTTCTTTTCGGGTACTACCTCCCAGAGCGGCAATTCTCCCTGGGCCATCGTAACTCCCCCCCCGGTAAATAGGCTTTGCACCTGACCCATGGGTTCCGGAGCAGCGTGCATCGGATGGGTAGGAGCAACATAGGTAGACCCCATGTAGGCAGACGCTTGGCCGAATGCCCCCGTAACGCAAACCAGACAAAACACTAGGAATAGTGTCATTTTCACAGATAGAGCTATCTTCATCGATCATTCCCCCGAGAGTCTAAGTAGCAAGTCCGGTGCCAAAGCTGGAACCGCGTACGGGAAGGGTTTTCGCTCGAATCGGCCGGGCCGCGCAATTGTTTGCACACTTGTGGGGGAACGAGAGCCTTACGAGGCTAACTTGCTGCGTAAGAGTCAGCCTGGTGAACCAAGAATCGGCCAGTGGATCAATGCTGAGTTGCACTTAGATTCCGCCCGCGAGCCCAAGCCAAACCGCGCGCAACCGAGCACCCATGGGGTGCACTCGATGGGGGAGACGGCCGAGCGCCTACCGCCAGACTGCCTGTCCAGAGCGGATTTCAGGAATCTGCCCTTCCCACAGAAATTGGCCAGAAATCTTGACAAGTTGCCACCCTGAGAGCAGAATCGTTGTCGTTCAGGGTGAGCGCCAGCCGCCTCACTCACGGCGCACGCGCAGGTCCCACACCCAGATGTCACCCACCCTCATTAAGCCGGATTCTGATTTTGTGGGTTCAGAGCTCTTAGCGGCGCTTCGAAAAACTAAGGAGGAAATGCATGCCCAACCTATGGCGCGAACTTTGGCGAGAGGATAACGGACAGGATATTGCTGAATACGCGGTGATGCTGGCAGTCATTTTGGTGCTCGTGGTCGGCACCGTTCGCCTGATCGGAGGGAACGCGAACAACGCTTTCTCCGCCGTCGCCAGTTCGCTTGCACAATGACGACAGAGCAGCCGGCGCAGCCAGCGTGCTGCTGGGGAAACCGAGGTCGCTCCGCCCATGCGGCCCTACTAGCGTCAACCAAGAATTCGATGGCTGGGAACCGACCGGGTTCGTCTGAATCCGTGAATCGTCGAAAGAGACTTCTAGTGCCGATCATGATGTTCTCCGCCAGCATCGGCTCGGGCGTTGGATGATGTGCTTCGCTCTGACCATGGCGGCCTGCCGCCTCACCAAATCCGCCAGGCCGCCTGAACTTAGTCTCGCAGTTTGACCTCCAAGAACTGTTTTTGATTGGGCAATTCAACAAGCTCTATTTTGTGCGTGATCATCGGCCGTTCCTCGCGTGCAGAGATGCCGCTTACCCTGCATCTCGCCAACCCGTCTTCAACGTCTCGAGGGTTCGAGCATCTTTGTCGAATCGGTGATGTGAGGTTTGCCGACTTGACACATTCCTTGGATACTTAAAACATACTCTATTCGTCTCTTGAGGTTGCGGGGTACCGAATCAAATGCGACGCATGGTGTTTTACGGGTTGGTGACCGCGATTCTGATCACGTTCCTGGTGTATGCGGGGGATTATATTTCCTGGCGTCTTCGACTATCCGCCAACCGCCAGCCCTACGGCAATGTGGCCGTTCAGTCGGTATACGTGATTCACGAGAAGAGCGGCAAGACGGAATATCAGTTCCCCCCACCCGAAAATCAAATGTGTGTCCAGGCTCTTTTTCCCCACGTCGGATACAGCCCATGCTGGTACTTGAGGAAGCATACCGAGAAGCGGATTGACATTTGATTCGGCGAGATTGCTTCGAACTGGCACCGCATTTGGCCGACCGCCGGGCTCGCCGTCCTCCGGCTTTTCAACCCGGCCGACTAAAAAACGATCGGTTGGCCATTGTCGGCGACTACCAACGTTTGCCTCGCGCCAGCGAAGTGAAGCTCGAGAAGGGTACGCGAACCTTGGCCAGTTCCTCGGTACAGGATCTCATCGTGTTCGTAAGGCACCTCCCGACTGACCCATTTCGCCGGCGCCGTCTTGACGACGGTGCCATCGTTCACCAGTCTCACAATGGCATCCGGGCTATAGGATTCCCATGCGACCTCGAAGTCACCAAGTCGCAAGGTCTGGGATTTCCTTGGGAGGTTTCGGGGGGTAAAGCCGTCGGCCTCTAGTTTCGCGCGAGCTGCTTCCGCCTCGTGCTCACTGCCGAAGGGGCCGGCGAGTACGTGGTAGAACTTCGTCAACAGATGCGAGCTCTCGACCACCGTGGGATGGAGTCCGGCTTGCGTCACGTAGTGGACCGCCTCGTTGGCTTCCGATTCGTCCTTAAATTTTCCGACCTCGAGATACTTTCCAAAGGGAATGTTGCCATATAGCTCTGCAAAATCCGCGAACTTGGCAGCGGCACTGTTGCTGGCCGTCGTCTGCTGAACGTGGACGTCTCCCGGCGTGTCCGATTCAGGCGGCGGATGATCCCCAGGTTGGTTGGTCATCGGGCTGGAAGGTGCCAGAGCCGGAGCGGCTGAGGATTCCGCCCGAGTCTGTGTTCCGGAATCGAGCCGTCCCCGCGAGGGATTCGTAGTCACCACCGTGGCTGATGACTGCTGCATATCGTCGAGCGAGGGTTCAACCGCTGGCGGCATCGCACCGGTTTGCGATTGCGCCTGAGCCCGGTTCGGTGGAAGCGAAATGGCAGCGGCGCTTTGATCAGGAGTAGTGTCCAGACCCTCGGTTCCTGGTGGCGATGAAGCGGCTGCAGCTGGTCTGGCATCCGGCTGGATGAGACCGGACGGGGCCGTAGGAGAGGAGCTTTCAACCTCGGAATGAGGCAAGGGGTTCGGGCTCTGCGCTTCTTCGGTTTCCTGCGTCGCCGTGCCCCCTGAGGTGGTCGACACTTCGGCGGGGTTCGCTGCGCTGGGCACAGCGGGATGGGTAGGGGCGGAGGGTATGTTCCTCGACCGGTAATACAGCGCGAACCCGAGTAGCAAAGCCACCAAAAGCACCGCTCCGGCAATCGGGATCCAGGCGCGCTTTTTGCCGGCTTGTACTTCGGCCTGCGCCGATTCTTCGCGTTGCAAAAGGGGAACGAGTAACTGGGCGATGTGCTCCAATGCGGCAATGTGCCCCATGCTGAATGCGGCCGGGCGAGAAGAGACTACTTCCACTACGCCCAGAACAGAACCTTCTCCGTAAATGGGTACCGCCACCACGGAACATGGCCGCCATGGCGTCGGCTGAAGTCCTGGCCGGTACTCCTCTACTGGCTCCTCGCAAATCACAACCCGGCCGCTCTCGATGCACTTGCTGGTGATCGTGGGTTCAGATGGGAGTTTCGACCCAACGTCCGGAGCTTTCCCTACACTAGCCCGGCACACGACTCCCCACGCGTTACACACACCAAGGAGGGCACCTTCGGCATCCGTGAGCAAACGAACCCGTTCCATCACCGCTTTTAAGACAGGAGCGGGAGGCTGATCTTGATTTTCGTCGATCGTCCTCTCGATCTCACCGATTTCGATTTCCGCCTTATTCTGAGCGTAGCTAAGGTCGCGGTCCGTACCGTTCGAAGGTTGGGCACTTTGTCTTGGCATGGAACGCCACCATTCTTTCCGTTTTGCGAAGGGCGCCCCAGGGGAGCCGTGGCACGTTGGATCGGGAGAAGTATAAACCTTAAACTGGGCCTCTGGCGACCTTCTGCCGCTACTGGCGCGGCTTTCCGCGGCCTCAGGGTGGTTGCCCAAAGGGATGGTTTCGGCGCGAAACGAGTGCGATGCGAGCGTAGAATCCGAGGAAGACATGGCCAAGACATGTACTCGATGGAGCTGCTAGACTCTCAATGATTTTCCCGACAAGGAGTCTTCATATGGCCATCTCCAGGACTAAACAACGCGAAAAAATCGAATCTAGCAGGGGGCCTCAGCCCATTCGTGGCGACAGGGGCGCCTCCATCCTCGGGCCGCGCAATCTGCCGCTGGAGTCCGAAAACCCCGATTTGCTGGCCTCTCCATATACGGATGCCGGCACCATTCCCAATCTCAAATTCTCATTTGCCACAGCTCGCAACCGGCTTTTGACCGGCGGTTGGGCACGCGAAGTTACCGTGCGTGAGCTGCCGGTGGCGACTACTCTGGCGGGCGTGAACATGCGCTTGAAGCCGGGTGCAATCCGTGAGCTGCATTGGCACAAGGAGGCGGAATGGGCGTATATGCTGGCGGGAAGCGCGAGGGTCACCGCCGTCGACCCGCAGGGCCGAAACTTCATCGATGACATTGGCGTCGGCGACCTCTGGAACTTTCCAGCGGGGATTCCTCACTCGATCCAGGGGCTGGAGGAGGGTTGCGAATTTCTGTTGGTGTTCGACAGCGGGAGCTTCTCGGAGAACGAGACATTCCTGATCACGGACTGGTTTGCGCACACACCGCGCGAAGTGTTGGCTAAAAACTTCGGCGTCTCCGAGGCGGCCTTCGATAACCTGCCGCAAGACGTCGATCACAGTCGGTATATGTTCTCGGGAAAGGTGCCCGGCCCATTAGTCCCGGTTGATTCGCCTGCCGGTCCGATCCCCATAAGCTATAGCTACCACTTGCTGGCCCAAGAACCAATCAAGGTCGCGGGAGGGCAGGTGCGCATCGTCGATTCATCGAATTTTCGCGCCGCAACTACGATTGCGGCGGCGCTGGTCGAACTCGAGCCGGGAGCGATGCGGGAACTGCATTGGCATCCCAATACTGACGAGTGGCAGTACTATATCAGCGGTCAGGCTCGCATGACCGTGTTCGCTTCCGGCGGCAAAGCACGCACTTTTAACTATCAGGCTGGCGATGTGGGCTACGTACCGTTCGCGATGGGACACTATGTCGAAAACATTGGCGATGAACCGCTGCGGTTTTTGGAAATGTTTCGCAGTTCTTATTTTGCCGACCTTTCGCTAAACCAATGGATGGCGCTGACACCGCCTGAGTTGGTGCAGGCCCACCTGAACCTGGACCGGCAAACGATGGCTGCTCTGCGCAAGAACAAACCCATCATCACCTCGTCCCGGGCTGATCGGGCGCACCTGAGGCGGCCTGCGTAGGACTATCTGAAGCTTTACCACTTGCTTGCGGACTGTAGACGGTTACGCGTCGGTTCGCAAGAAGGCGAACTATCCCTCCTATCCCTTAGCCCCAGCGCGAGATCAACGGTGGCGGCCAGGTCTCGATAAGATGCGGATCGAACCGCAGTAGGGAGCCGCCGCTCCCGGTCCAACCCTACGTTCGAGCCACTCTTTGGAACCGACAGCAGTCGCACTGATCCGCAGTAACGAGCACTTGGCTGCCAGTGCCCCTTGCGCCGATAACTCAGCGTCCGGCAGCGACAACTGCCTTCTCGTCGCCGCCCGGGCTTGGAAGTTTAAGCAACCATGCTCCCTGACCATGCGAAGCAGCGTAAAGTTTGCGTGCCTTTTCCACGATTGTGAGTCCCGCAACTTCGATGTTCGGCATTCCTGATGCGGCCAAGCTCCAGCTGTTTTCGCCGTCAATAAGCTGGTACACACCAAAGTCGCTCGAGGCGAACAAGGCGTGAGTTACGCCATCGCGCGCGAGCCCTGTGATCGGAATGTCCGCCAGATCGAAGCTCAGGTCTTTCCACGTTGCCGTGCCGGCGACAGGGTCGTAGCTAACTTCAAATACATGTCCCGGCGTGCTCGGAGTGGAAGCGCTGAATCCACTGTAGGAGAGCCAGGCCCGGTTGCCATCTTGGGGATCGATGAAAATGGTGCTGATAAACCGTCCCGGACTGTTGGGTGCCAGCCTATCGATGCGGGTGAACACGACCGAAGTCTCCGGCTCAGCATCCGCGTTCTTGCTGATAAAGACGCGCCCCGCAGCCGTGGCAGCCCACAGTGTGGAGGTGTCCTGCGCTGTCCGAGCCACCGCTGCCACATCAATACCGGCTCGGTCCCCGCCATAATCTGATCCGGTCAATTCTCCTTGGGCTGACGGGTTGCCGAGCGGTACCCAATCACCGCAGGTACCGTTAGGATCAACCCCGGTGAATTCGTTGCAGTTGGCACGGAACGCTGCCAGAGTCCGTGCCCCTACGCCTTGAGTCTCGGTGCGAAACACGTGAGCCATGCCGGCGAACATGGTTTTGTGGACCGCCGGGTCCATGATGATCGGAAAGTAGAACTCTGACGGTTCACCCGATTCAAAGAAACTATCGCCGATGAAATTCCAGTCCGATAGCCGACCGCCGGAGAAATTCACATCCGGTTCAGGACCGGCGTAGGTGTGCATCCGGAACTGAGGATTCGTGAAGTCAAAGCCATTCAGGCCGCCGTCGCCGAATATGGTCTGGTTCCATTGCGAAGGATTCGCTGTGGTCTCCCAAGTTCCGTTGTCCTGCGTTCCGCCCTGGACATCTTCGGAGTTGAACGGATTAACCGAGAGAGCCTGGAACTGTAGCGTCGTCAATCCCTTGTTGATGCTGGTAAGCTTGGTCGGCACGCGCGAGAGTAATTGCTGGCATCGCGCTAGCGTTACGCCAGTAATACCTCGCGGCGCGCAGTTCCCGGAAATATCCGTGACCTGCCCGCTCGAACGCATTATGCCGCCGTCGGACGACTCCCAGTATTGCAAGGGATTGTTTGGATTGAACACCAGGAAGTGTTGATCCGGGTGAGTTCCGTTTGGTTGGGTCGCGCTCGTCGCATCCATGGTCATATCGGTGAATGTAACTCCCGCATCGGTGGAAAGGCCTACGGCGCGCCCGTTCGAGATGTTGCCTGTTTCGTCATATGCGTACTGCCCCCCTAGATACACCATGTCCGGATATCCGGCGGGAGTTCTGACGAAATTGTCGTACCAGCACTGATCCTCGCAGTAATTGTACGAGCCATACCGAGGATCTCCTGGATTCGTGCTTGTCAGTGACAGGAACGCCGGCTTGGCCTCGGTCGTGTCGTCGCTGCGAAAAAGCTGGGAAAAGTCCTTCGCGGGTGGCGGCCCAAAGGCACCCTCGGCCACATACATCCGTGTCTTGCCATTGGGCAGCGTGGTGACGGCCATCTCCGGTCGCATCGCCGAATTGTTGCGGTCCAACGATGGCTTGATCTGCCCCCACGTTGTGCCTGCGTCGATAGAACGCCACACACCGCGTGCATACGATGCGGCATACACGATATCCGGATTCGATGGATCAAGCAGCACGCGCCGGACACCAAACGGCGAGCATGGGTCCTCGTTCTCAAATTCCTGCAAATCCCCCTTGCACACCGAGGCATCGGCTGACCCATTGTGGATAAAGGTCCAGGTTTGACCACCATCCGTGGTCTTATACAAGCCCCACCTCGGCGCACCGGGAATCAAATCCTGGGTGCCATTGCAACAGACCGAGGATTGGCCGCGAAGACCGGGCGTCGTGGCTACATAAACGGTGTTTGGATCCCCGGGCTTTACTGCGATTGACCCGATGGCTCGCGCATTGAATGCCGATGTTCCAATCGGTCCTGTCCAGGTATCGCCGCCGTCGGTGGACTTGTAGAGGCCGACGCCGGCTTCGCAACCGCTGCCACAGGCATTCGCCTCCCCCGTCCCGGCATAGATCGTCTGTCCCGAGGCATCGTTAGGATCAAGTTCAAGAGAGCCTATGGAATTGATTGCGAATACCGACGACACGTACGTCCACTGCGGCGGAGTGTCGAATGGATCCCGTGTCCGCCAGACACCTCCACCGGCCGGCCCCGCCCACAGCGTGCAGTTCACGGGCGTGCAACTCGGGGAGAGCGCCAACGAAGTTGTGCGGCTGGCTGCTGGATAGGCATTGGGAACATACAGGAGATAATTGCGAAGCGGCGTAAACGGGTATAGTGCAAAGCTGGGACCGTAAGATTCCCATTTCACGTTGGCGTTGCTCGACAAGCTTCGCGCGACAATATTGCTGTGGGCGGAGCGCTCGCCCACAATCCGCTCAATCGGGATATTGGTGTCGGGATAGGCGCGGTGCATGAATTCCTGGTGCGCTAGCCCTGCCGGGTCGCTGAGCCCGCCATTGAGTTGAACCGTCTGTGCAAATTTCTTGAGGCGTTCGGACAGCAAAGGGGGTAACGCCTCATTCTCCACTACGCCCAGCTCTTTCTGTTGCTTCAGCTTGTTCTTCGATTTTGCTTTCTTCAGCGTTGTTACCGTGTCAACGGGTTTTGCGCCGGTTGAGGCGGCGATCGTCTGTTGCTGGGCCCGAACTCCCGCCGGCATAAACCACAAGCTCAAAAGTAAGGCGTAGACCGCTAATCGACCGATTGTGATCCACAAACTCTTGCTAAAGCGGAGGCTTGGTCCTCGTTTTGGAAGCGTGAACGTCGAAACTTTCGTTGCATCGTGTGCGAGCATGCGATTCTCCTTTGCCCCTCGTCCCGGTCGGAAACTCGGGTGCAGATGTTAATGTAGGAAGGTCGCTCCCGGGGGACGGTCGTTGTCTCCTGCTCATTTGTCGGAGGGGACAACAGATCCGGGCGGGGAGTTTGTCACTAGATCCTGGGGATTGTCAAGCGCACTTCACCGAAAAGCGAGGAACAAAAACTAGCTGGAGATCAACACCTAGGATTTCCGAGTGATCCCGTGATCTGTTAAGGCTTTTGACCGACCGGATACCCCGGGAACGCCGAGAGTGCCTGCGGCGATTCTCGGCCGTCAAAATTCCCGCCAAAGTACGATCCATGCGGTCCTTAATCGCCATGGCCTCGCACTGTTTAAAAGAATTAGCATCGATATCGTCCGCGATTGATGGCGTGCAGGGTTATTCTTCGTGCTTCAACGGAGCAATCAGCACCGGGCCAAGATTCTCCTTGCGCATCGAGTCGTTAACGGCGGCCACGTCTTTTGACACCACCTCGTTCCACCTGGCAAGTTGTTCGTCGAGCTGTTTGCCCAGATCGTCGAACACTTCATAGGAAGCCTGAGTGGGGGCAGTATCCGCACTCTGCACAACACCGGCCAGGGCCAGCAGTTTGTCATTCAGCTTGATGGGGTAATTGAGCGCGTCCTCGCTCGACTTCGATTTCATTTGCACCAGCTCTTCCTCGATGGAGGTGATTTTCTTGTCGATGTCCTTGGTGGCGTCGACAATGGGTTTCACCTTCGCATCATCGCCCAAACGCTTGCGGAGATCGGCTAACTCCGAGCGGAGGTCGCGAATCTGCTTTACCGTGTCATGGTCGCCGGAGACCTTTTCGTTAATTTTGGTGGCTAGGTCAAATTGTTTTTGCAGATCGGCCAAGGAAGTCTTTACCCGCGGATCGAGCTCGACCTCAAAGGACTCGTTGAACGTCTTGCCGAGGGCTGTGAGTTTCACCTGATACGTGCCGGGCAGCGCAAGCACTCCTTGTGGGAAGCCGCCCCAGCCGACGTGATGGATGTCCGTGGGTTTTTCGTAGCGTAGATCCCAAACAAAGCGGTTCAGGCCAGCCTTGGCGGGCAACTGATCACTCGGCACTTCGAGGCCGAGTTCAGCTGCTAACGCCTCGAGTGTGCCGCCCGCTTCCTCTTGGGGCTTGCTAGAGAAATGGCGAACGAGTTTGCCAGTGCTATCGAGAATTTCGAGAGTAACCTCCTGGGGTGTTTTTTTCTCCTCCATGGCCTTTTGGCTAGACTGATCTGGTTCTTTGTCACTTTCCTTGGCTGCGCTCTCTTCCGACGCGGGCTTCACTGGTTCCATGGCCGACTTCAGATAGAAATCGATCACCGCGCCGGGGGGCGGATTGGCGCCGACCGCTCCCCGCGGACGGAATAAATCCCCGCCAGGACGGCGAAAAGCGACTGCAGGCTTGTACAGCAAGATTTCGCTGGCATCGGTGTTCTGTTGGTATTGGCGAAGCGGAGTGATGTCGTCGAGGATCCAGAAGGCACGGCCGTGCGTGGCGACTACAAGGTCATCGCCATGCACTACAAGATCGTGGATCGGACTGACGGGAAGATTGAGTTGAAGGGACCGCCACTGGCCGCCATCGTCAAACGACACCCACAAACCTGTTTCGGTGCCGGCGAAAAGCAGACCTTTGCGTTTGGGGTCTTCCCGGACCGCATGAACGTATGCGCCGGCGGGGAGGCCGGCGCTGATTTTCATCCAGCTCTTGCCGTAATCGGCGGTCTTGTAGATGTAGGGATGGAAGTCGTCAAGTTTGTGGCGGTCGACGGCGAGATAGGCGGTCGAGGCCGTGTGAGGCGACGGATCAATGAGGCTGATCATGCTCCACTCGGGGAGGTCGTGCGGGGTGACCTTGTCCCAGTGCTGACCACCGTCGCGGGTGAGTTGTACCACGCCGTCATCGGTGCCGGCCCAGATCAGGTTGCGCTCGAGTGGAGATTCGGCGACGGCAAAAATGGTGTCGTAATATTCGACGCTGGTGTTGTCCTTGGTCAGGGGACCACCGGAAGACTGCTGCTTGGACTTGTCATTGCGCGTCAGGTCAGGACTGATGATGCTCCAAGTGTTGCCGGCGTCGGTAGATTTGAAAAGCACCTCGCCGCCAAAGTAGACGATATTGTTATCGTGCGGAGAGAGAGCGAGGGGTGCGGTCCACTGGAAGCGGTGTTTTAAGTTGGCGGCGCCGGATCCCATAGGATTGTCGGGCCAGGGAGAGATGTCCTGCTCCTGGCCGTTGGAGTGGTTGTAACGCGAGAGGTAGCCGTCGTAGGAACCGGCGTAAACGATCTCAGGGTTGGGGAGGTAGGGAACGACAAAGCCGCTTTCGCCGCCGCCGGCGGGATACCAGTCGGGGCGCCCGATAGCACCTTCATCGCTGCTACTGGCTATGGCAACCGTGGAGTTGTCCTGTTGTGCGCCGTAGACGTAATAGCGAAAGCGATTATCGGTGGCGACGTGATAAAACTGCGCCGTGGGTTGATTATCCAAAGAGGTCCAGGTTAGACCGCCGTCGGTGGAACTGGTTGCGCCGCCGTCGTTGCCTTCAATCATGCGTTCTGGATCATCGGAATCGATCCAAAGGCCGTGGCAATCGCCGTGGGGGACCTGCAGGGGTGTGAACGCGTGGCCGCCATCAATGGACTTGTAGGTTCCGGTGTTGAGGACGTAGAGGGTGTCGATGTTTTTGGGGTCAGCGAAGATATGCGAGAAATACCAGGCACGCTGGGTGAAACGGTGATCACCGTTAACCAGGGACCAATGTTCAGCGCCGTCCTTTGAAACGTAGACGCCGCCCTGTTCGGCTTCGATCAGCGCATAGACGCGATTGGCATCCGTGCCGGAGACTGCTACCCCAATGCGCCCGAGAATACCTTTCGGTAGCCCATTCCCTTCGAGGCGCTTCCAGGTGATGCCGTCATCGCTGGATTTATACAAGCCACTTCCCGGTCCCCCGCTCGTCAAACTCCAGGGCGTGCGGTTGGCTTCCCACAAAGCGGCAAACAGGATGTGCGGGTTCGACGGCGCGAACACGACATCGATGGCTCCGGTCCTTTCGTCCTTGTAAAGGACTCTTTGCCAGGATTTGCCGCCATCGCTCGAGCGGAACAGTCCACGTTCCGTATTCGTTCCGTAGGCGTGCCCCAGCGCCGCCACAAACACGAGATCGGGATTCGTGGGATGCACGGCAATGCGGCCAATGTGGCGCGTGTCTTTCAGGCCCACATTCGTCCAGGTTTTGCCCGCGTCGGTTGACTTATACACGCCGTCACCGTAGGAGATGTCGCCCCGGATGCAGGCCTCGCCGGTTCCGACGTAGAGGACATTCGGATCCGATGGTGCAATGGCGATAGCCCCAACCGAAGAAATCTGTTGCTTGTCGAAGAGAGGCTCCCAGCTCGCGCCGCCGTTCGTCGTTTTCCAGACGCCACCGGAAACCGCGCCAAAGTAATATGTGCTGGATGCGCGAGGAACGCCCGTAACCGCCAAGACGCGCCCACCTCGAAACGGGCCGATCAATCGCCATTGCATTCCCCGAAATGCTTTGTCTCTTTCTTCCTTGGCCTTATCTTCGGATTGCTGCGCGCGGACCAGCGCAACCAACAGGAAAAGTGCGGCAAAGGCAGACAGCAAACCGACGAGGAATCGCGCACGTAAGAGAGATTTCATCAAAAGTTCTCCCCAGCCAACAAGGTGAGTCCGACATCGTTTTTCGCGAAGGGGCGGACCAAGTGCTCCGTCTCCGCCATCACATCCGAGCAACTTCCTGTCTTCCGCATTGTCCTTCGCGTGGTTCGTACAGCACGCAATAATTTCAGCTTCGCGGGGGCTGGCCGGCGCGCTCAGTGAACCACCTTTGTGGCTCAACGCACGCCGTCATGCCGGCGTGCGCCGTGCGCGGCGCTACTGTAGCTGGCAACGGTGGCAAACGGCTGGCAGAGTCAGCTACCGTTCGCCTCTGAGCGACCGTGCCTCCATCCTCCGAGACGGTCCATAGTACTCCGGCGAGGGGGCCGTAGAACATTCACTCTGTACTAAACAAACTTGGGGTTAGGTTTTAGCGAAGGGTTCCCGACGAACGGCAAGTTCCGTGTTTCCGGGACAGAGATTGAGATGGACGTTGGCTGTTCCCGTTTACGAAAGTTCGGAATAGCCCAAAAAGGCGGGCTGTAAAGACTCGAAGAAAGCTCTTTACAAGCGTATAGCAGCAGAGGATAATTGCCCCCTCGGCCCGAGTCTACCTTCCAACCTGTCTCACAGAAAGGTCCTCCCCATGGTTTGGCCGAACAAGTATTTCTGGGTCAACACAACGGTTAGGACTGAGAAGGCGCGTCGCGCAAGACTGAGCGCGCGTCCAAAACCCGCATGAGCCCTGCCCTATAGCTCACATTACCAGGAGAGGAGACGATGAGTACCCTAGGCAAAGCTAAAGCAAAGCACTCCCGAATCGAAACCAAAACCTCAGGGGAAGTCCACGTAATGAAAAAGCAGCAAACCGCGGCACAGCTCTTGATCCGAAGCCTGGTGCAACAGGATGTGAAATATATATTCGGCATACCGGGTGGGAAGATCATGCCGACCTTTGATGTATTGCGCGATGAGGGTCCGCAGCTGATCGTCTGTCGACACGAGCAGAACGCCGCGTTCATGGCTGCCGCCATAGGGCGTTTGACCGGGAGGCCGGGAGTCTGTCTTGTCACCTCGGGCCCGGGCACGGGCAATCTCGTGACCGGCGCGGCCACGGCCACCACCGAAGGGGATCCCATGGTCGCCATAGGAGGCGTGGTTCCCTTGGGGGATACCCTCAAGCAGACGCATCAGTCCATGGATTCGGTTGCGATCATGAAGCCGGTCACCAAGTTCAGTGTCGCGGTCAATGCGCCGGAAGCCGCCGGCGAAGCCGTTGTGAATGCTTTTCGAGCGGCTATGGCGCCTCGTGCCGGAGCATCCTTCATTGCTCTTCCAAGGGACGTGCAGGGTGGCGCGACCGAAGCCAGCGTACCACCGTTACTGCCGCTCCCGGAGTTGGGGGCAGCCCCTGCAGATATGATTCGCCGAGCCGCCGAGAAAATATCGAAGGCGAAAAGCCCGGTCGTCCTTCTCGGCATGGGCGCCAGCCAACCTCGCACAACAGCCGCAGTGCGCGCTCTGTTGAAGCGCCACGCCTTACCCGTCGTGGGCACATTTCAAGGCGCAGGAGCCATATCGCGCGAATTGCTTCCACTATTCTTCGGACGGGTGGGACTTTTTCGCAACCAGCCCGGAGACAAAGTGCTGGCCACGGCGGATGTTGTGCTGACGGTCGGCTACGATCCTGTCGAATACGATCCAAGTTTCTGGAACGTGGGTAAGGCGAGGGCCATCATTCATCTGGACAGTTATCCCTGCGACATTGATAACCGTTATCAACCGGAGTTGGAGCTTTGCGGAGCAGTTCCGGAGACCGTGAGTGCCCTTGCCTCAATGCTGCCGCAGCAGTCGTTCGCCGCAGGTCCAGAGCTGCAAGCCATTCAAGCGGAGTGGAAGGCGCTGCAAAATCCTTCGGTTCCGAAATCAAGCGCAGCGGTTCATCCCCTGAGCATCGTGCTGGGGCTGCGCAGTCTTGTCGATGACGACACCATTGTTGCGTGCGACATGGGGTCGGTGCACATCTGGATGGCGCGCCACTTCTTCGAGTTTGAACCACGCAAACTCCTGTTCAGTAACGGGCAGCAAACTCTGGGAGTTGGCATCCCCTGGGCCATGGCGGCGAGCCTGACTTATCCGGCCAAGAAGGTAGTGGCGGTGGTGGGCGATGGGGGCTTCCTCTACTCATCGATGGAACTGGAAACAGCGGTTCGGTCGAAGCTGAACATTACCGTCACTGTCTTTCGCGACGGCGGGTACAACATGGTCGCCTTTCAGCAGGAGAATATCTACGGGCGAACTTCAGGCACCGATTTCGGAAATCCGGACCTCGTGAAGTACGCGGAGAGTTTCGGATGCGTGGGTATGAGGGTCAACCGACCTGATGAACTGTTAGCGACTTTACGAAAAGCGCTCGAAACTCCCGGAATCGTAGTGGTCGACATTCCGGTGGATTACAAGAGGAACGCGGAAATTGCCCAACACGTGATTCCTGAAGCCTGGAATTGAGAGTGCGAGGATGTACATGAAGGACTCACTGGTATCCGCCTCACTCGCGATGATCCAGCCGGCGTGGCACCACCTGTCCGGCAGTACCGATCATCGAGCGGGAGAGTTGTATCAGACCTCCTTGATGTCTGCTTTGATCGCTGGGATCTACGAAGGTCAGGTGACATACGGAGAGATCCGAAAACACGGTGACTTCGGTCTTGGCACTTTCAATGATCTCGATGGTGAGATGATCGGCTTGGACGGGACATTTTATCAGCTTCGATCCGACGGGTCGGCTCGTCCCGTCACCTCCGACCAAAAGACGCCTTTCGCTGTGGTTACCTTTTTCCACCCGCAGCTGGAGTTGGATGTGGCACAGCAAGTGACCAAGAGCGACCTCCTGGCGATGATTGAGAAGGCGACCGATGCCAACCTCTTCAGCGCGGTTAGAGTGGATGGCCTATTTGACGAAGTCCGCACCCGAACCGTCGAACGCCAGGTCAGGCCGTTTCCTCCACTCACAGAAGCAGCGAAACATCAAAAAGAGAACGTCTTCACCAACTTGGAGGGAACCCTCGCCGGGTTTCGTTCTCCGACGTATGCCCAAGGTATCGGCGTGGCGGGGTTTCACCTGCACTTTCTACGGCAGGATAAACAGGCCGGAGGACACGCACTGGACTATCGGCTTCGCGCCGGCAAGGTACAGCTTTGCACGGTGCACGATCTCCGCGTGGAGTTGCCTACCACGGCAGATTTTCTGAAGACGAATTTCGAGGATCAGGCACTGAACCAGAAGATTAAAGCGGCGGAAGGATAAGCTGCCCCCGATCCAGCCAATTCCTCGTAGCCGACTCGATGAGCATCACGGCCACGGCCTCGTCGTGATGCAGGGGTAGCAGTTTCAGCGCTCCCCGTGGTCGGCAACCCGAGAGCCGACGGTTAAGGGACCTAAGCCAAATTTGGAGGATTCAAAATGGGACGAAATGCATTTCTTCCACCGCCGTGAGATGGTTGCCGTTACCCACCAATGGTGCTATACAACCTGTTCTATGGAAGGAGAACGCCAATGGCTACTCCTGACAACCAACTCTTTTTTGACGCCTTCAACGCGAGTCCTATCGGGATTACCGTGGAGAACTTAGAAGGGCAGCCTCTCTTTGTTAATCCAGCCCTATGCGCAATGCTAGGTTTCAGCGAAGAGGAAATGCACAGCAAACATTGTGTCGACTTTTCTCCTCCTGAAGATGCGGAGAAGGACCGGGCGCTTTTTCAGCAGTTGCGAACAGGTTCAATAGATCACTATCACATAGAGAAGCGCTTTCTTCGGCGAGACGGCACGTTGTTGTGGGGACGCTTGAGCGTTTCTTTGTTGAATCGTCCAGCTCCACTTGTGGTCGCGATGGTGGAAGATATTACGGAGAAGAAAAGGGCCGAAATGGCTTTGCTCAGACACGCCGCCATTGTCGAATCCTCCGACGACGCAATCGCGGGCTTAGACAGGAACGGTACCATTACGGATTGGAATAAAGGGGCAGAACGTCTCTTTGGCTACTCAGCCAGCGAAGCGATTGGCGAGAACATTCTTTTTCTGTCGCTAGCCGACGCTCGTGATGACGCCAAGGGCGTGCTAAAGAAGGTTTGGCAAGGCGAAGTGGTGAGGCATCACGAAACTGTACGACGGAGGAAAGACGGCACCAGCGTAGACATCTCGCTGACGGTTTCACCGATCGTTGATTCACTGGGACGGATCGTCGGAGCGTCGGGAATCGCCCGTGACATCACCGAACGCAAGCGGGTGGAACAGGAACACGCTGTCGCAAGTGAGCGCCTTCATCTTGCAATTGAATCTGGCTCAGTGGGAGGTTGGGATTACGACCTCAAGACGGGGAAGAATGTTTGGTTCGGCGATGCACAAGCCCAACTCGGAATCGCACCCGATGAGACATCCGGATCGCTGCAAGAATTTTGGGATCATGTATATGCGGAGGACCGCGAACGCTTGCAGCATGCCATTCGAGTAGCCGGAGACACACACCAAGGCTTCAGTGAGGATTTCCGTGCAGTTTGGAGGGACGGAACAGTTCATTGGTTGCGCTCCCGAGGCCAGTACTACTATTCCGCAAAGGGAGAACCGGAGCGAATGCTAGGCATTTCGCTGGACATCACGCAGAGTAAGCAAGCCGAACAAGCACTTCGCGAGAGTGAACAACGGTTTCGTCTTGCGGCTCAAGCAGGAAAAATGTACTCATTCGAGTGGGACGTCACGACAGATGTGGTTGTGCGATCCCCGGAACGCGTCAAAGTCCTCGGTGCCACGGAGCCACTGCGCTCTAGCCATCAGCTTTTCGTGGACACAATCCATCCAGACGACCGCCCGAGATTTATGGCCACCATTGCCGGACTCACGCCGGAAAACCCGACGGCTGAATGTATCTACAGGGTATGCAGTTGCGATGGTGCTTTGGTTTGGCTGAAGAGCAGCGGGCGTGCCTTCTTCGATGACGAAGGCAGATTGCGGCGGGTGATTGGCATGGTAGCGGATGTCACCGATCAGAAACGGACGGAAGAAGCGCTACGCGCCAGCGAGGAGCGACTGCGATTGGCACAGTGGGCGGCTCGGGTAGGAACTTTTGACTGGAACATTGGGACGGGAGTGAATACTTGGACGGCCGAACTGGAGGCGATGTATGGCTTGTCGCCCGGCACCTTTGGGGGAACACAGGCTGCTTTTGAAAAATTGGTTCACCCCGATGATCGGGCAAGAGTGATCGAGTTGGTGGAAGGGGCATTGAAGACAGGACAACCCACAAGCGGAGAATGGCGAGTGATCTGGCCTGATGGGAGCGTTCATTGGATATCTGGACACTGGCAGGTATTGATGAATGACTCGGGGGAGCCTTCCCGAATGACCGGCGTGAACAGAGACGTCACAGAACGCAAGCGGGCTGAATTGATTCTGCGCGAGACGAATCGTGCATTGGAAGAGCAGACAGCTTTGCTGCAAGCGCGAGAAGAACTGCTGAAAATATTCGTCAAAAACGTTCCCGCGGGAGTGGCGATGCTCGACCGCGACATGCGCTATGTGCAAGTGAGCGAGCGCTGGTGCGCAGACTACGGCTTAGATAGCTCGGACGTCATCGGACGTTCGCATCACGGGCTTTTTCCTGACATTCCCCCTCGCTGGAAGGAAATGCACCGCCGTGCGCTTCAGGGCGAAACCTTGCGAGTCGAGGAAGACTGCTGGGATCGTACGGGCGGCACTGTGTGGGTTTACTGGGAGGTTCGTCCTTGGATGACCCTCGACGGCACTCCGGGAGGAATTCTCATCTTTGCCGAAGACATTACTCGCCGCAAGCAGATGGAGGAGGCTCTCTCCTGTATGACCCGAAAATTGATCGAGTCACAGGAGCAAGAACGTGCTCGGATCGGGAGAGAGCTTCACGACGACATCAACCAGCGAATCGCGATGTTGGCACTGGAACTCGAACAGTTACAGCAGAATCCCTGCGAGGTCGAGAGCCGTGTGCAGGAACTCCGAAAAAGCACGGCTGAGCTATCGAATGACGTGCAAGCCCTGTCGCACGACCTGCACTCGTCAAAATTGGAATATCTGGGTGTGGTTGCAGGCATAAGAAGCTGGTGCAAGGAATTCGGCGAGCGGCAGAAAGTGGAGATCGACTTCAGAAGTGATGTGTCCAGCCCGGTACCACTGCAAATCGGCCTTAGCCTCTTTCGGGTTCTACAGGAAGCCCTGACCAATGTCATCAAGCACAGCGGGGTAAGACGGGTGGAAGTGCAACTTCACGAGAAGTCAGCTCAGATTCAGCTAGTTATCAGCGATTCCGGCAGCGGGTTCAACGTCGAATCAGCATTGCAAGGTCGAGGTCTAGGTCTCACCAGCATGCGCGAGCGCGTTCGGCTGGTGAATGGAACCATTGCGATTGAATCGAAGCCGATGGATGGAACCACCGTCGATGTTCGCGTGCCGCTTGAGTCAACCAACGTTTCTCAGCGGGCGGCTGGGTAGCGAAGAGCGTAGTTGCGATGCCAGTATCCGCGGTAGAGTCACCGAATTCCTGAGATCAGCGTGACGATCAACGAGAGCATTGTCTGGGTCGCACTCACGGTCGTAGCCACGAGGAAGTGACTCGCCAAGCTGGTGCTGATAAACCGCTTGCCTTCAAGAACCGCTTTCACAGCGGGCAATAGTTCGCTTCTGGCATCCGACTTGACGACGTAGCCGCCCGCTCCGGTACTCAATGCCTCTTCTGCCACGTCCTCGGAGCGGTTTTCGCTCACGAAAAGGATTTTGGACGTTGGGGAAACCTCTCGGATTCGGCGAGCCACTTCAATCCCGTTCAGCCTGGGAAGACCGATGTCTAGCAGGATCAGGTCGGGTTGCAGTTGCTGGGCCTGCCGAACTGCTTCTAATCCGTCAGATACCTGTCCGATGACCTGTAGTTCGGGTTCATTCCGCAGCGTCGTTGAAATGAAGGCCTGCCACGGTTCATAGTCATCTACTACGAGAATCCGGATTGAGGATGTGCCCAATAAGACTCCCCCTGCTCTGGCTTGAACCGACAGCGACCAAAAAGTTCGCTGCCAGTTCAGCGAGATCAATTGCGCGTGAAATTTGTCTCGCGATTGTAAACGTTGCAACCGGATCTATCGATTGCTACGAAGCAACGGCGTTCGTCTAGCAAACTCCTTCGATCTGCCCAATACACAAACTCGGAACGATCATGACGGCTAACTATTCGCGCGACTTCGACGGCTAGGGCTGGTTTTTGTGCGATGTGCTGATAATGATCAAAGCAAATCCTACTCCCTTTGCGGCGAGAAGCGCACCAATTTTCGCTACCGGGCCCATGTTCGAAAGGGAGCCGGTAGCTTCTCTTCTTCGCCTCTGCTGCCCGTACTTCTCGCGGAACTTCACGTCCGATCTCTGCCGACTGCAACTTCGTCCTGAGACCCCCTTTGCCACGGACAGCGCAGACCGAAGAGCACTTCACTGCGGCACTGGTCAGCGCCGAACACGGCGCGTAACTGCAGGAGCAGTCATCCGCCCTCTCGTCGGGCTTCAGTTTTGCGCTGGACTCCCGCCCGAAACGACATCGGGACGAAATGTCTAGTGTCTCCATGTCGATGGATTATCCGCAAGACCATGATAGCCAGAACGGCTATTGCAGCCTGGCGTACTCCGCCTTTATGACGCAATCGTGGGAGGCCCCGCGACGTGTGACTGATGGGGAGTAAGCCGACCCTGGTATGGGGATCGTGCTGGTTGTCTGGAACATGCGCTTCACTGCCATCAAATTTGACAGTGATTTGTTTCACCGATCAATTCCGCGTGGTTGTCTTGCTCTCCCGTGCCTCTGTCTGCTCAATGGGCGTGTGCTCAATCATCACATGGGACCAAAATGTTCCCGACGCCATTACGTACGGGATTGTGCGAGGCACCTCTCCCTCGACGGGTAAGCCAATCTCTCTCGCGGTTTTGTAAGGAAAGTGTATGGATTGCCATGACTCAATTGCATTTCCCGCCGTGTTCGTCTTCTGGTCATATGCCGAGATCGGTCCCAGCATTCGGTACCCGGCGGTGGGATGGTCAGGTAGATTCAATTGCTTATGCTGGATTTCGTTATCGATGTTTTTCGCCACATCCTCGGGATTCATCCCACTTCTACGTAGTTCTCTCCCGCGAAGGACCACTGGCACGAACGAATTGTGGTAGCAGCGAGCATCGAACTCGGTGTTGCTCGGGATTAGCATGCAGACCATGTCATTCGTGCCTTTGCGGACAATCACAGGTGCCTCATGCTTGTCGAATAGAATTACGCTCGCTTGATCTCGAAGAACGGCAGGAAGTGGAAGTACGGCAGCCGCGATTTGCTGCTCGGTAGAGAGCGTGCCGTCACCCTGTGCGAAACACGTGGTTATGCCGATGATAATTAGGAAAGCCAGACTGGGCGTACGCACAGGTACCTCCTGAATGCAGCAAAGAAATCATTACTTTGCGGGTAGCTTTTTCTGCGTTCCGCCGAAGTTATCAAGATTCAAGCACCTAGAAAAGCTGGCGGAGAGAGAGGGATTCGAACCCCCGATACGGTTTCCCGTATACACGCTTTCGAGGCGCGCGCCTTCAGCCACTCGGCCATCTCTCCGCTGACGTGCGATTCTCTCGCACGATTTTAGCAGCTGGTTGCGCGCTTCGCGAAGGCGGATGTCTGTCCGAGCAAAAGTCTGCGGCGGAAAACTCGCTCATGACGAACGACGGCACTTAAAGAACTCTTGCAGTAGCCCTGCGCATTTGCCGGCGAGAATGCCACCGCGTACTTCCATACGGTGGTTCAAGCAGGGGTGATTCAGAACCTGGAGGACGGAATGAACTGCACCCGCTTTCGGATCATCGGCGCCATAAACCAGCCTTTGCAAGCGAGCGTGTACCAGCGCGCCGGCGCACATCGCGCAGGGCTCAATCGTGGCAAAGAGCTCGCAGTCTTCCAGCCGATGATTGCCCACCATAGCGGCTGCTTCTCGTAGGGCAACGATCTCGGCGTGCGCAGTTGGGTCGCAGTCGCTGAGATTCCGGTTCCAGCCTCGACCGACCACCTTGCCATGGCGGACCACCACGGCACCGACCGGCACCTCGCCCATCCCCAAGCCTCGCTGGGCAGCACGGAGCGCTTCCTCCATCCAGAGCTCGTCTGCGTCGGGCCGAATGTCGTCGGTTGCTGGACTTTGGTCGTTTCCCATCGGTGCCGGAATCATTGTAATGGGACCACGGATCTGGGCAGAACCTGGACAAGTGGGTGGACAATGGCGTATGCGATTGTCTTGCCGGCTTCATCGGTACCCTTTGAGCTCAGCAACGTCCAGATTTTCAGCTGCTTAGCGCGAGTCCGAAGACAGGGAATTCGACCTAACTCTCCACCTGGTGGCGAGCGGATTCGAAGCTAATAGCAGGCGGTTCGGTGCTCTTGTTACCATCCGCCTCGTCCACAAGCCCGATGCCTTCTGCCTTTTTTGGGGAGGATGGTATGCTAACAAGCTATGGGGATGCCGCAACTCCTGCGCAAAGTCCTGATGCTCGACCTTCTGAAGGGCCTGAGCGTCACGTTTCGTTATCAGGATCCGAAGGAGATCTATACCGAGCAATATCCGCTCGAAAGACCCCACGTGGCGGAGCGTTATCGCGGAGCGCCGCGACTCAATGTCAACCCCGATACGAACGAAACCATGTGCATCGCCTGCGACCTGTGCGCGCTGGCTTGCCCTGAAAACCTGATTGTGGTTTCGAGCGAACGCAATGAGAAGACACGGCGCAAGGAGCTCAC
>Ga0187783_10000581_pt1 | contig 26714 bp, 19 predicted proteins | sample 1015_SJ02_MP02_2_FD_132471 | JGI IMG/M metagenome (GOLD analysis project Ga0187783, IMG submission 132471) | Tropical peat soil microbial communities from peatlands in Department of Meta, Colombia - 1015_SJ02_MP02_20_MG | ecosystem: Environmental > Terrestrial > Soil > Wetlands > Peat | place...
GCATCCGCGGCGGCCGGTGACTCGCTGATCAGCTGCAGCGCACCGGTCCGCTCGCGATAGATGCCGAAGTTCTTCGAGCACGACACCGTGCACATCACCTCGGGAAGCTCCGCGCAGAACAGCCGCAGTCCGAAGGCGTCGGCATCGAGCCCTTCGCCGAGCCCCTGGTAGGCCATGTCGATGAGCGGCAGCAGTTGCCGGCGTTTCACCAGCGCGAGGAGCTCGCGCCACTGCCCCGGCGACAGGTCGGCGCCGGTCGGGTTGTGACACGAGGCATGCAACAGCAGCACCGCACCTGCCGGCAGCCGCTCGATCGTGGCCATCATCTCGGCGAACTGCACCCCGCCGCTTGACGGGTCGTAGTACGGATAGCGCTCGAGCCTGAGTCCGCTGCCCGACAGCAGCGGCGTGTGGTTCGCCCAGGTGGGCGTGCTCACGTGGACCACCGTGTCCGGCGCGGCCGCGCGGATCAACTCCGCTCCGAGCCGCAGCGCCCCGCAACCGCCCGGCGTCTGCAGGCTCCGCACCCGACGGGCTGTGAGCGCCGGATGCGTCGCGCCGAGCACCAGCTGCTCGAGCAGCTGGTTGAACTCCGCGCCGCCCGCCGGGCCCACGTAGCTCTTGGTGGTCTGCCGCGCGAGCAGCTCCGCCTCCGCGTGGCGCACCGAGCCGAGCACCGGCGTCTCGCCGTGCTCGTCGCGGTACACCCCGATCCCGAGATCCACCTTGCGTGGGTCGGGATCGGCGCGATAGGCGCTCATCAGGCCGAGAATCGGGTCGGGTACGACGGGCTCGAGACGCTCGAACATGGCCTGACTCCTCGTGAGCTACGTGAGCTGCCTACCGCGATGAACTAGTGAGCGTCGAGCGCGGCGAGCGCACGCTGACGTGCCGCCTCGAATTCATCGCCGGGCTTCCAGGTCGGCAGGGCGTCCGCCTGTGCGATTAGCCACGCCGACAGCATGTCGAGCTGCGCATCCTCGATCATGCCGTCGAAGTTCCAGCTGCCATCGAGACGGTCGGACGGCTGATGATACTTCTTGAGCTCCCATTCCTCGATCTGCCTGCGCCCCCAACCGGCCGGGCGCCCGATGAAGTCGGTGCCGTCATCGAAGAACAACGCCGGCACGCCGATCTTGGCGAACGAGAACTGGTCGGAACGGTAGTAGTAGCCGCGGTCTGGGAACTGATCCGGCTTGAGCGTGCGTCCCTGCCAGCGGGCCACGCTCTCGGCGATCGCATCGAGCGAGGACTTGCCGAGGCTGATGAGCGTCGCATCGCGCGTGCGACCGAAGATGTTGCCGCCGTCGATGTTGATGTCGGCCGCGATGCGTCCGGCGGGGAAGGAGGGATGCTGGGCGTAGTACATCGAGCCGAGGAGTCCACGCTCCTCGCCCGCGACGAACAACGCCAGCAACGAGCGGCGCGGCCGCTGCGGCAACGAGGCGAGCGCGCGCGCGATGGCGAGCACCTGCGCGCAGCCGGAGGCGTTGTCGACCGCGCCATGGTAGACGCGATCGCCGTTTGCGTCCGGCTCGCCGATGCCGAAATGATCGTGGTGCGCGGACAGCACGACCACCTGCGCCGCCAGCTTCGCATCGCTGCCGGGCAGCAGGCCGCCGACGTTGGCAGTCTCGACCTGCGAGAGTTTGTTGGTGAACTCGAGCGAGGTATGGATGCCGAGCGGCACGGGCTTGAAATCCCGCGAGCGTGCCGCCGTGAGCAGCCTGTCGAGGTCCTGGCCGCCAGCCTTGAGCAGTCGCCGCACCGCGGCCTCGGTGGCCCAGGCGCGCACCCGCAGCCGCGGCTCCTCGCCGGCCGGAAGCTGGAATTCCTCCCCGCCCCAGGAGCTCTGCACCACCTGCCAGGGATAGCCCGCCGACGGCGTGGTATGGATGATGATCGCGCCGGCTGCGCCCTGGCGCGCCGCGCTCTCGTACTTGTAGTCCCAGCGCCCGTAATAGAGCCGGCGCTTGCCGGCGAACAGCTTCGGATCCCAGTCAGGATCGTTGTTCAGCATCACGAGGATCTTGCCCTTGAGGTTGGCACCCTTGAAGTCGTCCCAGCGGTACTCGGGTGCCTGGATCCCGTAGCCGACGAACACCAGCTCGGCATCTTCGACCGCAACCTTCTCGCTCTGCAGGCCGCTCATGGCGATGTAGTCGTCACGCCAGGCAAGCCCCACGCGCTCGTTCCCCGCGCGGAAGTTCCAGGTTGGGGGGAACTGCGCCTTGATGCCGACGATGGCGAAGGGTTGCTGCCAGGCGTCGTTGGCAAACGCGGGCGCGTAGCCCATGCTCTCGAGCCGGGTCTGCAGGTAGAGCCGCGTGATCTGATCACCGCGGCTCGCGGGTGAGCGCCCCTCGAGCAGGTCCGAGGAAAGAAAGCGGATCGGCGCCTCGAGCGCCGGGCGCGTGATGTAGGTCCGTGCCGCATGCTCGACGGCGTCCGGAACCGGCGACGTCGCCGCGAGGGCAGCGCTCGCCAGCGCGAGCGTCACGAGGAGCGCGCCGGATCGCCCGAGCTTCATCACTCTGCCCACGGCCACTCCTTACCGCTGACGGGGGCGTCACGGTAGCACGCCTACGGAGCCGGCGCGCACAGCTGGGCGGAAGTGAATCCCGGAGTCGGCCGGCGGTTGTCCCTCCGCCGTTCACCGGCCTGCACTAACATCTGTGAGCCGAGCGCGCATCGCCGCCGCCCTGGTGGCGGGCTGCGCGCTGGGCCAACGCCGAAGGATCGGCTAGCGGCCGATGGCGCCGCCGAGCAGCGCCGGCAGCTCGGCGATGCTCTCGACGAAGGCGTCGCACGGCAGCGCGCGGGCGTCGGCGCCCTCGTTATAGCCATACGGCACGCACACCACCCACATGCCGGCGGCACGCGCGGCGGTCACATCGGTCGCCGAGTCTCCCACCATCAGCGTCTCGAGCGGCGACACCCGCAGCGCCTCGCAGGCGTGCAGCAGCGGCTGCGGGTGCGGCTTGCGCTGTTCCACCGTGTCGCCGCCTACGACCACGTCGATCCAGTGACTGAGGTGCAACTGCGCCAGCAGCGCCGCGGCCGTGTGGCACGTCTTGTTGGTGACCACACCGATGCACAGGCCGTGGTCATGCAGCTGCGCGAGCCCCGCCTCGACTCCGGGATAAGGGCACGCCCGATACTCGCGCGCTTCGTGCAGGCGTTCGTAGTGGAAATTAAAGCGGTGCAGCAGCAGTACCGGATCGACCGGCCAGGGCCGGGGCGCAAGCCGCGCGACCACCCGCTGCACCAGCATCGGTGCACCGCGGCCGATCAGGTCGCGCACGCGCGCAACCTCAAGCGGCGCGCTCAGCTGCTCGGCGAGTGCCCGGTTGAGCGCGGTGGCGATATCTTCGGCGGTATCGAGCAGCGTGCCGTCGAGATCGAACAGCACGGCGCGCACGGGGTGCGCGGCCAGGCCTCGGGCGCTGCGCGCCACGGGGCTCACGGCCTTCTCCGCTGCACCAGGGCGCGCGCCCGCTCGCATACGGCCTCCGAGGTCAGTCCCAGCGCCGCAGCGACCTGCTCCGCCGGCGCGGACTCGCCGAAGCGATCGATACCGAGCACGTCGCCGTCGGTGCCGGTGTACGCACGCCAGAACTGACTGACGCCCGCCTCGATCGCGAGCACCGGTAGCCAGCGCGGCAGCACCGCGGCCCGGTAGGCACCTTCCTGGCGGTCGAACTCGCCGCAATTGGGCATGGAGACCACGCGGGCGAGAACACCTTCCATGGCGAGCAACTCGCGCGCGCGCATGGCGAGTGCAACTTCCGAGCCGGTGGCGAGCAGCGTGATCACCGCTGCGGGGCTTTCGGCGAGCACGTAGCCGCCGCGGCGGATGTCGCCGAGCTGCGCCGCGCTGCGGATGAAGTGCGGCAGGTTCTGGCGTGACAGCAGCAGGCAGGTCGGGCCGTCGTGCCGCTCGATCGCGGCCTGCCAGGCAATGAGCGTCTCGACCGCATCACACGGGCGCCACACGGAGTTGTTGGGAATCAGGCGCAGGCTGCTCGCGTGCTCCACCGGCTGGTGCGTCGGGCCGTCCTCGCCGAGACCGATGCTGTCGTGCGTGAACAGGTAGATGACCCGCTGATGCATGAGGGCCGACATGCGGATGGCGTTGCGGCTGTAGTCGGAGAACGTGAGAAAGGTGCCGCCGTAGGGCAGGTAGCCGCCGTGGAGCGCAATGCCGTTCATCACCGCGCTCATGCCGAACTCGCGCACGCCGTAGTTGATATGGTTGCCGCGCACGCCGCGGCGCACCGCGACGCTGCTCTTTGCCGCGGTGAGGTTCGACCCGGTGAGATCGGCCGAGCCGCCGAGCAGTTCCGGCAGCAGCGGCAGCAGCGCCTCGATCGCATTCTGCGAGGCCTTGCGCGTCGCAAGTGCGGCACCGCGCGCCACCACGGTCGCCAGCAGCTGCCGGCATGCCTCATCCCAGTGCGCCGGCAGCGCGCGCCGGCGCACCCGCCGCTCGAACTCGGCCGCGAGCTCAGGATACGCCGCCGCATACGCGGTGAGGCGGTGCTCCCAGTCGCGCTGGCGCTGAGCACCCGCGGCCCGGGCACTCCAGGCGGCGCTGATCTCGACGGGGATCTCGAACGGCGCGGCCGTCCAGCGCAGGTGTGCGCGCGTGGCGGCGACCTCTGCCGCGCCGAGCGCGGCGCCGTGCACGTCGTGCGTGTCGGCCTTGCCGGGGCTGCCGCAGCCGATCACGGTCTTGCAGCACACCAGCGTCGGCCGTCCGCACTCGTGGCGCGCCGCTGCGAGCGCCGCCTCGACGGCGCGCGAGTCATGACCGTCGACGTCACGTATGACGCGCCAGCCGTACGCCTCGAAGCGTCCCGGGGTGTCGTCGGTGAACCAGTGCTCGACGCGCCCGTCGATGCTGATGCCGTTGTCGTCGTAGATCGCCACCAGCTTGGCGAGTCCGAGCGTACCGGCGAGCGAGCAGGCTTCGTGGCTGATCCCCTCCATGAGACAGCCGTCGCCGACGAACACCCAGGTGCGATGATCGACGACCGTATGGCCGGGGCGGTTGAACTCCGCCGCCAGCAGCGCCTCGGCGAGCGCCATGCCTACGGCATTGGCGAGACCCTGCCCGAGGGGTCCGGTGGTGGTCTCCACCCCCGGGGTCACCCCGACCTCCGGGTGCCCGGGTGTGCGGCTGCCGAGCTGGCGAAAGCGCCGCAGCTCCTCGAGCGGCAACGCGTAGCCCGTCAGGTGCAGCAGCGCGTACAGGAGCATCGACCCATGCCCGTTGGAGAGCACGAAGCGGTCGCGGTCCGGCCAGGCAGGATCGGCAGGATTGTGCTTGAGGTGCCCTCGCCACAGCGCCTCGGCGATCTCCGCCATGCCCATCGGCATGCCGGGATGCCCGCTGTTGGCGGCCTCCACGGCGTCGATGGCGAGGAAGCGCAGCGCGTTGCACAGCTCGTGCCGTGCGGGCAGCTGCGGCTGAAGTTCGGCGTTCATGTGCAGCTCCCTTTCCTCACGCGCGTCGCTTGAGATCGATCAGACGCAGGATCATCGGCGTGAAGATGAACTGCATCGCCAGTCCCATCTGCCCGCCCGGCACCACGATATTGTTCGGCCGGCTCATCCACGAGTGGTGCAGCATCGATACGAGATACGGAAAGTCGATGCCCTTGGGGTTGGCGAAACGGATCACCACCATCGACTCCTCGGCGCTCGGTACGTCCATGGCGATGAAGGGATTGCTGGTGTCGACGGTCGGCACGCGCTGGAAGTTGACATGGGTGCGGCTGAACTGCGGGCAGATGTGATTCACGTAGTCGGGCATGCGGCGCAGGATGGTGTCCACCACCGCGTCCTGGGTGTAGCCGCGGTCGGTGCGGTCGCGGTGCAGCTTCTGAATCCACTCGAGGTTGACGATCGGTACCACGCCGACCAGCAGGTCGACGTGACGGGCGACGTTCACGCCCTCGCCCACGTAGGCACCGTGCAGCCCCTCGTAGAAGAGCAGGTCGCTGTCCGCGATCATCGGCTGCCAGTCGGTGAAGGTGCCGGGCTCGCGGCCGAGCTCCTTCGCCTCGGCCGCGTCGTGCACGTAGCGGCGCACCCGCCCGCGCCCGCTCGCACCGTACTCGGCGAAGGTGTCGGCGAGCTCCGCGAGCAGGTTCGCTTCCGGTCCGAAGTGGCTTACCGGCGCACCCGCGCCGCGATCGGCAGCCTGCACGCGCTCGCGCATCTCGACGCGGTTGTAGCGATGAAACGAGTCCCCCTCGATCACCTGCGCCTTGATGCCTTCGCGACGGAAGATGTGCGCGAAGCTCTTCATGACCGTGGTGGTGCCGGCGCCGGAGGAACCCGTGACGGCGATTATCGGATGCTTGAGCGACATGGAGTGCTGCTCAAATGCGCGCTTCCGGGCGAAACAGCGAGCGCTCGTTGAAGAGAGGCGAGGTGTACGGGCGGTCGGTACCACTCAGATACTCGGCGTGGTAGCGCTCGATGCGCTCGACCTCGTTGTGCGAGCCCATGATGAGCGGCACGCGCTGATGCAGCGTCTCCGGCGTCACCTCCATGACCCCTTGACTGCCGGTGGTCGATCGCCCGCCGGCGTGCTCGACCAGCAGGCTTATCGGATTGGCTTCGTACAGCAAGCGCAGGCGCCCGGGCCGGCTGCCCTCGCGGGTGTCCTTCGGGTACATGAACACTCCGCCGCGCATGAGGATGCGGTGCACTTCCGCAACCAGCGAGGCGATCCAGCGCATGTTGAAATCGCGGCCGCGAATGCCGCTCTTGCCCGCCTGGCACTCGCTCACGTAGCGCTGCACCGGCGGCTCCCAGAAGCGTGCGTTGCTGGTGTTGATGGCGAACTCGCTCGTGTCGGGCGGAATGCGCAGGTCCGGATGGGTCAGGATGAAATTGCCGATCTCCCGATCGAGCGTGAAGCCGTGGGTACCCTTACCCACGCTGATCACCATCATGGTGGCCGGCCCGTAGATCGCGTAACCCGCCGCCACCTGGCGCAGCCCGTTCTGGAGGTAGTCGTCGGCGCTGGGCACCCCCTCGCCGGTGTGGCGCAGCACCGAGAAGATCGTACCGACCGAGACGTTCACGTCGGTGTTCGAAGAGCCATCGAGCGGGTCGAAAACCAGCAGGTAAGGTCCGCGGGCGTACTCCGCCGAGATCGCGTACGGATGCTCCAGCTCCTCGGAGACCATGCCCGCGAGCAGCCCGCCCCATTCGCAACTGCGAATCAGCACCTCGTGCGCGAGCAGGTCGAGCTTTTGCTGGGTCTCGCCCTGCACGTTCTTGCCACCGTGCTCGCCGAGATACCCGCCGAGGGCCCCCTTCGCGGTCATCGCCGAGATGGCCTTCACCGCCGCGGCCACGTCGACCAGCAGGGCGCCGAGGTCGCTGGCGCCGGGGATGTCGGTGAGCTGCTGGATGAGGAACTTTGAGAGCGTGGTGCGCCCGAGGTACATCGTCGCGACTCCTGAGGTTATGTAGTTATTGAGGTGTGGCAGATGCCGCGGCCTGGAATACCCGGCTGGCACGGATGTCGGCCGCGGCGATGGTCGTCAGCTCCCCGGCCGTGAAGCGCCGCTCGCGGTCGGCGAACAGGCGACTCGCCTGGCGCAGCCGCGCGCGATCGAGGGCGTTGCGCACGCTGCGGGCGTTGGCGAAGTGCGGCTGGCGGATGCGCAGCACCAGGTACTCCTCGAACGCCGCGCGCGCCTCCGCGGCAAAGCGGTAGTTCTGCTGCTCGAGGAGTTTGTCGGCGATGCGCAGCAGATCGGCGGCCGCGTAGTCCGGGAAGTCGAGGTGGTGCGCGACACGCGAGCTCATCCCCGGGTTGGAGCGGAAGAATGCCTCCATGCGCTCCTTGTAGCCCGCCAGGATCACCACCAGGTCATCGCGCTGGTTCTCCATGACCTGCAGCAGTATCTCGATGGCCTCCTGCCCGTAGTCGCGCTCGTTCTCCGGGCGATACAGGTAGTAAGCCTCGTCGATGAACAGCACGCCGCCCATGGCGCGCTTCAGCACTTCCTTGGTCTTAGGTGCGGTGTGTCCGATGTACTGCCCCACGAGGTCATCGCGCGTCACCGCCACCAGGTGCCCCCTGCGCACGTAACCGAGACGATGAAGGATCTGCGCCATGCGCAGCGCCACCGTGGTCTTGCCGGTGCCCGGGTTGCCGGTGAAGCTCATGTGCAGGCTGGGTGCATGGGCCTGCAGCCCGAGATTCATGCGCAGCTTGTCGATCACCAGGAGCGCCGCGATGTCGCGGATGCGCGCCTTGATGGGGGCAAGCCCCACGAGGTCGCGCTCGAGCTCCTCCATTACCGCTTCGGCCTGACTCTCGCGCAGCACCTCGCTCACGGTTCGCGCGGCGCTGCAGCCCGCCGCAGCGGCCGCCCTGCTCGGGCCCGTGGCGGCCGCCGCCGTCGGCGCCAGCGCCTGTGCCGGGGCACTGCCTGGGATTGAGTAGAGTGGTGTGCTCACGATCAGGCCACCCTGCTCGCCTGTGACGATCGCGCGAGTTCATAGCGCATCGCGCCGATCGCCGCGTGATAGTCGGCGCAGCCGAAGATGGCACTGCCCGCGACGAAGGTGTCCGCACCAGCGGCGGCCACGCGCTGAATGTTCTGCACCTTGATGCCGCCGTCGACTTCAAGCCGGACATCGAGCCCGCTGGCGTCGATTAGCGTGCGGACGCGCTCGATCTTGCGCAGCGCGGCCTCGATGAAGCTCTGGCCGCCGAAACCGGGATTAACGCTCATGATGAGCACCAGATCGACCTTGTCGAGAACGTACTCGAGAGCCGAGAGCGGAGTGGCCGGATTGAAGGCGAGACCCGCCTTGCAGCCGCTGGCCCGGATCAGCTGCAGCGTGCGATCGACGTGCAGCGAGGCTTCGGGGTGGAAGCTGATCACGTCGGCACCGGCGGCGGCGAAGGGCTCGATGAGCGCGTCCACCGGCTCCACCATGAGGTGCACATCGAGTGCGGCGCGGCGCCCTTGCGGGCGCGCGCAGTACGGCTTGAGCGCCACGGCCACCGCCGGCCCGATCGTCAGGTTGGGGACGAAGTGGTTGTCCATGACGTCGAAGTGGATCCAGTCGGCGCCTGCATCGATGACGCGCGTCACTTCCTCACCCAGCCGGGCGAAGTCGGCTGAGAGAATCGATGGAGCGATCAGATACACGGCCGTGCCCTCCCCTCGACGAACGCCCATCAGGTGGCGCCGCGCTCGCCTTCAGGCTGGTCGGTGCCGTAGCCGTGCACGGTGTAGCGCAGAGCGCGGCCGGAGCCTTCCTGGCGAATGAGCCCGAAGCCCGGCTCGCGCGCCGGGCGGTTGACGATGAAGCTCATGGCGATACTCTCGACGCCGCGCGTGGCGTCGAAGGCCACCAGGCGGATGTAGTGCTGCGGGAAGGTGCGGCGGCAGCTCTGCAACTCCAGCAGCACTCCGGTGGCATCGTGCAGATCGAACATGGGCATGCCGAACATCTCCCAGTAGGTGTTGCGCGGATGCGGATCGTCGCTGTACTCGATGCTCCAGGCATAGCCGCGCCGCAGTCCGTATTCGATCTGCAGCGAGATCTCCGCATCGGATAGCTCGGGCAGGAAGCTGAACTGTCCCTGCGTGATCCTCCCCGTCGGGTTGGTCATCATGTGCGCGGACTCCTTGATTCAGTGCGCCACGGCCACAGTGGGCGTGAAGTCGGAGGTGTCGGTGGGCGTGTAGTTGAAGCTGATCTCGCCCCAGGTATCGAGCGCCTGCTGCAGTGGCGTGCAGAAGCGCGCCGCCTTGCGCAGGATTTCCTCGCCCTCGGCACGGATGTCCTTGCCCTCATTGCGTGCCTTGACCATCGCTTCCAGCGCCACGCGGTTCGCTACCGCACCCGCCTGGATGCCGCCCGGGTGGCCGATGGTACCGCCGCCGAACTGCAGCACCACGTCGTCGCCGAACAGATCGAGCAGCTGGTGCATCTGGCCGGCATGAATCCCGCCCGAGGCGACCGGCATCACCTTACGCAGGTCGCACCAGTCCTGATCGAAGAAAATGCCGCGCGGCAGATCCTGTCGGGTGAAGCTGTCGCGGCATACGTTGTAGTAGCCCTGCACGGTGGCCGGGTCGCCTTCGAGCTTGCCGACCGCGGTGCCGGCGTGCAGGTGATCGACGCCGGCGAGACGCAGCCACTTGGCGATGACGCGGAAGCTGATGCCGTGGGCCTTCTGGCGCGTGTAGGTGCCGTGGCCGGCACGGTGCATGTGCAGGATCATGTCGTTGCGCCGCGCCCAGCGCGACATGCTCTGGATGGCGGTCCAGCCGATTACCAGGTCCACCATGACAACCACCGAGCCGAGCTCGCGCGCGAACTCAGCGCGCTCGTACATGGCCTCCATCGTTCCGGCGGTGACGTTGAGGTAGGAGCCCTTGACCTCGCCGGTGGCGGCGCTTGCCTTGTTGACCGCATCCATGACGTACAGGAAGCGGTCGCGCCAGTGCATGAAGGGCTGTGAGTTGATGTTCTCGTCGTCCTTCATGAAGTCGAGGCCACCCCTGAGGCCCTCGTAGATGACGCGCCCGTAGTTGCGCCCCGAGAGTCCCAGCTTCGGCTTGGTGGTGGCCCCGAGCAGCGGCCGGCCGAACTTGTCGAGGCGCTCGCGCTCGACGACCAGGCCCGTGGGTGGACCGGCGAAGGTCTTGACATACGCCACCGGGATCTGGAGGTCCTCGAGGCGCAGCGCCTTCAGTGGCTTGAAACCGAAGACGTTGCCGATGAGGCTCGCCGTCATGTTCGCGATCGAGCCCTCCTCGAACAGAATGATGTCGTAGGCGATCCAGGCGAATACCTGGCCGGGATTGTTGGGGACCGGCTCGACCTTGAAGGCCTTGGCGCGATAGTTATCACAGGCGGTAAGCCGGTCGGTCCACACCACCGTCCAGGTCGCCGTGCTCGACTCTCCGGCAACGGCGGCGGCCGCCTCGATGGGATCGACGCCATCCTGGGGCGTAATGCGAAACAGGCAAATCGTATCGGTGGGCTTCGGCACGTAGTCCGGGTCCCAGTAGCCCATTTGCCGGTACTTGATGACGCCGGCCTTGTAGCGACGCTTGACATCCCTGATGGCCGTGGGGCCGTCGTTCCTCACTTCGGTGACCGTCGACATCTGCCGTCCTCGCTCATTCGCCTTCGGATTGAAGTGAATGTAGAGGCAGCTTATGATTCAGGTAAATTCACTTCTTATTACCTTCAGATTCAATTTTTCTTAATGAAGAACGCCACGTTACGGCAGCTCAGGGTCTTCTCCTCGGTGGCGAGGCACATGAGCTTCGCCCGGGCTTCCGAGGAGCTGGGGCTGACGCCCCCGGCGGTTTCCATGCAGATCAAGGAGTTGGAGGCTGAGGTCGGGCTGCCGCTCTTCGATCGCTCGAGCCGCAAGGTGTCCCTCACGATGGTCGGCGAGTACGTGCTCGCCTACACGCAGCGGGTGCTCGCCGCGATGCGCGATGCAGAGGACATGGTCGCGCGCTTTCGCGGCCTGAGAACCGGAGTGCTCGACGTCGCCATGGTGAGCACCGCGAAATACTTCTTGCCGCGGCTGCTCGCGCGTTTTCGCGACGAGCATCCCGGGGTCGAGGTGAGGCTGCAGGTGGGCAACAACCGCGAGGAAGTTGTCTCGCTGATGCGCGAAGGCAGTGTCGAGCTCGCAATCATGGGCCGGCCGCCGAAGAACTGGCCTTCGCGGGCCGAGCCTTTCGCCATGCATCCGCACGGGCTCGTCACCTCGGTCGAGCATCCGTTCGCGCGCATGGAGAAGGTCTCGGCACGCGCGCTCATGACGGAAGGATTCATCGTGCGCGAGCCCGGGTCGGGAACGCGCGCCGCACTCGATGAGTTCATGGAGGCATACCAGCTCACGCCGCGCATCGTGATGCAGATGGCGAGCAACGAAGCGATCAAACAGGCGGTGATGGCCGGCATGGGCATTGCGCTCCTGTCGCTGCATACCGTGGGTCTCGAGCTCGATCACCACCTGATCGCCGCGCCCGAAACGGAGGGACTGCCCGTGATGCGGCGCTGGCACGTGGTCAACACGCTTGCAAAGACGCTTTCGCCGCCCGCCGAGGCGTTCCGCTACTTCATTCTCGAGACGGGCGAGGCCTTTCTCGCCAGTCATTTCGGCCACGACAGCGATCCGGCGCAGTTCGGCGAGTGGCGTCACCACCAGCGGGGCTGAGGCCGGCTACGGCGCGCGCGCGCGGAAGACAGCCCCGCATCGCAGGAGTACCATCACGCCGAGCCGGGCAGTCCACGTTCGGCAAAACCCACGGAAAAACCAGCATGAAGCGCGCTACGACCTTCTTCGCTCCCTGGGCGTCGCGGTGCGCTCGCGCCGCGCGGGTCGCCGCGCTGCTGGTGTGCCTCTCGAGCGGCAACGCCTACGCTGCCGACAGCCCGCCGCCGTCATCACCGGTACAGTTCGGCGGACAGTGCGCCGAAGGACTCGCGTCCGGTCGGCATGTCATGACCAACTGCGCCATTACCTGGACGGACAAGGACGGCAAGGTCTACTGCTTCAGCAGCGACGGCGCGAAAAAGGCGTTCCTCGAGAACCCGAGCGCGAACCTGCAGAAGGCACGGGACTTCGTGGCGGCGAGCAGTGTGCAGTCGACCGAGCAGGCGATGCAGGCCTATGACAGCACCGATGCCGAGGCGCTCGTCAAGCGCTACATCGACGAGCGCCTCCAGGCCAACGGCGGGTTGTTTCCGCTGGAGGACCCGGCCGACGGCACACAGCTGAAGCTCGCGTTCGACGGCATCGACTTCACGCGCACGATCGACGGCTACGGCTTCTTTCCCGACGTGAAGTTCCACGACCCCGGCGATGCCAACAAGCGCTACCTGATCGACTTCTGGGTGGCGCCCGCGAACGGCGTGCTGACCGTGCAGGAAGTGCGCATCTACAAGGCGCCGCTGCAGAGCGACGGCAAATGGACACTGACCGCACGTGATCCGATCCCGTGGTGGTGGATTCCCGCATCCGAGCACCCCGGGCACATGGCGACCAAGCGTGGCTGGGAGGTGATGTCGGCCGTCGAGCAGGGCGCGCTCAGCGAGCAGGCGAAGAACGGCGGCGTCTTCAAGTTGAAGGACGACAAGACCGGCAAGGTGCTCGACCTCGAGTTCATCGACACGCACCAACCGGTGCGGCAGCTCGACGACAACGGCCATTATTTCGCGTGCACTGATTTCCGTGCGGTGGGGACCAAGGACCAGATCTACGACATCGACTTCTGGGTCGACGACAAGAACGGCAAGATGAGCGTCGTGCAGACCAAGGTCCACAAGGTGCCCGAGCTCAAGGACGGCAAGTGGGTGGAAGTGCCGCGTTACGAGTGGAAGGACGTGGGCAGCTCCCACGTCGTCCCGTAAGCTCTGTGACGGCGAGCGGTGACGGCATCCGCCGCGCCCGGCATTGACCTCAGCGCGGCGCCGGCGCTGCGACCACGCCCCAGGGGCTGCCGCCGACGGCGATGCGGCCCTCGACCTCACCTGACTTCAGGTCGATGACCGCGACGTCGCCCGACGGGCCGTTGGCGGTATAGGCCTTGCTGCCGTCGGTGCTCAGCGCCACACCCCACGGGCGCGCTCCCACTTTCGCGACGCTGCGCAGCACGGTACCCGTGTCCGGATCGACTTCCAGCAGCGCGCCGAAGCGTCCCGTGGTGACGTACAGCCGCCGGCCGTCGGTCGAGGCGATACCCATCGGACGCACGACCTTCGGGTCGCCAAGCGAAATGGTCTTCACGACCTGGTGGTCGTCGGTGCCGAAGACCGTGAGCGCGGCGCTGAACTCGTCGGTCACGTAGCCGCGCTTCGCTGCATCTGCGAGGAAGATGGCGCGCGGACGCTTCTGCGTGGGAATCGTGGCGAGCACCTTCATGCGGAGCGCGTCGACCGCGTAAACGTTGTTGGAGGTCTCGCAGGTAACGTAGACGACGCGGTCGTCGGCACTCACCGCCACACCTTCCGGTTCGGATCCGACCGCCACCGTGGCGCGCACTTTGCCGGTGGTGAGGTCGACCGCCGACATCTGTGCTGAGTCCTCGTTGGAGACGTACAGGACCTTGCCGTCGTGCGAGAGCGCAAACGCCTCGGGGTCCGCGCCACTCTGGTAGGTGTTGGTGAGCTTCTGCGCCGCGAGGTCGACGACGCCGATGCCGTCGTAGCGGCGGTCGGGCGGCGGCAGCTTCGACTCGTCCACGTTCGGACCACCCATCGGGTTGCCCGAGAGTGCCACGTACACGCGCTGGTGGTCGGGAGAGACCTGGATGCCACGCGGCCGCTTGCCGACCGCGATGCGTGCGACCACGCTCGTGCTCTGTGGATCGACGATGACGACGTTGCCGCCGGTTTCATCGGAGACGTACAGCCGCTCGCCACCAGCCGCGCTCGGCGCTGCGGCGAGACTCGGCAGCGGCGCATACAGCATCGCCAGCACGAGCGCGGCGGTTCGCAGTCGCCACGTGGCACCGGTCAGCGCTGTCTTGGTCATGGCGGATTCGCGTCCCGTGGATGAGCGCACCAACATAGATGTCGGCGTGCGCATTTCGTTCCCGCACGCCGCGCATTGTACGCCGTGCAGCGGACGACCCCGGGCCGATCCCGGGGTCGCACGGCGCGGCACGCCGGCGCAGCTCGCTCGCGCTGCGGCGGCGCTCAGTAGATGACGACGCTGCGGATCGACTTGCCGGCGTGCATGAGATCGAAGCCGTCGTTGATCTTGTCGAGCGCCATGGTGTGCGTGATGAGCGGATCGATCTGGATCTTCTTGTCCATGTACCAGTCGACGATCTTCGGCACATCGGTGCGCCCGCGCGCGCCGCCGAACGCGGTGCCCTTCCACACCCTTCCCGTGACCAGCTGGAAGGGCCGGGTCTTGATCTCCTGTCCCGCTCCGGCCACACCGATGATCACCGAAACGCCCCAACCGCGGTGGCAGCACTCGAGCGCCTGGCGCATGAGGTTGACATTGCCGACGCACTCGAAGCTGTAGTCGGCGCCGCCGTCCGTGACTGCCACCAGGTGCGCCACCAGGTCACCTTCGACCTCCTTGGGATTCACGAAATGCGTCAGGCCGAACTTCTCCGCGAGCGCCTTGCGCCCCGGGTTGAGGTCGACGCCGACAATCTTGTTGGCCCCGGCCAGGCGCGCGCCCTGTACCACGTTGAGGCCTATGCCGCCCAGACCAAACACCACGACGTTGGCGCCCGGCTCGACCTTCGCGGTGTTGATGACCGCACCGATCCCGGTGGTGACACCGCAGCCGATGTAGCAGACCTTGTCGAAAGGCGCGTCCTCACGGATCTTGGCCACTGCGATCTCGGGCAGCACGGTGAAGTTGGAGAAGGTCGAGCACCCCATGTAGTGGTAGAGCATGTCCTTGCCGAGATGGAAGCGGCTGGTGCCATCGGGCATGACACCCTTGCCCTGCGTGGCACGGATCGCCGTGCACAGGTTGGTTTTGCGCGACAGGCAGCTCTTGCACTGGCGGCACTCGGGTGTATAGAGCGGAATGACATGGTCGCCCTTCTTCACCGAGGTGACCCCGGGACCCACGTCGACCACGATGCCGGCGCCTTCGTGCCCGAGAATCGACGGGAACAGGCCTTCCGGGTCGCCTCCCGAGCGCGTGAACTCGTCGGTGTGGCAGATCCCGGTGGCCTTGAGCTCCACCAGCACCTCGCCGGCCTTCGGGCCGTCCAGATCGACGGTGGCAATTTCGAGTGGCTTGCCGGCGGCGGGGGCAATCGCAGCACGTGTTTTCATGGCTGACAGGTTCCTGATTCGGAAGCGGTTAGGAGTCCGAAGTGAGAGCCCCGCGCTCACGCGCGGGGCGTTGCGAGCACGAGCAATCCTCTACGCGGCCAGCACGCCCTTGGCTTTCGCCGTGTGCGTGGCGATCAGGTCCATCAGGTCCGGCGACAGGCAATCGTAGGGCTCGAGCCCGAGCTCCTTGAGCCGGGCGCGCACCGCCTTCATCTGGTCGGGCTTGGTGCCCGACTCGATGATCGAGGAGACGAAGGCCGCAAAGCGCGGCTCCTCCCAGCCCTGATCCTTCGACAGCTCAGTGTGGAAGAAGTCGAAACCGTGGAACGGATGCTGCTTGTTCTCGATGCGGCCGTACATGTGGACGCCGCAGCCGGTGCATGCGTAGCGCTGGATCGGGGCCTTCTCGTCCACGATCTTCAGCTTGTTACCGTTCGCAGTCACCGAGACTTTGTCGCGCCCGGCGACGCCGACGATGGAGAAGGTCGCGCCTTCGGGCTTCCAGCACTTGGTGCAGCCGCAGGCGTGATTGAATGCCACGTTCGATCCGATGCGCACCGTCACCGGGTTGCTGGTGCACTTGCAGGTGAGCGTGCCGCCGGCGAAGCCGGGCGTGCCCTTCTTGACTCCGTTATCGACCATCGGGTGGATCTTGATTGCCATCTTAGTCCTGCCTCGCCTCTGGGGTGGAACGACTGACTTGAAGAATTCCTGCTGAGGAACTCATTCGGGCGCCTGCGTGCTCACCCCGAGGTGCTGGGTGTGCCGCAGGAGTCCGTGTCGATGAATCTTGCGGTAGATGGTGCGGCGGCTGATGTGCAACCGCGCGGCGGCTGCACTCACGTTCCAGTGGCACGTCTCGAGCATGCGGCGCAGCGCCTCGCGCTCGGCGTCGCTCAACGCGCTCTCGCCCTCGCCTTCCGGCGGCCCGCTCGCCGCTGCCGGGCCCTGCTCCGGTGCGCCCCCTGCCAGCCACTCCTCTTTAAAGTCGGCGAACGTCAGCACATCCGCGCTGCGCAGCGCCAGTATGGTGCGCAGCACGTTGCGCAGCTGGCGCACGTTGCCCGGCCAGGAATGACGTACCAGGCGCTCGAGCAGCGCCGGCTCGATCTGAAGTTGCGCCCCGCCCGTCTCGCTCGCGAGGAGCTTGCCGATCAGCTCGGCGCAGTCGGTGCGCTGGCGCAGCGGCGGCAGCCGCACAGTGATGCCGTTCAGCCGGTAGTACAGGTCCTCGCGGAACTGTCCCTTGGCGATCATGTCGAGCGGGTGGTGCTGCGTCGCGCTGATGACGCGCACATCGACACTCACCACCTTGTTGCCGCCGAGCGGCATCACTTCGCGATCCTCGATCACGTTGAGCAGCCGTGTCTGCAGCGCCACCGGCATGTCGCCGATCTCATCGAGGAACAGCGTGCCGCCGTTGGCCTGCAGTATCCGCCCCATCCCGCCCTCGCGCGTCGCCCCGGTGAAGGCACCAGGCTTGTGGCCGAACAGCTCGCTCTCGATCAGCGTCTCGGGAATCGCGGCGCAGTTCACCGTGACGAAGGGCTTGTCCGCGCGGCTGCTGGCGTTATGGATGGCGCGGGCGCAATAGCCCTTGCCGGTGCCGGTCTCGCCGAGGAGCAGCACGGAGATGTCGCGATCGATGACCCGCCGCAGCACCTCGACGTTGTGCCGCATGGTCGGGTCTGCCGAGTGCAGGCAATCGAGCGAGCCGCGCGTCTCGGCGCTCTCGCCGTCGGTGCGCGGGGCGCTGACGGGCGTGGCGTGAGGCGCGCGCCCACCCTCGACCGGTGCATGCACGGTGGCGAACCAGCGTCGCTGGGTGGGCCTCGCATTCAGCGCTTCGGCGGAATAGCCGCGCTGGGTGGCAAGCCGCATGAGCGTTGCCATGCTGGTATCGAGGATCTGCTCCACGCGCTGCCCGCAGAGCGATTCGTGGTCGCGGTGGCCGAGGAGCTTGAGCGCCGCGCGGTTGGCGCCCTTGATCACGCCCTGATCGTCGAACGCGACCACGCCTTCGCCGGGGGTACTCACGAACTCGGCGCAGCGGTGAAAACGCACTACGTGAAAGTCCCGGCAGGCGCTGAGGAGCGTGCGATTCTCGACGTTCTGCGCCGCCAGCTCGACTAGCGCCAGGGTGTGGCTCTGCGGATTGGTGGAGGCTCCCGAGATGTCGAGTGCCGCCAGCAACTCCCCGCGCATGTCGAAAATAGGTGCCGCTGAGCAGGTGAGCTGCGTGTTCTGCTCGAGGAAATGATCGGTGCGGTGAATCACGACCGGGCGGCCGGCGGTGAGGCAGGTGCCCATGCCGTTGGTGCCCATCTCGCGCTCGCTCCACATGACGCCCTCGCGAAAGCCGCAGCGCCGTGCGGTCGCCTGGAAGCCGGTGTCGCCCAGGTAGCTCAGGATCACTCCGTCGCGATCGGTGAGCATGATGCTGTACTCGGAATGCCTGATGAGCTTGCCGAGCGCTTCCATCTCGATGCGCGCGATTGACAAGAGCACAGCGAGCCGCTCGCGCCGCGCCTGCAGGTCCGCCCGCTCGACGCTGTTGGGGCGCCGGATCTCCTGCGGGTCGAGTGCATAGTTATTGAGACAACGACTCCACGAGGTTCTGACGACGTCCGCGATGGGCTGATCGGTGCCGTGCCGGCGAATCAGATTGCCAATCGGGTCCGCATGACTGTGGGCTTGTGGTCGCGCGCGCAACATAACTAAGGCTCCCCCTCCAACAACCTCAGGTCGGCGGCTAACCACCCTTGCAGCCGAATTTGCACTCCGGCGCGCCGTGGTAGTTCGACCGCACGAAGGCAAGGATGCGCCACAAATCATCGTCCGTCTTCACCACCTGCCCCATCGGCGGCATCGGGCCAACGACGTTTTCCATGCCCTTGCGCGTGTAGCCCTTCTCCTGAAGTGTCTGGGTGCCATAAGCGACCAGCCGGAAGAGCGTATCGTCGTCGCCGCCGTACACCCAGACGTCGTTTGTCAGGGGCGGGCACATGCCCCCGCCCCCGTTGCCACCGTGGCAGCCGTTGCAACCGGACCCGAAGTACAGCGCCTTACCGGACTCCACCACCGCCGCGTCGCTGTCGGCATAGGGATTCTTCAGCTGCCCTTTTGGGGTGGCATCCGCGCGCTCGACGGGGGTCATCGTCTTGCCGCCCTGCGGCGCAGCTTGCGTTCCCGCCTGAGCGCCCGCTGGGGGCTGCTGCGCGTAGAGAAGTGACCTGGCCAGCACGCACAGGCACAGCAGCAGGCTGCCGCCGAACAGGGCTCTTGATTTCCCATGGCTCATGCGACGAATCAGGCCCCAGGACCGGCGGGCGCTTCACCGAGGAGCTTGATCATCTTCTCGTCTCCTTTGGCACGCGCGATCGACAGCGCGGTATCGCCGCGCTCGGTCTGTGCCTTCACGTTGGCCCCGGCGCGCACCAGCAGCGCTGCCATCTCGATGCGGCCGTTGGCGGCCGCCATCATGAGCGCCGTCACGCCGCCGCTGTTGCGCGCGTTGACGTCGGCTCCCTTCTGGATCAGCGCCTTTGCGAGCGGCTGCGCGTCGTTGGCGGCCGCGAGCATCAGCGGCGTATAGGCCGCCTCGCCGATGGGCCGGCCCGGGCTCGCGCCCACCTCGACGAGCGCCAGGGCCGCCTGGTCCTTGCCATACTGCGCGGCGATACCGAGCGGCGTCAGGTTCTGCGTGCTCACCACGTTCGGATCCGCACCGTGCGCGGCGAGCACCTTGACGTCGGCGGCATCGTCGCAATAGGCGGCCGTCATGATCGGCGTCCAGCCGTCGCGGTCGCGCTGGTTGACGTCCGCGCCGCGCGCAATCAGGTACGCCACCATGTCCGGGGATCTCTGTATCAGCGCATGGTGCAGTGGCGTTTCGCCCTGCAGGTCCTGCGCGTTGACGGAGGCATTCTTCTTGTCGAGCAGATAGGCGACGCGCTTTTGGTCGTCCGCCATGACCGCGTTGTTGAGCTCGACGCTGACACTCGACCCGTGGGCGAGCCAATCGTCGACCTGCGCGATGCTCACCGGCGCAGCGCGCGCGGGTGGTGCGGGCGGTGGTGGCGCATACGGCCCGTGCGCCGGCAGGTCCCCGCTGATGATGCAGTCGGCGCACTGCACCAGCGGCACGCCGAAGTCATTGAGTACCGCGCGCAGCGCGTCCCGCTTGTCGCGCATCACCTGCTCGAGCTGCTTCTGCAGCACACGGTTTGCGCGGCGCACCGCGAGTGCCATATCGAACTCGAGCGGTACCGCGTCGTCCATGAGGTTGACCGGCTGGATGGTGAGCGGCTCCTTCTGCACCACCTTGTAGTAACCGGCGAGCGGCCCCCAGGCCGCGGCTATGTCCAGCGTACCGTCGATCACCTGTTGGATCTGGTAGCTCGGTTGATCCTTTGGTGCCAGATCGGCATCGTGGCTCAGGTAATGGACCTGCACGTTGCTGATGCCGTGATTCGACAACGCCTCGCGTATTGCGGAGGTCTCGTAGACGCCGATCTTCAGCTTCTTCAGCCGCGGATCGTCGAGACTCTTGATGTGGAGGTTGCGGTCGCTGCGCGAGACGAACACGAAGGTCGTGCGGTAGAGCGGCGCCGTGACCAGCACGTCGTCGGCGTCGGACGGCATGTCGAGCATCACATCGCACTGATCGGCATCGAGCGTATTGCGTATCAGTCCGCGCTCGACGCTCGGCCGGTAGTCGTAAGTCAGCGTGGTGCCGAGCCCCGCGGCCAGCACTTCGGCCATTTTGTTCTGCAGACCTTCGCCCTTGTTGTTGGACAGGGGCATGTTGCCGGGATCGGCACACACGCGCAGCGCCGCGCGCGCATCGTCGGGCACGGCCAGCAGCGTGACCGCCCCTATGACCAGCGCCGCGCCCAGCGCCGGCCTATTTCGCACCGACCATTCCATTCGCCCGGCTCCTCGATCCGTGCGTTGCCCTCGCCTGGACGAGGGACGCGCCCGGCAGAAATGCCGGGCGCGTCCAGAGCATCCGCTACTACTCTCTGACCGTCCTTCCCTGGCAGTGTTTCATTCACTCACTCTTGCACGGCGAACGTGTAGAGCGTGCCGCCCTGCGGGATCATGCTGAGGTTCGCAGCCTTGGTCATGGCCGTGGCACCGATCGCACCGAACTTATCGTTCAGGTCAAGGCCCGCCGTCACCGGCAGCCCGATCCAGCCACCGATTCCGCTCCACACGGAAACGTACTGCTTGCCGTTGATGCTATAGGTGATCGGGTTACCGATGATCCCCGAGCCGAGCCGCCGCTGCCACAGCACCTTGCCGCTGGCACGATCGACCGCGCGGAAGTCACCGTTGAGGCTGCCGTAGAAGGCAAGCCCGCCGTCCGTCACCAGCGCACCGCCCCAGTTCGGATACGGGTCGGGGATCTCCCATACGGTCTCACCGGTCAGCACGTTGAACTTCTTGAACTTGCCGGTGATGCCGGGCTTCTCCGGGTACATGTACACGTTGGCAAACACGTACACGATGCCCTGCTGCGTATGCGAGCGCTCCTGGGGCTCATCCTCCATGCACCAGTTGTTGGTCGGGCAATACGCGATGCCCGGCTCGCTCGGGTCGATGGCACAGGGCTGCTGGTCCTTGCCGCCCATCGCCGAGGGGCACGCCTGCGTGTTGTCGTGCACCTTGAGCGGCGAGTGCTCGAACACCTTCACCGGCCGGGCGGTCTTCATGTCGACCTTCTCCGCCCAGTTGGTGGTCACGTACTTGTTGGCGCGCAGCAGCGTGCCGTCGGTACGATCGAGCATGTAGGCAAAGCCGTTGCGGTCAAAGTGCATCAGCACCTTGTGTGGCTTGCCGTCGACGGTGAGGTCTTCGAGCATGTTCTCGTTGATGCCGTCGTAGTCCCACTGATCGAACGGCGTCATCTGGTAGACCCATACGACCTCGCCCGTGTCCACCTTGCGCGCGAAGATCGACAGCGACCACTTGTTGTCCCACTTGCCGCTGTTGCAGGCCTCCTGGGTGATCGGGCTCGCGCCGCAGCGGTACTGCGGGCTCCACAGCCCCGGGTTGCCGCTCGAGGCGTACACCAGCTTCAGCTCCGGGTCGTAGCTGTACCAGCCCCACATGGCGCCGCCGCCACGCTTCCACTCATCGCCCGGATAGGTGCTGATGCCGAGGTCGTGGCCGGCGGTACCGTACTCCGGATGCTTCTTGTTGGTGTCCTTGGTCAGGCAGACGTCCTTGTCGGTGCCGTTGTTCCAGCACTCCCACGCCTTGCTGCCGTCCGACAGGTTGAAGGCATCGAAGCGGCCGCGCGCGGCAAACTCGTCGCCGCTGGTGCCGATCAGTACCTTGCCGTCGGCGACGATCGGCGCGGCGGTGAGAGTCTCACCTTTGTCGGGCCAGGCGTCCTTGACGACCCAGGCCTCCTTGCCCGTGACCGCATCCAGCGCCACGACGTAGCCGTCGAGTGTGGCGAATACCAGCTTGCCATCCGCGAACGACATGCCGCGATTCACCGTGTCGCAGCAGGCGCGCGGCACCGCCGACTCGTCGCGGTTGGTGGTCTTCTTGTAGTTCCACACTTCCTTGGGATGATCCGGATCACTCAGGTCGAGCGCCTGGATGATGTTCGGCCAGCCGCTCTCCATGTACATCATCGGCTTGCCGTTCACCGTCACCACCAGCGGCTGGCCCTCGTGGCCGCGCAGCGTGCCGCTCGACTGCGACCACACCATCTGCAAGCGGCCGGCGTTCGAGGTGTTGATGGAATTGAGCTTGCTGTGTCGTGTCAGAGCCGGATCGCCGCCCGGAGCCGCCCACAGATTGGGATCCTTCGAGCGGTCGGTGACCTCGTCACCAATTGCCGCTGCGCAGGCCATCCCGAGTGCCAGCACAGCACCGGCGGCGCACAGAGTTCTATTGCGTTCGAGTCGCATACGCAGTTCTCCTAGACTTCGAGTTGTATCGTTTCGGTGCACAGACGAGCACTGCCGTGGGGCGCGGGGCGCGGATCCGCGGCCATACGCCTTTAGCGGCCAAGCGACCTTCATTTCCTGGTAAACACAAACCCCGGTCTTCCCCTTTGAACTTATAAGAAAATTTGGCCGAGTATCGTAGTCTTGTTCAAACAGGTCTGCAGCAGAACGTGCGCACCGGACGGGGGCGACGACTTCGCCACAAGAGCGTGTGCCACAAATGACACACTGCCTTATGTTCCTCGGCGCCCCGACCGCGCGTCCGGTGCGACGGCCGAGGACCGCTCGCGCGGTTGTCGCGCGAGCGATACCCACTTCCGGCCATCGTCAAGCTGACGCCGACGCCCGCACGCGGGCAGATACCGGCACCCGGGGCGAGGCGGCGGCGAGTGGCCGCCGCCCCCGCGCACCCGCGCAGATTGCGACCGTCGCACCGCGATTGCTCAGAACCCGAGGTACGCACCCACGTTGAACGTGTTGGCGGTGTTGGTGCCGCCGTTCTGCGGGGCGCTCTTCACGTTGCTGTACTCGGCCAATAGCGTCAGGTTCTTGGTCAGCGAGTAGTAGATCCCGCCCGTGACCTTCTGGTTGTAGTCGAGCATGTCCGGGTTGGCGGTCTGGTCGGCCGAATTAGCAAACTTAATGTTGCTCCGCCCGTAATTGACGCCCAGTTTCACATCGCCAAACTTGTAGGTCAGCTGGCCGAAATACCCGTCCGAGGTGCGCGTGTCGCCGAGGCCGAACGCCCCCATGTTGAAAAGCGCCGTCGTGCCAAGGCCTGTCCCGTGATAGTAGTACGCAACCGCTTCGAAGCCCGCCAGATCAAGCTTGGCGAACACATCGACACCGTTGCCGGTGTAGCTGTAGGGCGTGGCCGCGCCGCCGGTGGTTATGGCCGGGAAAACGTAGTCCTGCTGCTGCGTGAGGTACGCCACGGACGCGTAGAACTTGTTGCCCTCGGAGAAGGGCAACGTCCAGGTCACTTTGGCGTGGAATCCCGGTGCCTTCTTCGGTTCCACTGAGGCTCCCGCGGGCTCGGACAGCGAGTTGAGCGGATCGAAGACACCGAGCGTGACGTTGAACCCCGAGAAGTCGGGCGTCGTGTAGTCCATCTGCGCCAGCCAGTCGGTGTAGATGTACCCGAAGCCGATGCCGCCGAGCGTGGTGTTGGAAGGCGCCGCCGAGGCCGCCGAGCCGGGCGCACCGACCCCGGGCAGCGTCATGTCGGCGAGAATCACGTCCGCGCCAAAGAGGCCGATATTGCGGCCGAGCGTGAAGGTTCCCGCGGTCTTCGTGCCAAAGGTCATGTACACCTGGCGGATGTCGAGGCCGGTGCTCCCGAGCGCGGTGTTGGAGGAGCCATTACTGGTCCCGGCCTGCAGGTTGGGACTACCGCCATCGTTGGTCGCGATGCCGGGATAGAGGCCAAGATGTGCCGTCAGGTCGATGCCGGCCTGGGTCGTCGCCACGCCGAAGACGAACGCAGCGGGCAGAAGGCCGTTACCGATGTTGGACACGCTGTTGCTGCCACCTGATGTGCCGACGCAGGTGAGGGCGCCCACGCCACCCGCCCCACTGATTGCGACCGCGCTGCTTGCGCTCTGGCAGCTCGAGTAGATGTAGTCGACGTTCACGTTGCCATCGATCGAGAACGTCCAGTCGCCGTCGGCGGTCTTGAGGTCCACCGCCCCCGCGGGCAGCGCCACTGCGGCCAGGAGCGCGCCGGCAAGCGATGGCCGCAGAAGCTTTTGCATTGCGAATCTGATCTTCATTGCACTACTCCCCACTGGTTGTCGTCGCTTTGCCGCTGTGGCAGCTGCGCTCGCGCAGCACCAAGGCGCAATAGCAAATCATGTGCCAATAGTTGTTGCCTAAAGACAACAAGCCGCTTTCTTGCGGAACAGGAACTTAGGCTAGTCCTGATGCGGCAGGACCGCAACTACTAACCAAAAAGGCTACAGTGTGACTCGAAGAGTGTTGCGAAAACGACGCACTCGCTCGGAAGTGTTGGCCGATTGAGCCCAGCGCTGCGCGAGGACGCGATGTGTGGGCTCAGCCGCCGCGGTGCAGCCAGCGCGCAGCGAGCGGTGGCACCGGCACGAGACTCACGAAGGTCGAGGAGACCAGGCCGCCGAGAATCACGATCGCCATCGGACCCTCGATCTCGTGTCCGGGCTCGCGCGCCTGCAGGGCAACCGGCAGCAATGCTAGCGCGGTGAGCAGCGCCGTGAGCAGCACCGGCGTCAGTCGCTCCTCGGCGCCGCGCAGCGCGGTCGCGAGCCCCCAGGGCGCCCCCTCGATGGTGATCAGATACTCATAGTGAGAGATGAGCAGGATGGTGTTGCGGGCTGCCATGCCAAAGAGCGCCACGAAGCCGACCATCGCACCGAGCGACAGCGTGCCGCCGGTCAGCGCGACGGCCGCGACGCCGCCGATCAGCGTGCTCGGCAGCGCCGCGAGCACGAGCAGCACGTGCCGGCTCTGACCGAATGCGAGCGCGAGCAGCAGCACGATCAGCACCAGTGCAGCGGCCGAATGCCACAGCAGCTCGCGGGCGGCCGCCGCCTGCGCCGGCGCGGTGCCGCCGTAGCGCAGGTACACGTTCGGCGGGAGCCTCACGTGCGCGCCGATCGCCTGCTGTGCCGCGCGCGCGTAGCCCGCCTGGTCGGAGGTCGTCGGGCTCGCGACTACGACCTGGCGGCGCAGCCCGTCCTCGTGCTCGATGAGGCTGCGGGCGGAGACCATGGCGAGGGAAGCGACTGCCGCAAGCGGCACCAGCGCGCCACCGCGACTGCGCAGTTGCAGATCACGGACGTCCTCCGGGGTCGCGCCGGCGCCGGCAATGCGCGCCACCACCGGCACGGTGCGATCGGCCTGGTTCAGCTGCGCGATCACCATGCCGTGATACGCGGCGTTGAGGGTCGCGAGCACGTCCGCGGCCTGCAGCCCGTAGAGGCTCAGCCGCTCGGGCTCGAGGCGCACCTGCAGCTCCGGCTGGCGCGGCGGCACCACGAGCCGCACCGTGCCGCTCTGCGGCCACTGTCTCAGCAGCGCGGCGATCTCCCCCGCCACCTGATCATCGACGTCCAGATCCGGGCCAAACACGCTGACAAAGAATGGCGCCACCTCGCCGGAGAGCGTCTCGCCGATGCGCTCGGCGAGCACCGAGTAGATCTCGACCAGTTGGTTGGGGAACTGATCGAACACCGCGCGCACTCGCGCCTCCAGCTGCTCGGTGGTGAGCGTGCGCGCCGGGTCGAGTTGGATCTCGAACTCGCTCTTGTTGGGCGCATCCGGATCCTGGCCGTTCTCGGCGCGGCCGATCTGCTCGGCGACGCTGCGCACGCCGCCGATTGCCGCGAGCCGCTCGGCGATACGCTCGCCGACCCGCGAGGTCTCGAGCAGCGAGATACCCGGACGGAGCGCTGCGTGCGCGATCAGGTAGTTCTCGCGGAAGTCGGGCAGCAGCCGCGCGCCGAGCACCGGCAGCAGTGCGAGACCGGCGGCGCCGCTCAGCAGGATGGCCGCCAGCACGGCGGGCGCGCGCGGCGCGAGGGCGCGGATCGTCGCCTGCTGCCAGCGCTTGAGTGAGCGCAGCCATTGCGGCTCCGCGCGCGGCCGGTAGCGCTGCATGAGCAACGCGCACAACGCAGGCGTTGCGCTCATGGCCACCAGCAGCGACAGCGCGACCGCCAGCAGGAACGCCGTGGCGAGCGGGCGAAAGAACGCGCCCTGCAAACCCGACAGCATGAGAATCGGCAGGAATGCCACCGCCACCGCCGCGGTGGCGTAGAACACCGGTCGCCGTACTTCGAGCGAGGCCTCGAGGAGCAGCGCGCTCAGCTTCGTGCCGGGCGCCGCGCCGCGCCGGCGCCGGGTGACGTTCTCGACGTCGATGACCGCATCGTCGACCACGAC
>Ga0187783_10000582_pt1 | contig 26670 bp, 22 predicted proteins | sample 1015_SJ02_MP02_2_FD_132471 | JGI IMG/M metagenome (GOLD analysis project Ga0187783, IMG submission 132471) | Tropical peat soil microbial communities from peatlands in Department of Meta, Colombia - 1015_SJ02_MP02_20_MG | ecosystem: Environmental > Terrestrial > Soil > Wetlands > Peat | place...
CAGCGGACTCGCACCACGGAGGAAAGCCTGTACATCCCTGGCGAGGCTGACCCGGTAACGGCCGGCTAGCCAGCCCGCTGATCGAAACTCGAGCTGGGGATCCCCCGCCACTCCGTGTCGGTCGGCCTCGCCTGGCGGATGTTCCGATCGGCAGTCTCGGAGCCGGGAATCAGCCGCCAGGCGATGACCTGGCCAGCCCGGATCGACGGTGCTCCGAACAGCGTGGTCAGGTAGCGGCCGAGCAACGAGCCTGCTCGCGTGACAGCGACGACGGCGGCCGGCCGCCAGTACTTCAGGTCCTGCTCGACCTGGGCTTTGGCCGGGACGGGGCCAGGACGGTTGCCGAGCCAGAGCCGGTCTAGGTACATCGCGGTGGGCAGCAGGCCGAGGCCGTCCAGGGTCGCGTGCCCGGTCTGATTAGGACCCTGGAAGTAACCGCCTATCAGGCTCGACGGGTTGCCGGTGTCGGCCTGCCAGCGCATCGGCGCGGTCAAGAGACCGTAGGGCACGGGCACGGTCAGCACCGGCGCGCCCGCAGGAAGGCGCAGCGCGGCGAACGCCGCCTGCCAGCCGGCCGGTAGCGCCGGCACCGACGCGGCGGGCAGTGGCAACGGCGTGAGCGGCAGCACCGCAGCGACCGTAACCAGCCAGAGCGCGGCAATCGGCCACTTCCGGCCCGCACTCCTGGCCTTGGTGGCGAGCGCATCGATCCCGAAGCCAATCATCGCCGCGGCAAATCCGTCGGCCAAGATCGGGAACCGGTCCGGCAGCCCGTTCCCGAGCAGGGGCAGTCGAGCCAGCCAGCCCCAGGGCAGGCTGACGGTGACGGTTGTCCCTGGGATCAGCCCGCGAGGACCAAACGACAGGATTTCCAGGAGCGTGAACACGATCGCGCACGACGCCACAACGACGTGCCGGCGGCAGACGACAGCCAGCACGATAAGCGCGGCGAGCAACGGCCAGCCGAGATAGGCCAGGTATTCGGGCGCGCCGTAGGAGAATCGTGCCGCCGTCGCCGCGCTGCTGGCGGTATGGAACAGCAGGTACCGGGATGGGGTCACGAAGACCGCGTCGGAATTGTGGTAGGCGCTCAGCGGGAAGACGCGGCCGTGCTGGACCAGCGGGCCGAACAACTGGACCCAGAGCGCGTACCCGGCGAGTACCAGAAAAGTGCAGCTGGCCACGCCCACGCGGCCGAGCACCGTCAGCGCCCGGTCACGGGCAAGCCGGGGCTCTCCGAGCGCGAGCGCGGCGAGCAGCAGCACCACGGCCACCGCTGTGTCGGCGAGGAGCTCTTCGGAGATGAAGATCTGCGCCGCGCACAGCGCCCCCAGCCACATTGAGTCGGTCAGCCAGGCATCACCGCGGCCGGTTGCCAGTCGCAGCACCCGGTCGATTATGAGCGGGGGCAGCACCGCGAACTGGAGGTTGTAGTGCCCGATCGCTGACTGCAGCAGGGCCGGCGAGAACCCGTACACCGCGCCGGCCAGCCCGGCGGCCGCCGCGCTGACGCCCCACCTCCGCAGCACGTAGAACAGGGCCGCGGCCGAGCCCGCGAACCCGAGCGTGGTCATCAGCGTGAGGCTGACCTGCGGGCCGAACGCCAGCGTAATCGGCGCGAGCAGCACCCCCGGCAGCAGCATGAAGGTGTTCCACATCACGTTCACGCCCTGCGGGGCGTTCAGCGCTGTGGTCGTCAGGGCGGGCAGCCGACCGTGTGCCACCGCGGTCGCCGCATAACGCATAAACCAGGCGAAGAGATTCGCGTCCTGAGCGTTTCCGGCCACCGCGTGGGACGCCGGGTCGGCCCACAGGCGCCACGTCACGAGCACCGCGCCGGCCAGGTAGCCGGCCGCTACGGCGAGCCCAGGATTGACCCTGATCCGCCGCACGTCGCCCCCTAACCGAAGCAGCACACATGCTGCCGCGCACACCCTAGGTTGCCGGGAGCCTCGATGTGGCTGAATTCGCAGAGACGACCAGATCGGACGAAGCGCCGCTAGCTACGCAGGAACGTCACCGGTTCCTCGACACCGCTCCAGAGCACGGTGTGCTGGGCTGGGGTCGACCGGGCGACGACCCTGCCGCCCCGCAGCACTAGCGTCCGCGGCGCCACCAGCCGCAGCGCGTCCGCCTCCGTGGGCGCGTCGAACACCACCAGGTCGGCCGGTCCGCCGACCCGCAGCCCGTAGTCCGGCACCCCGAGCGCGGCCGCCGGGTTCACGGTGATCATCTCGATCAGGCGACGCAGCTCCGCGTCACCGGACAGCTGGCCGAAGTGCGCCAGCACGAACGCGGCCTGCAGCGGGTCGCCGTAGCCCAGCGGGTACCACGGGTCCATCACCGAGTCGTGCCCGATGCACACGTTGACGCCTGCGGCCTGCAGCTCCTTGATCCGGGTGTGGCCGCGGCGGACAGGGCCGGTGTCGAACCGGCCCTGCAGCACCGAGTTGTCCAGCGGGTTGGTCACCATGTGCAGGCCGGACCTGGCGATGTTGCGGATAAGCCGGTAGGCGTAGGCGTTGTTGTAGGAGTGCATCGCCGTGGTGTGGCTCGCCGTGACCCGGCCGGACATCCCGCGCTTGATCGTCTCCGCGGCCATGACCTCGACGAAGCGGGAGTGGTCGTCGTCGGTCTCATCGCAGTGAATGTCGACGGCCAGCCCATGCTCCTCCGCCAGGGCCATGGCGAACCGGACCGACTCCACCCCGTCCTCGCGGGTGAGCTCGTAGTGCGGAATCCCGCCAACCACGTCCGCGCCGAGCTCGACAGCCTTGCGCATCAGGTCGGCGCCGCCATCGAAGCCGAAGATGCCCTGCTGCGGGAAGGCGACTAGCTGCAGGTCGATGACGCCGCGCACCTCCGCACGCAGGTCCACGAGCGCGTGCAGGGCGCGCAGCTGCGGATCGCACACGTCGACGTGACTTCGGACGTGCTGAACGCCGCAGGCGAGCTGCCACCGCAACACCTGCCGCACCCTGGCCTGCACGTCGTGGTAGCTCAGGTCGGCGACGCGATCCGCCCACACGGCGATGCCTTCGAACAGCGAGCCGGACATATTCGGCCGCGGCTGCCCGACCGTGAGCACGGCGTCCAGGTGAATGTGGGGCTCTACCAGCGGCGGCGTGACGAGCCGGCCGTCGAGGTCGATGGTCTCGGGAGCGCTGTCGGCGGGTCCGACCGCAACGAACCGCCCGTCGCGGATGCCAAGATCGGTGAGCGTCTGGGTACCCGCAAGCCGGGCATTGCGCAGGATCATGTCGGGCACCGGGCCATCATCTCGCGGCGACTAGTCGGTGACCAGGGTTGCGATACGGCCTCGCCGGCCAGCACACCACGGACTGCAGCAACGTAGGCCGTCGGCGCGACCCGTGAGCACCGAACCACGACAGCCAGTTCGTGCAAAGACCGCGTGAAGATCGCGGGCGTCGCCGTTAAGAACGTATCAAGATCACTGGATATTGGCCGGTCAGGACCGAGGCTGGAGACGTGAGCGATCCGGCCGCCACGGGACGGCGCCGACGAGGTCTGTCCGCACCGCTGGCGCTGCCCGCCGGTTTCGGGGCGCTGCTCGTGGTCGGGGCGGTGGCCGCCGGCACCGACGGCGGCCTATCGGCCGGCTGGGTCCTGGTCCTCGTCGCCGTCATTGTCACGATCGGCTCGATGGTGAGCGAGCCCCCGGTCGCTCCGGTCCTCGGTGTCATCGGCTGGCTGACCGTCATTGGCTTCTCCCACCCGCCATACGCGCAACTGCAGCCGACATCGCGGCTGGCCGGCCTGGCTGCACTGGTGCTTGGCGGCTGTACCGTCGGGGGGATCGTCATCGGCGTGGTGGTGCGTGGCGTCGCGGCATCGGTCACACTGTGGATTGTGGAAGTACCCGGTCAGCCCGACAGCGGTCAGCCCAGCAGCTCGCCGGTGTCGCCCGTCCGGTCTCGGCGGCTGGCGTACCTGACCGGCGGCATCGGCGTCCGCCGGGTGGTACTGGCCGGCGCGCTGCTCGCCGGCGGTCTGCCGCTGCTCACGCTCGCGCTTTCGGGTCTCCACCTCGACCTCGGTGACGATCTGCTGATCTACCTGGCGGCCGTGGTGGCGGTGGCGGTGATCGGGGGATTCTGGCCCGCCGTACTCGCCGCGATCGCAGCCAGCCTGCTGGTGAACTGGTACTTCACCCCACCGGTGCACACACTAACCATCGCCGACGGCAAGAGCCTGCTCGCGCTGCTGCTGTTTGTCACGGTCGCGGTCACGGTCAGCAGCGTGGTTCATCTGGCCGCGCTGCGGGCGCGGCAGGCTGCGCGCAGCACCGAGGAGGCGGAGGACCTGCTGGCCCTGGCGCAGACGGTTCTCGGCGGCCTCGACACTCCGGCGGCGGTGCTCGAGCACCTCACTACCAGCCGCGGCGGCCGTGCGACGCTGCTCGAGCGCTCCGGCGAGGCGTGGGTGCGGGTCGCCGGCAGCGACCTGGAGCCAGGGGACGGGCCTGTGCAGCGCGCCGCGGTCCGACCGGACCTGATGCTTGAGGCATCTGGCCAGCACCGACCTATGTCACCCAGGCTGCTCACCGGCCTCACGACGCAACTCGCCGCCGCCCTGGACAGGGACCGGCTCCGAACGCAGGCTGCACAGGCAGAAGCGCTGGCCGAGGGCAACCGCATGCGTACGGCGCTGCTCGCGGCTGTCAGCCACGACCTGCGGACCCCGCTGGCGTCGATCAAGGCGAGTGTCAGCACACTGCGCCAGACCGACGTGGAGTGGACGGAGAGCGACGAGGCAGCGTTGCTGGCCACGATCGAGGCGTCGGCCGACCGGCTGGACGCCTTGATCGGCAACCTGCTGGACATGAGCCGACTCACCACAGGCTCGCTGCAGCCCTTCTTGCGACCGACCGCCATCGATGAGGTCGCGCCGATAGCGCTGCGCGGCCTAGACGGTGCCGGGCCAGACGGAGGAACCCAGCTAGAGCTGGCGGTCCCGGATGAGCTGCCACTGGTGCTGACCGACCCGGGGCTGCTCGAGCGCGTGCTTGCCAACCTGTTCGCCAACGCGCTTGCCTACTCCCCGCCTGGTCAGCGCCCTGGGCTGCGCGCGAGCCGGGTCGGTGACAGTGTCCTGCTTGAAGTGATCGACCATGGTGCCGGCGTCCCCGACGACCTGAAGCCAGTTATGTTCGAGCCGTTCCAGCGACTCGATGGCCGCGGAGCGGACCGCTCGGGCGTGACTGGCGTCGGGCTCGGCCTGGCTGTGGTCAAGGGCTTCCTGGACACCATGGGTGGCACGGTCGTGGCGGCCGACACTCCGGGGGGCGGGCTGACCATGCGCGTGACCTTGCCGTGCGCGGCGGCTGCCGCCAGCGTGACCGCATGAGAGCGGCCCGGGCAACACGGTCATGACGAGAGTCCTGGTCATTGACGACGAGGCCCCTATCCTCCGAGCACTGAAGATCAACCTCACGGCCCGCAAGTACGAGGTGAGCACCGCGGCCGACGGCGCCTCAGGGCTGGCCGCCATGGCGCGCGAGCGCCCGGACGTGCTGATCCTCGACCTAGGACTGCCCGATATGGACGGCACCGAGGTGATCCGGGGCGTGCGCGGCTGGACCTCGACGCCCATCATCGTGCTGTCCGCATGGGGGCAGGAGACTCAGAAGGTAGCCGCGCTCGACGCGGGCGCAGACGACTACGTGACCAAGCCATTCGGTATGGACGAGCTGCTGGCACGGCTGCGTGCAGCCGTTCGCCGCGCGTCGCCGGCGCCAGACGAGCCGGTTGTTACCACCGGAGACCTCACCGTCGACCTAGCCCGGAAGAGAGTTACGAAGGCAGGCTCGGACGTGCGACTAACGCCGACCGAGTGGCAGCTGCTGGAGGTGCTGGTACGTAATCGCGACCGGCTGGTGACGCAACGGCAGCTGCTGCACGAGGTCTGGGGACCCGGTTACCAGACCGAGGCCGGCTACCTACGGGTGTATGTCGCCAACCTGCGCCGCAAGCTGGAGCCGGACCCGTCGGCGCCGCGCTATCTGCTAACCGAGCCCGGCATGGGCTACCGGTTCCGCCCCTAGCTGCTGCGGTCAGCGTTCCCCGCCAGTGACGGGCTGCAGCTCGTAGGCCGGGTTGTAGATGACCCGCTCACCTTTCAGGCTTGCCATCCGGCCGCGAACGATGAGCTTGCGTCCAGGCTCGATGCCCGGTATTTCCCGACGGCCGAGCCACACCAGCAGCACCCGGCCGGTGCCGTCCCACATCTCGGCTTCCATCGTCAGGGTGCTCCCGCTCGGCCGCAGGGTGACCGCACGCAGCGTCCCGGCGACATTCACGACATCCCGGTGGCCGCTGTCGGCGATCGGCATCGTCTGCCTGCCACGGTCGGCGGGCAGCGCGCTGATCTGCTGCCGCACCTCGGCCGCGTGCAGTGCCTCCCGGCTGGCGAGCAGTCGCGGCATTGCGAGCGGGTCAGATGTCGGCTTGGCACGCACCGCCGAAGCGAGCTGATACGGGACGCTTGCCACGACGACGCCGCGCTCCAGCAGCAGCCGTGTCTTGAGCCGCAAGGCGCTCTGATTGTGCAGCGCCTGCTCCCACCAGTGGCCGACCACGTACTCGGGGATGTACACCGTGACGATGTCGCGCGGGCTCTCCCGGCGCAGCCCGCGCACATACTCGATGATCGGCCGGGTGACCTCCCGGTACGGAGACGAGATAACGGTCAGCGGCATCGGCATCGCGGCCATTTCCCACTCGGTCCGCAGCCGGGTGGTCTCGGCGTCGTCTACCTTGACGGTGACTGCCTCCAGTCGCGCGGGCCTGGTGGCTCTGGCGTAGGCAAGCGCCCGCAGCGTCGGCAGATGCAGCTTGGACACCAGCACGATCGCGATGTTGCTGGCTGGCAGCGTGAGCCCGGTGACCTGTTGGGGTGTCAGTTCCTCGGCCACGGCGGCGTAGTGGCGGCGAATGCCGTTCATGGTGAACCAGATCACGACCATGGCCGCAACGGCGATCCACGCGCCGTCCAGGAATTTGCTGATCACGACGATGACCAGTACCGCGCCGGTCACGCACGCGCCGATCGTGTTGATCGCACGCGACCTGATCATCCGCAGCCGCGCCTGCGCCTCGGTGGTCTTCCGCAGCAGGCGGTTCCAGTGCCGGATCATGCCTGTCTGGCTGCAGGTGAATGACACGAATACGCCGACGATGTAGAGCTGGATGAGCCGGGTGGGCGAGGCGTGGAAGGCGACGATCAGCACGATCGCGAACCCGGACAGGAGCAGGATGCCGTTGCTGAAGGCCAGCCGGTCACCCCGGGTGTGCAACTGGCGCGGCAGATAGCCGTCCCTGGCGAGGATGGAGGCCAGGACGGGGAACCCGTTAAATGCTGTATTGGCCGCCAGCACCAGGATGAGCGCCGTGAATAGCTGCAGCAGGTAGAACAACGGCGAAGAGTAGCCGAAGACCGCGCGCCCCACTTGCGCGATCACCGTTGGCTCTACATAACCGCGCGGCGTGCCGATCAGCGTGCCGACGTGCACGTGGCTCACCAGGGCCAGCGCGGTGACGCCGCCGAACATTATGACCGCGATGGCGCCCAGCATCGCCAGGGTGCTTGCCGCGTTCTTGCTCTTCGGCGGCCGGAACGACGGCACGCCGTTACTGATCGCCTCGACGCCGGTGAGCGCCGTGCAGCCGGAGGAAAACGCCCGCAGTACCAGGAACACCAGCGCCAGCCCGGCGAACTCGCCGCTGGACTTGATCGCGTACCCGGCCGTCTCGGCACGCAACTGGTGACCGGTCGCCAGCCGGATCCCACCCCAGACGATCATCAGCAGCACGACGCCGATGAAGCAGTAGGTCGGGATGGCGAACCCGGTACCCGACTCGCGCACGCCGCGCAGGTTCATGATGGCGATCGCGGCGACCACGAGGGCGGCGATGAGGGTGAGGTGCGAGTTGAGGGCCGGGAACGCCGACGCCAGGTTGGCCATCCCGGATGACACCGACACGGCCACCGTCAGGGTGTAGTCGACCATCAGCGCACTGGCGACGGTCATGCCCACCTTGGCGCTGAAGTTCGTCGTCGTGACCTCGTAGTCGCCGCCGCCCGACGGGTAAGCGTGCACGTTCTGCCGGTAGGACGCCACGACGACGAGCATGAGCAGGGCAACGGCGACCGCCACCCACGGCGCGTAGCCGATGAACGCGAGACCGCCGGCCGCCAGGACGAGCAGGATCTCCTGCGTCGCATAGGCGACCGAGGAGAGCGCGTCGCTGGCGAAGACGGGCAGCGCGATCTTCTTTGGCAGCAGCGTGTGCCCGAGCCGTTCGCTATGCACCGGCTTGCCGACCAGCAGCCGCTTCGCCGTCTGGAATGCCAACGCCACGAACGTGATGCTAGGGGACCATGCGGCAGCCGCCTAGTAGCTAGCAACCAGCTGTGCGCCGACAGCGCTTCCGTCAGCGGCGGCAGATCAGCAGTACACCGCGCTTGGTGACGGTAAGCGGCGCCGCGAATCCGGCCGCGGCCGCCGCTGCCTGCGCCGCGGGCACCCAGCGAGCGACGAGATAGTCGTGGATGGCAATCTGATCTGCGAGCGTGACCAGCGGCCCGTTCCACCACTCGGACTGGACGTGCCCGAACACCCCGCTGGCGAGCGTGGCGGCGTCCTCGGCGTCGAACGTGGATGGGCCTGGCCGCCACGCGGCAGGGCAAGCGCGTCCGCCCGGACTGCTGGGCGCGGGTGACCGGCCAGCAGCACGGCCGAGCGGTCGAAACCGACCAGACGCGCCGGCAATCACCAGGTCAGACCGCTCGGGCAGCAGTTCCCAGATCCTGGTGTGCAGCGGCGTGACGCCCGGATTCAGCGCCACGCCGGTAACCTGCACGCCCAGCCGGTACCTGGCCGGGTTCGCGTCGTAGTCATAGGGCATCGCCACCGCGGCTCCTCGTCAGCCGGGCTGGCCAAGCGCGAGCCGAATCGCCCCCGCGCTCGCCAGCGCGGCCGCCTCCGGCGGTGCCGGGTCGGCCCGGCCGGTGAGCAGCGCGATCAGGGCGGCGCGGCCGCAGCCGAGTTCAGCGCACAGTCGGGCCGCGTTCCCCGCGGGCAGCAGCAGCTCCGCCAGCACGGCCGCGGCCGCACCGGTGAGCCACGGCGGCCGGTCCAGCGCGATCGCGAGGTCGAGCCCGTGCAGACCCAGCTCGACGACCCTGGTGCGAGCGAAGTCGGTCAGCAGCATCCAGTCGCCGTGCCGAGTCCGGATGATTCGGTCGGCCGGCGCCTCGGTCAGCAGCCTGACGGATTCCGCGCAGGCGCGCGTCAGCTCGGTGCGGATGGCGTCCGGCTCGCCTAGCCGCCGGGCGAGGATCTGCGCCGCGTCGATGCGGTCCGCGTTGACGACCGACGAGAACCGCTCGTCCGCGCGGTAGTACCCGACGGTCGTGATCAGCGAGCCGGCCGGGTCACCGGGCCCGCGTAGGGCCGGAGCGATCCGGCGCGCTCCGATGATTACATGACAGGTCAGCTCGCCGGCCGTCCACGGCGGGCACGGGCTCGCGCGGTCGAGGTCGGAGGCGGTCAGCCCGGCGAGGACGGCGCAAAGCGCAGCGGCCTCCGCAGCGAGAGCGGCTGCGATCTCGTTGGCGGGCATATCAGCACAATACGACGGCTGATCCGCAGGGCGACTCGTGCTCAGCGCAGATCAGGTGAAACGATGCGCGGGTGAGGCTGTCGCGGCGACGGCCGCCGGCCCGTCCGCCAGCGGCCCCGGTTGGGCTCGCCCCGCCGGGCGCGCTCGTGGCGTCGGCCGGGGTGCCGCCAGCCCGCCCGGCGGCCCAGACTGCCGCCCTCGTGGTCGAAGATCAGCTCGAGCCGCGTATCAGGATGCCGACCGACCTGCTGCGCTGCTTTACCTCCATCCTGGAGGTGGCGCTCCTTATCGGGCTCGCGCTGCTGTTCACCAACACGGCCACCGGGTTTGAGCGCGATGTAAGCCAGCACGTGCCCAGGGCTCTGGTGGCGCCGCTGCACACGCTCGCGTTTATCGCGCTGCTCGTCCTGCCCATTGCGCTAGCGATCCGGCAGGTCGTCATCGGCCAGGTCCGCCAGTTCATCGAGGCAGTGGTGATCGGGCTGATCGCGGCGGGAGTGGCGACCAGCTGCGCGGAGCTTCTCCGGCTGTCGTCGCTGCACGACCTCTATCGCGCGCTGGTCAGGTTCCCCAACATGACCGGGGTGACGGCGTTCGATCCCTATCTTGCCGCGTTGGCTGCGTACCTGACCGTGATCGGGTTGTCGGGCCGGGGCCGGTGGCGGACCTGGTTCGCGGTGGCGATCACCTTTTACTGCCTGACCAGCGTGGCGCTCGCGCACGACACCTCGACGGTGCTGTCCCTGCTGATCACGCTCGCGCTCGGGGCAGCCGTCGGGAGCGGGCTGCGGTACGTGACCGGAACCACGTCGGAGCGGCCGCCCGCGGCCGAGATCGCCGCGGCGCTGAGCCTGACCGTCGGCCGCATCGTCGAGATCCGCCGCGTTCCGGACAGCCGGACCGAGAGCCGCCGGTACACCGCCAAAGCCGGGGACGGTGAGTGGCTGGACGTGACCGTATTCGACCGAGACCAGCAGGCGGCGGATTTTCTCTACCGTCTGTACCGGCGGCTGCGGCTCACCAGCCAGGCATCCCGCAGCGTGCCCGTGACCGTGAGCCGAGCGGTCGAGCGCCGCGCGCTGATGACGTACGCGGTCGAGGACGCGGGCGTGCCGACCCCGAAGCTGCTCGCGGCGCTGCGGGTCGGTCCCGAGGCGGCGGCCATCGCCACCCGGCACTGCCAGGGGACCACGCTCGCCGATCTGCCACACCCGTCGTCCGACGAACTGCTCGGCCGCACCTGGGATGCCGTCCTGAAGCTGCACAAGCACCGGGTCACGCATCGCGCGCTGACCGCCGACCACATCCTGGTCACCGATAGCCAGCGCAACGGCACGGTGCTGCTGGATCCCGGCGACGGTGACGTGGCGGCAAGCGACCTCCAGATCCGGCTGGACCTGGCCCAGCTCACGGCCACGACCGCGCTGCTGATGGGACCCGAGCGGGCCTCGTCGCTGGCCAGGCAGAAGCTCGGCCAGGCCGCTGCGACCAGTCTGGTGCCGCTGCTTCAGCCGGTGCTGCTGCACCGGTCGACCCGAGCGACCCTGCGGCGCCGTAAGGATGTCCTGCCCGCGCTGCGGAAGGGACTGACCGGCACCGCGCCCGAGCCTGGCCCGGAGCTCGAGCAGCTGGAGCGGATCAAGCCGCGCGCCGTCGTGACGCTGGTGGCCCTCGTGATCGCTGGCTACCTCGTCATCGGCCAGCTCGAACGGCGGAACTTCGTCCCGGTGCTGCGTCATTCCGACTGGCGCTGGGTCGTTGTGGGACTGGTGTTGTCTGCGCTCACGTACGTGGGTGCGTCCTGGTCGCTATCGGGCTTCGTGCTGGAGAAGCTGCGGTTCGCACGGACCCTCCTGGCCCAGCTCGCCGGGTCGTTTGTGACGCTGGTCGCGCCGGCCGCGGTCGGCGGAGTAGCGCTCAACATCCGCTACCTGCACAAGGCGAAGGTCGCCCCGGCCGACGCCGCCTCGAGCGTTGCCGTCTCGCAGGTCATCGCCTTCGGTGTGCACATGACCCTGCTGATCATCTTCATCGCGATCACCGGCGGCACGCATCAGGCGCCGTTCCGCCCGCCCGCGTGGGCATACTTCGCGCTGGCCGCGATCGCCGCCGTGGCGCTCGGTGTGCTGGCCGTGCCGGCCGGCCGCAGGCTGGTCCGGTCCCGGCTGGCCCCCGCACTCAGCCAGGTCATCCCGCGGCTGCTCGACGTTGCGCAGCGGCCTGCCAAGCTGGCCGAGGGCGTCGGCGGCGCGCTGCTTGTCACCCTCGGCTACATCCTCTGCCTCGAAGTCTCGGTGCTGGCGGTCGGCGCACACGCCGCGTTCTTCGCGGTCGGGGTGGTCTTCCTGACCGGCCAGGCCATCGGGTCGGTCGTGCCCACGCCCGGCGGCCTGGGCGCCATCGAGATCGCGCTGTCCGGCGCGCTGACCACGATCGCGCACGTGCCGGTTGCATTCGCGCTGAGCGCCGTGCTGCTATTCCGGCTGCTGACGTTCTGGCTGCCGATTCCGTTCGGCTATGTGGCGATCAAGTACCTGCAGCGGCAGGACGCGCTGTGAGCTGAGCGGTCGGCGCTGTGGCCGCGAACTTGGCTGCCGCCCGCCGGGAGGCCCGCAGACACCCGGCGCCACTCCGGGTGAGACTGGGGATCGGGATCGCTGCCTGCGAGGGCTGGTTGCAGCGGAGCGGTGGCGGCGAGCTAGCGGGCCGGCTCGAGGAGGCTGCCAGTGCTGTCGCGGGAAGACAACGAGATCCTGACGCGAGTCGGACCCGGCACGCTCATGGGCGATCTGCTGCGCCGCTACTGGATTCCGGCGTGCCTCAGCTCCGAGATCGATGAACCGGACGGGCCGCCGGCCAGGGTCCGGCTGCTCGGCGAGGATCTGGTGGCGTTCCGCGACTCGGCCGGCGACATCGGCCTGATCGAGGAGCAGTGCCCGCACCGCGGCGCCTCGCTGTTCTACGGCCGAAACGAGGAGCAGGGGCTGCGCTGCACCTACCACGGCTGGAAGTTTGACGTGCACGGGCAGTGCGTCGACCAGCGCAGCGAGTTGCACCCGTTCGCGTACCGAATCAAGATCACGTCATATCCGGTGCACGAGTCCGGGGGGATGGTCTGGGCCTACCTGGGACCCGCGGAGACCATGACCCCGTTCCGCGACTTCGGCACCGAGAGCCTGCCCGCGGAGCACGTCGCGGCGGCCAAGGAAATCATCTACTGCAACTGGGTGCAGTCGATGGACGGTGACGTGGACACCGCGCACATCTCTAACCTGCACCAGTTCGACGCCATCGACGACGTGCCCGACGACGGCACCGACGAGCCCGGTTACCCGTCCGGCTACATGTCGATGAGGTTCTGGCGGCACGACCCGCGCGCCCTTATTGAGGTCGATGACACCTGGCACGGGTTCCGCTACGCCGGGATCCGCGACACCCCGAACGGGTACCGGCACGCGCGGATCACCGCGTACATCTTCCCGGCCAGCAACATCATCGCCCAGATCCCGTTCAGCACCCGGCAGATCTTCGTCGTGCCGGCCGACGACTACACCACCTACCGGTACAACTTCACGACCCAGCCGCCGGCCAATCCGCGCGGCCTCGGCGGCGCGCCGTTCTTCAGCTACGAGAAGTACCCGTTCGAGATGATGCCCCGGCAAGGCATCGTGCCCCGCCACTACACCCGCGACAACGACTACCTGATCGACCGGGTGGCGCAGAAGGGCACCTCCTACAGCGGCATCAGGGACTTCCGCAGCCAGGATGCCATGGCGACCGAGACGGCCGGCCCGATCTATGACCGCACCCGCGAGCACCTCGGCAGCACCGACGTCGCCGTGATCAGGATGCACCGGCTGCTGCTGCGGGCAGCCAAGGGGGTGGCGGCGGGCGGGGTGCCGCCAGCCCTCGGCGGTAGCGGCGACTTCCGCAGCATCCGCGGCGCCGAGAAGGTCCTGGCCGACGGCGAGGACTGGCGCGTGCTCGGCACCAACGACGACCCCATCGTCCGGGAGGCGGTGCAGGGGCTCCCCGACATCGTGGCGGTGGCCGACGGGGCGCACTGAGCCGGACGAATCGCAGGCTCAGCCAAGGCGGGCGACCGCGAGGGCGGCAGCGAACAGTACGACGCTCCACGACATCGCGCGCAATGCCCGCTCGAGCGGTTCGAGCAGCCGGTCGGCGTCCAGGGTCAGCGCGTCACCGTCAGCGAGCGTGATCCGCCCGGTGACGCTCGTCGAGCGGCGGCGCACCAGGCGGGCGGGCGTGCTGAGGCTGCGCTGAGCAGCCGACAGCCCGAACGCGGCCGCGCCAGCGAGCACCGAGCCCGCCGACAGTGCGCCGGTCTGCGCTACATACGACGTCAGCAGCGGGAACGCGCCCCATGCGGCGGCGAAGCCCGCGTCGGTGTGCACGATCCCGCCGAACAGTTCGGCGTTGTAGGCGACGACCAGCAGCGGACCCACCACCAGGAACGGAATCAGGACCCAGCCCACGCGCAGCACGCCGACGACACCGATGGCGATGGCGCCGGCCAGCCCCACGGCTGCGACCGCGACCAGCACCGGGCCGGGTATCTGGGTGCGCAGCGGACGGCCGTGGAACTCGTCCAGGGCGTGCGCGGACAGCCCGACCGCGAGGAAGAACGCGATCAGGGCGGCGACCAGCGGCTGCAGCTTCACCTGCGGGGCTAAAGCCGCGCCGATCACCACGTAGGACAGATGCCAGGCGGTGTAAGGCGGGTGCAACAGTGTCCACCAGTCACGCAGTCGGCCGGGGCCCGCGGCGTAGTACGCAGGCCGCGCCGTGCTCGCGGCTTGCGCCGCAGCGAGGCCGGCGCCTGGCGACGGCTCGGCGTCGGGGCCGGGCACGCCAGCCGCAGGCAGCTCACCCACCCGCTCGGGTTCCCCACATGACCAGTCCGCCGCCGAGGCTCATCACGGTGTAGCCGACATCCTGCAGGCCAGCCTGCTCCCAGGCGCGCACGGTCCAGTCGATCGGATAGCGGCGGTAGTGCCGGGAAATGCTCGGCCCGAGGAAGCGGCCGACCGCATACCACTGCCTGCCGCCGGTGATCAGGCCGCCTAGCGGCAACAGGAGTCGGGTGTAGCCGTGCCACCAGAACCGCCAGAAGGCCGACGGCGGCACGTTGAACTCCAGGCTGGCCACCACGCCGCCCGGCCGGACTACCCTGGCCAGTTCCGCGAGCACGGCCTCCGGATCGCTGACGTACCTGAGCAGGTAGGTGAAGGTCAGCGCGTCGATAGACCCGTCGGCGAAGGGCAGCCGCTCGGCTCCGGCGTTCACGAGGGTAACGACGCCATCGGCGCCGGCCGCCCTGATATTCCGCGCGCCCTGGGCCAGCATGGCCCGGGTCAGGTCGAGGCCGATGACCCGCGCCCCGGTGCGCTTGGCGAGCTGCAGCGAGACGCCGGCGGTCCCCGCAGCCACATCGAGCACGAGGCGCGGCTGGTCCGCGCCCACCACGTGGTCGACCATCGTGCGCCGCCAGCGACCGTTCTGGCCGAACGACAGCACCTCGGCGAGCCGGTCGTAGCGCGCGGGTAACGGCGCGAATAGCTGCTGAGCGAAGCTGTTCGGGCGGTCGAGCACGGGAATCTGCACGGCGTCTCCTCGATGGGCCCCGTGATCACGGTACGCCAGCGGCGCGTCGCGCGGCATGCTCGACGCGGCAACGCGCCTGCGGCCGCGCCGGGGATGCCGGTTCGGACCATGACCGGTGTCGTACTATCTGGTGGCCGGCGACCGAGCGACCGACCTGGAGGCGGGGCCATGGCTGACGTCCTGTGCGAGCAGCACGACAGCGTCGCGCTGGTGACGCTGAATCGTCCCGCCAGGCGCAACGCCCTGTCGGCCGGACTGATCGCCGCGCTGCGGTCGACGCTGGCCGAACTGGACGCTCAGCCCGGCGTCAGGGCGATCGTGCTGACCGGCGCCGACCCGGCGTTCTGCGCGGGCCTGGATCTGACCGAGCTCGGCCAGCCTGACAGCGAGCTTGCTGCCGCCGGGTCTGACCCGGTGCTGCCGCTGCTCAGCACGCCGCTCATCGGGGCGGTCAACGGTGCGGCCGTCACCGGCGGGCTTGAGCTGGCGCTCGCGTGCGACTTCCTGATCGCATCAGAGCGCGCTACCTTTGCCGACACGCACGCCCGGCTCGGCATCATGCCGGGCTGGGGCATGACCTATGCGCTGCCCGAAGCCGTCGGGGTACGTCGCGCCCGGCAGATGAGCGCAACGGGCAACTTCATCGACGCACGAACGGCGCTCGGCTGGGGCCTGGTGAACCACGTCGTCCCGCACGCCGAGGTGGTAGCGGTCTCGCTTGGGCTTGCGGCCGACGCCGCTGCCAACGATGCCGGCGCCGTGCAGGCCATGTTCGCGACCTACCGGGAGCAGGTCATCGGCGAGGCACCCGCCGGAATCGAAGCCAGGGCCAGGGCGCGGTGGCACGCGGCAGGCATCGACCGAACCGAGGTTGCCAGGCGTCGGGACGCGGTGATCGAGCGCGGCCGGTCGCAGGCCGGCACCGACTGAGCTCGCGCCATGACGCCGGCTGACCGGTGGCTCCCGGCCCGCTGGCTGGACTGGGCCACCCAGGGTGGCCTGCCCTGCCGACGGTCAGGCTGACGTCCAGTGGCCAGCGCGCATGATGGTGCGGCCGGTCATCTCTGCGAGGCTGTGCCACGCGCGCATGACTCGCGGGGTCGCGATCAGGTAGACGTGCGGCGGGTCATCATGTCGCGGATCCCACCCGGTCCGGGCGGCATAGCAGTCGGCGACCGCGTCCGGGGCGTCCGCGCACGGTACGACCTCTGCGCTGGCATCGATGATCGTGACGTCCCGGCTGTTACCCAGCGCCAGGCGTACCGATCCGCTGGCGGCGGCGTTCCTCGCGGTCGCCGATGCCGCCGGAGTCGCCAGAATCACACGTGCACCGTCCCACGCGAGGGACAACGGAACCAGATGAGGCTCGCCGGCACTGGCGGTAGCCACCCATATATCGATGTCGTCCGCCAGTCGGGCGAGGGTGTCGGCCTTGCGCTCGGCAGCCGTCCGGACGACATCAGTCACGCTGCCGAGGATACGGGGTCATGGCGGGCGAACGACTACGCGCGCGGCTGGTCAGCGCCTCGATGGTCCGGATTGTCAGCGGTCCTGCCTGCGGACTGAGGCCGGTGACAGACTCGTTCCATGACGTATGTGGCTGCCGTGAACAGGTATGACGGCACGATGCCCTACCGGCGATGCGGGAACAGCGGGCTCAAGCTGCCTGAGATCAGCCTGGGGCTGTGGCAGAACTTCGGCGGGGAGACGCCGCTCGAAACTCAGCGTGCGATCCTGCGGCGGGCGTTCGACCTCGGGGTCACGCACTTCGACCTCGCGAACAATTACGGCCCGCCGTATGGCTCCGCGGAGGCCAACTTCGGCGAGATCCTGCGCAGCGACCTGCGTCCGTACCGGGACGAGCTGGTTATCTCGACCAAGGCGGGCTACGACATGTGGCCAGGACCGTACGGCGAGTGGGGCTCGCGCAAGTACCTGCTGGCAAGCCTCGACCAGTCGCTGGCGAGGCTGGGCCTGGACTACGTCGACGTCTTCTACAGCCACCGGTTCGACCCGGATACGCCGCTGGCCGAGACCATGGGCGCGCTTGACACCGCGGTGCGGTCTGGCCGCGCCCTGTACGCGGGCATCTCCTCGTACTCCGCGGAGCGGACTAAGGAGGCAGCAGCGATCCTCCGCGAGCTCGGCACCCCGCTGCTGATCCACCAGCCGTCATACTCGATGCTCAACCGGTGGATCGAGGGTGGTCTGCTCGACGTGCTCGGCGCGGAGGGCATCGGCTGCATCGCGTTCTCGCCGCTCGCCCAGGGGCTGCTGACAAGCCGGTATCTCGACGGGATCCCGGCCGGGTCACGGGCCAGCCGGGACAGCTCACTGTCGGCGGACCAGCTGAGCGCGGCCAACCTCGCGCACGTACGCGCGCTAGGCGACATTGCCGCCGCCCGCGGGCAGTCGCTGGCTCAGTTCGCGCTGTCCTGGGTGCTGCGCGACCAGCGCGTCACCTCGGCTGTGATCGGCGCGAGCAGCGTCGATCAGCTGGAGGAGAACCTCGCCGCGGCCGGCCGGTCGTCGTTCACGGCCGACGAGCTGGCGGCGATCGACAACCAAGCGGTCGAGGCGGGCATCAACATCTGGGCTCGCTCCAGTGAAAGCTAGGCGAGAGGTGAATCAGCAGAACGGAACGGCGGAGCTGCGGCGCGCTGTCGCTGCCTTTGACGCGGTCACGCCTCGTGAGCTGAATTCGCGCTCGCGGTTTCTCGCCGAGCTTGACCGGCTGCCCGAACCGTTCAATCGCGACGCCGACCCGGTGCACGTCACCGGCTCGGCCATCGTGGTGGGACCGCGCGGCACCGTCCTGCACTGGCACAAGCGACTGGGCGGCTGGCTGCAGCCGGGAGGCCACGTCGACGCCGGGGAGACACCCTGGGAGGCAGCGCTGCGCGAGGCGCACGAGGAGACCGGCCTGCCGGTCCGGCACCCGGAAGGCGGAGCGCAGCTCGTGCACCTGGACGTTCACCCGGCCGGGCCGCACGTCCATCTCGACGTGCGGTATCTGCTGCTTGCCGAAAATGCAAACCCGTCACCGCCGGCCGGGGAGAGCCAGCAGGTGCGCTGGTTTAGCTTCACGGACGCGATCGCGGTGGCTGACGCAGCACTGGTGGATGGGCTGCGCCGGGTGGCGGCGCTGCAGTCAGGCGCTAGCCAGTCCCGATGACGGCGAGCAGCACGAGCACGATCGTCAGGGTCGCGAGCGTGCCGTGCAGCGCGATGATCAGCACCGGTGCGCGGGCAGGGACCCGTACTTCGGCAGCCGCGCTGGCTGACGTGGTCCCCGCAGCCGCGGGCACCGCTGCTGCCGGGCCGGCCAGACCGCCGAGCAGCGTGGACATGCCAAGGCCAGCGATCACCCATGTCAGGCCCACGTCGATCCAACCCAGCGCGGGCGCAGCCGTCACCATGAAGGCGATCCAAAGACACAGTCCGGTGACCGCGATGCCCGCGTGACCGCCGGCCAGCCCAAGCGCCCGCACGCTGCGAGGGCGGCGCGGCCGTCGGCCGCCAATCAGCAGGTAGCCTCCGGCGAGGGCAGCGGCTAGCCACGCGGCGAGGGCGGCGACCTGCGCGGCCTCGGTGGCCGGCGACGTGGCGGGCGCGGCTGCCACCGACGCCGGCGCTGGTGGTCTGGCCGACCGGATCAGGCTCGCCAGATAACGACTCTCGGCCAGATCCATTCGGCGAGCCGCGGCCTTCGGCAGTGGCCCAGCGACCGCGCGGATGGCCCGGCTGACCACCTGGTCGACTTGCGCTGCCCCGAGACCGGCGCACTCCGGCGGCGTATGCGCAACGACCATGTGCCGTCGGAGCGCGCTGACGGCGAACTCATAACAGGCTCCCGTGCTTGCCGGGGGCGCGGATGCCGGGGAGCGGGGCGGAGTTGTGGCGCGCGCCGGCCCGGCCCCCAGCCAGAAGACCGCGCACACCAGCACCGCGCAGAGCGCTCCTGCGGCGCTCGCGGTAAACCGGCGCATCGCCAGGCCGGATCTAGCCGCGGCCGGTGAGCCGGCTGAATGGCACATCCCTGTCAATCCGCACCTCGGCAGGCAGGCCGAGCACGCGCTCGGCGAGGATGTTCTTCTGGATCTCGTCGGTGCCGCCCGCGATGGACTGGCCGGGCACCGACATCAGCACCTCTGCGATCACGCCGCCCAGTGCCGAGTCCGGCCCTGTGAGCAGCCCGGCGGCGCCGGCGATCATCGAGTGCACTCGGGCCGACTCCCTCGCCACGTTGCTCGCCGCCAGCTTGCCGATCGAGCCCTCGGCACCAGGCCGTGCGCCAAGCGCGCGCGCCTGCCGGGCGCGTTCGGCGGTCCACAAGCTAACTCGGTGCAGCGTCACTAGCCGGGCTATGGCCTGCCGGATCACCGGGTCGACCGCTACGCCAGCCGCGCGCGCGTGCTCGACCACCAGGTCAGGCCGTCCGGCCCGCTGCGGGTACCAGGAGTACGTGGCGAAGTGGCGGTCGGCCTCCGCTCTGGCCTCGGCCAGCGCCTGGCCCGGTGTCGCCACATAGGCCGGGCGCTGCAGGGCGGCGAACCGCCGCTCGTAGGAAAGCGTGGTCAAGGCCGCTGCCCAGCCATGCCCGACCTCGCCTATGACGTTCTCGCGCGGGACGCGCGCGTCGGTCAAGAACACCTCGTTGAAGGAAGCGTGGAAGTTCATCTGGCGCAGCTGGCGGACTTCAACGCCGGGCTGCTGCATCGGCAGCGCGAAATACGTGATGCCCTGGTGCTTGGGCACCGAGCTGTCGGTACGGGCGAGCAGCATGCCCATGTCTGCGTGGTGGGCGCTGGTGTTCCACACCTTCTGGCCGTTGACCACCCAGCTGTCGCCGTCCAGTACCGCCGTCGTCGCCAGTCCCGCCAGGTCTGACCCCGCGCCCGGCTCGCTGAACAGCTGGCACCAGGTCTGCGCCCCGGTCAGGATCGGCGGCAGCAGCCGCTCGCGCAGCTCGTCCGGGCCATGCGCCAGGATCGTGGGCGCCGCGAGCCAGGTGCCGCTGCCGACCGGCGTGCCGACCGCGCCAAGCCGGACGAGCTCGGCGGCCACCAGCTCGTCTGCCCAGCCGGGCAGCGCACGGCCGTGCCAGCGGCGTGGCCAGCTCGGCACCGCCCAACCCGCCTCGTGCAGCAGCTCGCGCCAGTCCCGCAACGGCTGGTCGGGATCCCAGTGCTCGCGCACCCAGGCGGCCAGCTCGGCCCGCAGCAGGTCCGCGGTTACTGCTATCTCGGCGGTCCCGGAGTCAGTCACCGGCGCGCCTCCGGCCCGCCGAGTTGGTCGAGGAAACGGGTTACCTCGGCGTTGAAGAGCTCCGGCTGGGATACGTTCGGCGCGTGCCCGGCGTCGGGAATGACGAGCTTGCGCGCGCCTGGAATCTTCCCGGCCATGTAGTCGGCGGCCCCCAGGAACGGCTTGTCATTGGCGCCGACTACCACCAGTGTCGGGACACCGATGCGCGGCAGCCCGTCGATCACGTGCGCGTCGCGCTGAGTCAGCGTCTGGGTAGCTGCGTGAATGAGCCCGCTTGCCTCGCGGTGCTCGCCGCTGTGCAGCTCGGCACTGCTGCCGAGGCCCGCGAGGCCGCGCTCGGTGAGGCGGGCGGCGGTGGCGTGGGCCCGGCGATTCCAGTCGTCGCGGGCAGCGTCGTTGCGGTAGCCAGGCCCGGTGCCGATGAGCACGAGCGCGATGACCCGCTCCGGGAACGTGAGCGCGAAGTCGAGGGAGAGGAAACCGCCCAGTGAGTGGCCGCCGACCACGGCTCTATCGACGCCAAGCTCGGCCAGCAGGGCGGTCATGTCGGCCAGCGCGTTAGCAACGCTGTAGTGCGTCGCGTCGGCCGGGTATCCGCTGCGGCCGTGCCCTCGCAGGTCCCAGGTCAGCACCCGGTGACGGGCTGCCAGCGCTGCCAGGTTGGGCCCGAACATTTCTGACGTCGCACCGTACCCATGCGTCAGCAGCAGCGCCGGTCCGGTATCGCCGGTGATCTGGTAGTGGATATCACCGGCGGGCCTTGCTAGTACGGGCATCGCGACCTGCTCTCCCTCAGCTGCTGGTAAAACGGGCCGGTCGCCGCTGCGTGACCGCGGTCACGCCCTCTTTCCAGTCTGCGGTCCGCATCAGCCGATCCTGCTCGGCCCGCTCGCGGGCCATGGCGGCCCGCGCCTCGTCGGCGAGCTGAGCGCGCATGGTGGCGCGGATCGAGCGGACCGCTAGCGGGGCCGAGGCGGCGATCTGGGCAGCCAGCGCGTGCGCCTGCGCCTTGGCCTGTCCCGGCTCGGCGAGTCGGTCTGCCAGACCCAGCCTGAATGCCTCCTCGCCGCCGATCCGCCGGCCGGTGTACAGCAGGTCCAGGGCTGCCTGCTGGCCAATGGCGGCCGGAAGCGTGACCGTGAGTGCGAACCCGTGGTGGATGCCGAGCAGGGCGAAATTGGCCGCGAATCGCGATTCCGGCACCGCCACGCGGAAGTCGGCCGCCAGCGCGAGGCCAAGGCCACCGCCCACGGCGGCGCCCTGCACGGCGGCGACCATCGGCAACGGCTGCTCGAACAGCCGGATGGCGTGGTCGTACAGGTGCGATCCATCGGGCGTCCCGACCGCGTGTGCGTCGGCAAAGTCCGCGCCGGCGCAGAACACGCGCCCGGTGCTGCACAACACGACGGCCCGGCAGCGCGGATCCGCGGCGAGCTCCTCGCAGGCGGCTGCGATCTGGTGGATCAGGCTGACGCTGAAGAAGTTATTGGGGGGTCGGCTGAACTCGACGGTGGCCACGTAATTGTCGGCCACGCTAATGGTCAGCTCCTGGTCCTGGTCCGTCTCGCCGTGCTGATCCGTCACCCAAACCTCCCGACGAGCTGACCGTTCCGTCCGCTTTCAGCATGGTAGAACTCATCGGCGCCCTGGCGGGACGGTCACCGGCCGAGTTGCGCGGAATCCTGCGAGCGCAGGCAACCGCTCGCGGCACCGGTCAGCGCGCGTTGCCCCCAGGAATGTGGACAGTACTGTGCACAAACTCGTGGAGACTTCTCGTGCACGGGGGATAAACGGCGGGCATCCTGTGGATGACAAAAGAATCTTGAAGTTATCCGGGAAAGGCCTTGTGCGACGCGGGGAGCAGGGCGTAGAAATCTCTCACTGCTGAAGACCGGATCTGCCCCAGGGGTGACTCTGGGAACGCCGGAGCGAGTCAGGTGACCGGCGTTAACCGACTCGCAGGATCCTTGACACAGCACCGTTCCGCAGCATGCGGCGGCCGAGCGATCGGCCAACGAATGCAGCGGGGCACGCCACGCCGTCAGCGGCAGCCGGGCAACTGGCTCGCCAAGGCGACGGGGCGACCGTCACGCCGCTAGCGGTGGCCGGGCGACCGGTTGCCAGGGCGGCGGGGCGACTGTCACGCCGCTAGCGGTGGCCGGGCGACCGGTTGCCAGGGCGGCGGGGCGACTGTCACGCCGCGCACGGTGGCCGGGCAACCGGTAGCTGGACGAGGCGAGACGGGGACGGGCCCCTCCATCTCATACATGGAGGGGCCCGTTGCATGCGTGCACACGCAAGCGAACAACCCAGCGTGTTCACCGCGGTCTTCCCCGGAGGCGCAAGCTCGCAAACCTGCGCTGCTCCGTACCGCTTTCGCAGCAATCGTAGCAACCTGTGTGTCCCTGCGCCGGTGCGCCGAGCCGCCGTCGGCCCGCAACGCTACCCCGGGCGTGTCCAGTGCGTGGTGGTCCGATTACGATGCGACACTGACCGGGGGGACGGGGGAGCGCGTGAGCATCAGCACCAGTAGTGACGTGATCGTGAGGCAAGAGCCGGGGCTGTTGCCGGGCCCGCACCCGGCCGCCCCGGTGGCCAGACCGGTCAGTTCGCTGTTCCGGCTGCGGTCTGGGCAGCCGACCCGACGCGCGGTGGTGCACGTGCAGGCGACGGGCGACCCGGTCGTACCGGCGGACCTGGCCGCCTGGTTCACCGAGCGCTCGTGTCACTTCTACCTCTTTGGCCTGCGGCTTCCGGCGGCGGTGCGACCGTGGCGGTCGGCCAGCCGGGCCGCCGAGCGCGCGTTCGCGGAGCTGGACGCCGTGTGTGCGCACGTCCGTGCCGCGGACGGGGTGGAGCACGTGATCGTGTCAGCCCAGGGGCGCGCCGCGGCCGTCGCCGCCCGATGGTGCGATCGGCGCAGTGGTAGCGGCGAATCCGGCCGAGACGCGATGTCAGCGTCGCGGCAGCCCGGAGCCGATGCGCTGATCCTCTACCAGCCGGTCTGGCCGGCCGGGGCGCGGGTGGGGCTGGATATCCCCTGCCCGGTGCTGGTGATGTCTGGCGAGGCATCGCACCCGCTACGCCGCCCTGGCGTGGCCGTGCATCTGGGCAGCCACGTGACCTCTGTGCAGTTGCCCGAGTACGCCGGACTTGCCAGGCCGGCCGGGCTGGCGGGCGTGGCTGGCGGACCGGCGAGCCCGGCCTTCTTCGCTGAGCTAGGACGCTGGCTCGGCGCTTACATGTATGGCCAGCGCGCCGACCAGCTGCTGTAACAGCGATCTTGTCGCCGACTGACGGGCACCGGCCTAGCTCACGACGTTGACCGACACCGAGGGATATCCGGTGGCGCCGTTGGGCTCCGGGGGCTCCTGCAGCGAGGTCTGGGTGTAGCCGGTCTTGTCCGTGGCGCGCGCCTCGATCAGGTAGTTACCGGGGCTGACGTTCACGTCCCACCAGTAAACCCACTGCCGCCAGGTGTCGAGATCTGGCACGGCCGCGAGCTGGGCTTGCTGCCACGGGCCGTTACCGACTCGCACCTCGACGGCGTCAATGCCCTTGTGCTGCGCCCATGCTTCGCCGGCGATCGCCACCCTGCCGCCGACGGTGACCGGATTCTGGCCAGTCGGCACGTCGATGCGGGACTCGGTCTTGATCGGCGCCTGGGCAGACCAGCCACGGGGCACCCAGTAGGCCTGGGCGGCGGCGTACGTGGTCACCTCGATGTCCACAAGCCACTTACACGCCGACACGTATCCGTACAGGCCGGGGACGACCTGCCGGACGGGGAAGCCGTGCGCGACTGGCAGCGGGGCGTCATTCATGGCGACCGCCAGCAGCGAGTCGCGACCGTCCATCGCGGTCTCGATAGGCGTGCCCGAGGTGAACCCGTCTGAGGAGGTCGCGAGCAGCTGCGATGCGCCCCGCATCACCCCCGCCTCCTCGAGCAGGCTGCGCAGGCTCGCGCCGAGCCACTTGGCGTTGCCGATGTACGGTCCGCCCACCGGGTTCGAGACGCAGCACAGCGTGATGTAGTCCTCGATCAGCGGCCGCCTGATCAGGTCGTCGAAGCTGAGCGTCAGCTCGCGGCGCACCATGCCGTGCACGCGCAGTTGCCAGTTGGCGGGTGCGATCTCCGGCAGCACGAGTGCCGTATCGACCCGGTAGAAGCTGGCATTGGGCGTGATGAAGCTGCTCAGGCCCGGGATGCGCAGGTTCGCGCCGGGCGGCAGGGCCGGCGCCGGGACCGCCGCGCGCGGCAGCCGGATGGCCCGCTGGGCGGCGCTGACGTTGCGGCTGCTGGCTAGCCACGAACCGGCGCCGTAGGCAACGAGGGAGCCTGCCGCGACCGCCGCGCTGGCAGCCAGGAACCTGCGCCGGTCCGGGCTGCCTCCGCCCCAGACGGGCTCGGGGCCGACCGGCCGCCACACCGGCCCGCTCGCCGGGACCGCGGTGACGTCGCCCTGGGCCAGTCCACCCTCGGCGGCTAGCTGACCGGCCCGCCCCGGCGCGTCGCCCGGACCACCGTCGCGGGATTGTCGCGGGGGTGTGGATTGTTCGGGGGCGGCAGCCGCCGGCGGCCAGGATGTTCGCGCGCGCGCCAGCTCACGGCTGGCCAGCCCGGAGAAGTACCGCAGGGCTAGCGCGGCCGCGCCGGCTCCCACCAGGCTCGGCAGCGCGTCGGACGCGGCGGCGCCAGGCTGAGCCAGGGCGGCGGCGACGCCGACTGCACCGAACACCGCCAGGCCGGCCATGCCAAGCCAGAGCCTGCGCAGGGCGAGCACGCCGATCACGACGGCGCATACGACCAGCACGCCGCGGATGCCCCACACCAGCACCGTCTTGTCGTTGGCACCGAATTCGGTGATGGCCCAGTTCTTCACTGCCGCGGGCGTGTGGTTGATCGACAGCGCACCAACCGCGTCCACCGGCGCGCTCGCGGGAGCGGCGAGCACAGCCGCGGCGATCTGAGCCGCGCCGAGCGCGACGAGGGCCGTCACGATGCCGAGAATCGCTCCGCTGCGGGCCAGGGCTCCCCGGCCAGGCTGGGGATCCCGGCGGGTCGGCTGCGGGACACGACGCTCCTGCGAGGAAGTCACACCTGTATTCGTACCAGCGCGCGGCGCGGATTGCGGTGCGTGCAGCCGCCAAGCCGACACCGCTCTGAGCGACGAATATAGAAGCGTGAGCGTTGGTGCCGGCAGCGGTCCGGAGCGGAGGCGGAGCACAGAGACTTCCGGCTTGGCCGGAACTGCCGGCCTCGAGGCGGCGCTGGCAGCCGTGGCGCGCGGCGACGAGGCGGCATTCGCCCTCGTCTACGACCGCGCCGCGCCGGTGGTCCTCGGCACCGCCCGCCGGATCCTGCGCGACCCCGCTCAGTCTGAGGAGGTCATGCAGGAGGTACTCCTGGAGGTCTGGCGGAGCGCCGCGCGGTTCGACCCGGCGGTGGGCTCGGCCGCTGCGTGGATCACGATGCTCGCGCATCGCCGCGCCGTCGACCGGGTCAGGTCGGAGCAGCGGGCTGCGCAGCGCGAGATCCGCGCGACGACGGCCGCCGTGGCCTACGACGAGGTCGCCGACGCGGTCGAGGCGAGCCTGGACCGCGAGCGGGTGCGCCGCTGCCTGGCCGGGCTGACCGAGTTGCAGCGCGAGGCCGTCACGCTCGCCTACTACGGCGGCTACACCTACCGGGAGGTCGCGGAGCTGCTCGGCGTTGCCGTCGGCACGGTGAAAACACGGATGCGTGACGGGCTCATCAGACTTCGAGACTGCCTGGGGGTGGGCTGATGCGAGCTCGGCGGGAAAGCCTGCACACGCTGGTGGGCGCGTATGTGCTGGACGCGATACCGGACCGGGACCGGACCGCGTTCGAGCGGCATCTGCTGACATGCGAACAGTGCCGCGACGACATCCGCGGACTGCGTGCGGCCGGTGCGCTCCTCGGCGCGGCGGTGGCGGTACAGCCTCGGCCCGAGCTCCGTGAGCCCACCCTTCAAGCCGCGTCGACGACCCGTCAGCTCCCGCCAGTGACCGGCGAGCCGATCCGCCGGACCTCGCGGCGCAGGCTGCCGTCCGCCGGGATCGCTCGATCCTGGCTGGCGGGCGTTGCGGTCACGACAGCCGTCGCCCTCGC